>FQKF010004922.1_pt1 | contig 28951 bp, 31 predicted proteins | sample 1504521 | NCBI WGS metagenome assembly FQKF01 (sample SAMEA4475357, study PRJEB15587) | soil metagenome | biome: Soil; feature: Field | place: India | collected 2015-03-11 | depth 0 m
GAAGGAGACAACCTTTGATCCCACAGCTCATGCGGAGATTTTAGCTATAAGACAAGCAGCACAATCCATGGGTGCATGGCGGCTTACTGAGTCTGTTTTATACATAACTAAAGAACCATGTATAATGTGCTCTGGAGCCATAGTAAATGCAAGAATTAAAAAAGTAGTTTATGGATGCGACGATCCAAAGGGTGGGGGAGCAGTAAGTCTATATAGAATATTGCAAGACAGTAGGTTAAATCATTGGGTAGAGATAAAAAGCGGCATTCTTGAAGAAGAATGCCGCGAGATACTGCAAAGATTCTTTAGAGAGTTAAGAAAAGATTAATAAATAGGAAAATTTTTACAGAGAGCCTGAACCTTTTTTCTCATTTCTTTTATAACCGATTCATTAGAGATATTTTTAATTACTGTGCTAATAATTTCTGCAATTTCCTCCATTTCCTCTTCTCCCATACCACGAGTTGTTACACAAGGAGTTCCAATTCGGATGCCTGAGGTAACTGTTGGAGGTTTTGTATCGAAGGGAATTGTGTTTTTATTTACTGTAATTCCTGCTTGATCAAGTGCTTCCTCTGCTTCTTTACCTGTTATATTGAAATTGGTCAGATCAACAAGCATAAGATGATTGTCTGTTCCATCAGAAACTAATTTAAAACCTCTTTCTTTGAGTCCCTCGGCAAGTGTTTTAGCATTTTTGACAACTTTCTTTTGGTAGTCTTTAAAATCTTTTGATAGAGCTTCTTTAAATGCAACTGCCTTTGCAGCAATTACGTGAACCAATGGACCACCTTGTATTCCAGGGAAAACTGCCTTGTCTATCGCTTTTGCATATTCCCCTTTGCACATTACTACGCCACCTCTGGGACCTCTGAGAGTTTTATGGGTTGTAGTTGTTATAAAATCTGAGCAAGGTACAGGAGAAGGATGGACACCTGTGGCAATTAATCCTGCTATGTGGGCGATATCAGCCATTAAGTAAGCACCCACTTCTTTTGCTATATCTGAAAAAGTTTTAAAATCAATTACTCTTGGATAAGCACTGGCTCCAGTGATGATTATTTTTGGTTTATATTCATGGGCAAGCTTTCTTACTTCATACATATTAATATATCCTGTTTCCTTATCTACTCCATAGAAAACAGTTCTATAGAGCTTTCCTGTGAAGTTTACAGGTGAACCATGAGAGAGATGTCCTCCATGTGTAAGACTCATTCCCATAATTGTATCTCCAGGTTGTAAAAAGGCAAAATAAACTGCCATGTTTGCTTGAGTTCCAGAATGTGGCTGTACATTTACATGTTCAACTTTAAAAAGTTCTTTTGCTCTTTCTTGAGCATGCCTTTCTACCTCATCAGCGTACTGACATCCACCATAATATCTCCTTCCTGGATATCCCTCTGCATATTTATTTGTAAAAAGAGAGCCCTGAGCTTCCATAACTGCCTTACTTGCATAATTTTCTGAAGCAATCATAAGAATTTTGTTTGTCTCTCTCTTCTTTTCCTGTTGAATTAAATTATAAATCTCTTCATCAACTTCCTTTAATGACTTCATTCTCACTATGTATAACCTTCCTTTCTATAAGATTTATTTTTTCAAGCCTCTTTGAATGTCTATTACCTTCGAAGGATGTATTAAGCCATGTCATAACTATTTCCTTTGCAAGCCCTGTTCCAATAACTCTTGACCCCATGCATAAGATGTTTGCATCATTATGAAGCCGTGACATTTTAGCAGTAAAAAGGTCGTTACATAGAGCTGCTCTTATATCTTTAAATTTATTTGCTACGATTGACATTCCTATACCTGTACCACATATTAAAATACCTTTTTCATAAGTTCCTTCAGAAACACCCTTTGCAACTGCCTCTGCATAATCTGGGTAATCAACAGAACAGGATGAAGAAGTCCCCATATCAATTATTTCATGTCCCATTTCAGTAATGACTTTAGATATGAAATTTTTTAATTCATATCCTGCATGATCAGCGCCAATTGCAATCTTCATGTTGAGTATTATAAATAATTAATAGAAATTTAGTAAATTAGTAAAAAATAAAAATAAATAATATTTAATCTAACTGATTTATTAAACGTAACAATTCCTTTATACCTTTTTCAGCTAATGCCAAAAGTTGTAATAAATTTTCTTTAGAAAAGGGTAAAATTTCTGCAGTACCTTGAACTTCTATTAATTTCCCTGAGCCTGTCATTACAATGTTCATATCAACTTCAGCTTGAGAGTCTTCTGTATAACATAGATCAAGTCTCGGCTCTCCAGATATAATACCAACGCTAATAGCTCCTACACTATCCTTTATAGGATTCGAATTGAGCATACCAGTCTCAATAGCTTTTTTTATAGCTTCTTTTAGAGCTAAATAACCACCAGTGATAGATGCAGTTCTTGTTCCACCGTCTGCTTCAATAACATCACAATCAATCCATATCGTTCTTTCACCGAGTTTTTCAAGATCAACGATGGCTCTTAGAGCCCTTCCAATTAATCTCTGAATTTCGTGAGTTCTACCCCCAACTCTTCCAGCAGTAGATTCTCTAAGCATTCTAACCGGAGTTGAACGAGGTAACATTCCATATTCAGCAGTAATCCAACCTTTTTTTTGATCCTTTAAGAAAGGTGGAACTTTGTTTTCAATAGATGCTGTGCATATTACTCGTGTATTACCAACTTCAATTAAGACAGAGCCATCAGCATTTTTTATAAAGTTTTTTTCTATGTGTATAGGTCTCAATTCATCATTTTTTCTACCATCAGGTCTCATTTAGTTATTCCCTCCTCCTCTAATGAAATTTTGGTGATGTTGTCAATTTCGAAATTTAAAAATATTTCTCCTATTTTTTTAAATCTATCTGGAGAATCTGTTACATAGAACAATTTTGTGTTTTTTGATTTTTGTTTATTTAGAAGATTTTTTTCTTTCAGAAGTTCCTCTACATCTTGAGCTACTGCTTCTGCCGAATCAACGAGATTTATTTTATTGAGGTATTTTTTTATTGACTTTTTAAGTAAAGGATAATGGGTGCACCCAAGAATCAAAGTGTCAATTCCACTTTCTTTAATTTCTTTTAGATATCTCTCTATTATTAGATCAGCAATGTCACCCTCTATTATTCCTTCTTCCACAATAGGTACAAATAGAGGACATGATTTAGAGATGACCATAGCATCAGGTTTTATGTTTTTTATTTTTATTGGATACGCTTTACTTTGAATTGTTGCTTCTGTCCCTATCACTCCAATTTTATTATTTTTTGTGACTCTTAAAGCTGTTTTTGCTCCGGGTTCTATAACTCCAAGCACTGGAATATTAAAATTTTCTCTTAATACATCTAGACTAATGGATGATGAGGTATTACAAGCTACAACAAGTAGTTTAATGCCTTTCTTACATAGAAATTCTGCACATTGCAAAGAATATTTTATAACAGTTTCAGGTGAACGAATGCCGTAGGGTACTCTTGCAGTATCTCCTAAATATATTAAATTTTCCTTTGGCAGCAACCTGTTAATTTCCTTTAAAACAGTAAGTCCTCCAACTCCTGAATCAAAAATTCCAATGGGTTTATTTTTCATTAATTTTCCTCCAAGGATTCATTAAGAGAATTAATCAAGATGTGCCCAGATAGGGTTTCTCTTTCCGAGCTTGATATTAATATTTTAACATCTGATATCCAAATAAAGTTAATTTTTAGAGTTAAAAATAGGGATTTTAGAAGATAAAATTCTTCTTTAGCATCCATGGGCACAGAGAAATTCGATGAAAAATCTAAATAAATTTTATTTTCTTTGTCTTTAAATAATCCTATTAGCTTAGTTTTATTAGAAGAATTACCTAAATCGTTAATAAAATTTTCTAAAACTTTTTCTATTTTTTTTAATTCATTAACCTCTTTAGATAGATATACTTCTTTTTTGATAATTTCGCTATTTTGATATAAAAATAATTGAAATTTTTCTAATTCGACTTCTTTTTGTGTTTTAAGTTCCTTGTTTTCTTTTTTAAGTATAAAAAAATAACTTATAGTTACAGTAGCAATTAAAATTAAAATTACACTTATTATTATTTTTCTTTTCATATTTCAACCATCAAAATTTAGATTTAGTTAATTCCTGAATGCTTTCAACAATATTATCTATAAGTTTATTTGAGTATTCCTTATTAGTGAATGAATCTTTTTTGGGAATTTCAATCAAAAGTAACTTTAAATCAGAATTCTTTACACCATATACAGGAATTTTTTCAATTAATACTTGCTCAGGATAGTTTTGTGATATTTTATTCTTTAATAAATTGCTAAATTTTTCTAAAAATTTATCTTTTTTATAATTGTAATAAAACTTAAATTTTTCATCGTTTGATAAATGAATACTTAGAAAGATACCCGTTTTTTGATTTTCCAAAAATTTAAGTCTTTCTTTGACAGAAAGTTCCTTATCTGAGTCTCGAGTTAAAAGGCTTTTTATACTTTTCTGAATTAATTTTGAGTGCAATTCTTTTGCCAGAAATAAGGTCAAATCCTTTTCTATTAAATTTTGAGAAACAATACCGAAATCCTTGCCTCCATGTCCAGCATCAATTATAAATAAAAAATAAAACTGCTTTTCTAAATTCTCATAGCTTATTGAATTTATTGTTTCATTTGTGAAAATATCAATAACAACTCGATGGGGTGAATTCAGTTTATAAATTTTGTATTCAGTAAATTGAGGCGTGTTAATTACATAATACTTATCGAATTTTTTAATAAAAAATTCTTTATTAATTTCACCTTCAGTTAGATTTTTATTTTGAAATTCAATATTAAATTTTTCTGGAAAGGAAATTTTAATTTTATTATCTTTTTGGGGTATAACTTTTATTAAATCTCTTATTTGTTCTTCTTCAAAACTTAGGACAATTCGATGAAAATCTTTATGTTTGCCAACTTTTAATGTTATTTTTTTAGGTTCTTCCTGGGCAAAACATATGAAATGATAAAACAACAGAATAAATATTACAAAACTTTTTATTATTTTCATCACTTAGGCTTTGGAGTTTTTAAAAATTTTATACCAGTCCATATTATAATTAAAGCAAATATTATTCTTAGATTAGCCTCTGATAGAGCATGGGCAATATTTGAACCTATATAAGTGCCTAAAATAATTCCTAATACGAGTCCAGGAAGCAAATTTTTAATAACATTACCTAGTTTCAAATGGGTATATGCTCCCACTGCACCTGCTGGAACCATACACAAAAGAGATGTACCCTGAGCAATATGCTGGCCATAATTTAAGATTAAAACAAGTGCAGGAACCATTACAGTACCTCCACCAATTCCCATCATGCCAGCAAGAAAGCCTGCAAAAAGACCAATTATTAAAAGGATAATAATTTTAAAGTAACTTGTAAATTCAAAATGATATAGATTAGTAAGATAAGGTTTTAAAATGAGTATTAATGCTGCAAATATCAAAAAAGCTCCAAAGGCTCTTTTGAGTTTCCATTCAGGAAGACTATGAGCAAATTTAGCACCTAATCTTGCAGTGAAAATTGCTGTAACTGCGAGAATTAAAGAAGCAACAATATCAACAGAGCCTTTTGCTCCGTAAGTGATCGCCCCTGTAAGTCCTGTAAAGACAAGGGCAAATAGACTTGTTCCGTGAGCTTTATGTTGAGAAAGCTTCAAAACTGCTACCATAAGTGGAATCATAACAACTCCACCGCCGAGGCCAACAAGTCCTCCGAAACAACCCGCTAAAAGTCCTATCCAAAGAGAATGGATTAAATGGCTTTTCACAATCTGAAAATTTAATACTTGTAATACTAAAATGTCAAATTACTTTTTCTGTTGAAGCTCAAAAGCTTTTTTCGCAGTTTCAGCTGCTGCTTGTGCTTTATTTGCAGCATCTTCTGCTCTCATAGCAGCACTTTTTGATTCTTTAACTGCTTCTTGAGATTTTTTTAATGCTTCATTGGCGGTGGCATTTGTTGCATCTAATTTAGTATTCATGTTTTTAATATTATTGTTAATATTTGAAATTTCATTACTCATTTTTTCCATCTGTTTTTCAATCTTTTCTAATCTGTTGTTGATAGGATCAATTTGTTCTTTTACATATTCCTTTGTTGCACATCCACTTAAAATAAACATACAAGTTCCCACAGTTATTAAAAGCTTTTTCATTTTAACTCCCTCCTTAATATTGTTTTTTATGTTTTATTATACCAATCAAGAAAAAGTAAAGTAAAAAGTAATATAATAATTCATAATGAAGAAAAAATTGATTGCAATTTCAATATGCTTATTAATTTTTATATTCAAATTAAATTATGTTTTCGCTATCGAAGACATTGATTTTTCAATTAAAAAGAATTCAAATTCTCTTGAAGTCAATGGGAAAATAATCCCTTCTAAAGAATTCGTAGAAGATTTCAAATCTGGTATGGGTAAGGATATTCAAATTTTAATTGAGCTTTATAGAAGATGGTCAATTATTCCAGATGAATTTATAGTAGGCAAGAAAATTCAGCGCACGTTTAATTCAGATCCGATAAAAGAGGAATATATTGTCAAAAATTTAGAAGGACAAATATTAAAGGAAAAGAGATTCAAAAATTCAATGGATGCTTTAGTTTGGGGATTAAATATTGAATCCATTGAGTTTGATAATATAAAAATTTTTGATCCAGGTAAATATTATATAAAAATTACTGTAGAGTCAAACATTAAAAAATTACCATTAATTCTTGAGCATTTCTTATTTTTTATACCTAAATACGAGATTAAAAAAGTAAAGGAATCGGAAAGATTTAATCTGCCATGAAAAAGGAATTAAAAAAGTATTTTTTCCCCATATTTTTGTCTCTTCTTCTCTTTATTGTTCTTGGATTTGAGATATATCTTTTAAGAATTCCCTCTGAACAAATTCCAACTCGTTTTATTATTGTCTCCCTTTTTGTAATTAACATAATTTCATTAGTTACGCTTGGTTTTTTCGTAATAAGAAGTATATTTAGATTGTATCTTGAGAAACATAGAGCAGTTCCGGGTTATCGATTTAGAATGAAAATAGTAACAATTTTCTTAGGGTTAGTGATTATCCCTTCGGTACTTTTATTTATAGCCTTCAGTGGAGTTTTAGAGAGTTCCATAGAAAAAATATTTTCAAAATCCAATCGGGAGATTGTCTCTAAAGCAGTCAATACAGTAAGAGCCTTTTATGATTTTGAAAAAGAAAGACTTTTGAAGATGCTTGAAGATTATTCAAAGGGGAAAATAAAAAATTTACCAGAAAATATTTATATTGAAAAAATCGAAAAACCTTTCAAAGAAATGCCTGAAGTTTACAGGGAAGCCTTCGATGGGAAAAAATCAAGTCAAATTATTTCCTCTCACGATAGAGACCTTGTTTTATCAGCTATTCCCTATAGAGAGGGAATTATTGTTGCAAAAATGGAGATTCCTACAGAAATAACAAAGAAAGTGGAAGAATTAAAAATATATCATGAAGAATTTTTAAAAATGGGTTTCATGAGAAAAGCTGTTAAGACTAATTACCTATATTTTCTCGGTTTCTTAAGTCTCATAATAATTTTTTTAGCCCTATGGGCATCTATGAAGATATCTCAAGAAATAACTAATCCCTTACGAGAGCTTGTTCATGCAACAAACAGGGTAGCTAAGGGTGATCTTAAAGTAAAAATTCTAACGAAGAGTTCTGACGAAATCGGACTTCTTGTCAATTCATTTAATCAAATGATTGAAAAACTTGATAAAGCTTACATTCAGCTTTCAGAGAGAAATATTTTACTTGAGAGAATTTTATCTAATATTATATCAGGAGTAATTTTTGTTACCACTGAAGGTATAATTTTAACTATCAATAAAGCTGGTGAAAAAATTTTACAGTTAGATAAAAATGATATTGAAAACAAGCCGTATGATAACCTTCTTAATTTTATTGAATCTGACGAATTGAAAGAATTTATCAAGAGAATCTCTAATGAACGCATATACGAAATTGAGAGAGATCTGAATGTCAAGATAAGAGGACAGAATAAAATTATAAAGGCAAGAATAGTATCTTTAAGGGAAAGTGAAGAAGATAGAGCTTCAGGAATTATGGTAGTTTTTGATGATATTACAGATATTGTTAAGGCACAACAGGCACTTGCATGGGAAGAGGTTGCTCGAAGATTAGCGCATGAAATAAAAAATCCCCTTACTCCAATAAAACTTGCTACAGAAAGGCTTATAAAAAAATGGAAGAATAGAGATGAAGATTTTGATAGAATATTCCAAAAATCAACACAAACAATAATTTCAGAAGTAGAATCTCTTAAGAATCTTATTGATGCTTTTCAAAGATTTGGCAAATTGCCCGAAATAAAGAAGGATAATTTAAATCCCTTGAGACTTATTGAAGAAGTGGTAGAACTATATAGAGGATATAGAGATATTAAAATTAACGTTATAACTCTCACTGAATCGAGGGATGTTTTATTAGACTATCAGGAATTCAAGAGAGTTCTTATTAATATAATAGATAATGCAATAAAGGCAATGAATGGTAAAGGAGAGATAACAATATCTGTTAAACTAAATAATAACCTCTACATTGAAATTTCAGATACAGGACCGGGTGTTGAGGATGAAATAAAAGAAAAGCTCTTTCTTCCATATTTTTCAAGGAGTAAAGAGGGGACAGGATTGGGACTTGCTATCGCGAGAAAGATCGTTACAGAACATGGTGGTAAGATTTATGTTAGGGATAACAAACCTTCTGGAACAGTATTCATAATAGAGGTGCCCGCGTGAAGGAAAAAATTTTAATTGTTGATGATGAAAAGGGAATACTGGAAACATTATCGGAAATTTTGCAAGATGAAGGATATGAAACTTTTATCTCAGAAGATGCTGAGCATGGATTAGACATACTTGAGAAAGAATCTATAGACCTTGTTTTTCTTGATGTATGGCTTCCAGGAATAAGCGGTATTGACGCAATTAAATATATAAAAGAAAAGTATGGTGATATCCCTGTAATAATGATTTCAGGACATGGAAAAGTAGAGGTAGCTGTCCAGGCAGTAAAAATGGGAGCTTTTGATTTCCTTGAAAAACCCTTATCTATGGAAAGGGTTATACTTACTACAGAGAGAGCTTTACAATTTAAAAGGCTTGAAAGAGAAAACATAAAACTTAAAAGTACTTTAACAAAAAAATATGAATTAATTGGCAGTTCTAAATCGATGGATGAATTAAAAAAACAGATAGAGCTTATTGCCAAAGGGGATTCAAGAGTTTTAATAATTGGAGAATCTGGCGCAGGTAAAGAACTTGTTGCAAGGGCTATACATTCCTTAAGCGACCGTTCTCATGGACCCTTTATAGAAGTTAACTGTGCAGCGATACCTCAAGAACTTATTGAAAGTGAACTATTTGGGCATGAAAAGGGAGCATTCACAGGAGCTATAGATAGAAAAATCGGTAAATTTGAACTTGCAGATGGCGGTACTCTTTTCCTTGATGAAATAGGTGACATGTCACTACTTACGCAGGCAAAACTCCTTAGAATAATTGAAACTCAGAAGTTTCAAAGAGTTGGTGGGATTAAGGACATAAAGGTTAATGTGAGAATTATATCGGCAACTAATAAAGATCTTGCTGAGGAAATAAAAAAAGGAAATTTTCGTGAAGACTTATATTACAGACTCAATGTTGTTCCAATTTATTTGCCGCCCTTGAGAGATAGAAAGGAAGACATTCCAGAACTTATCAGTTATTTCATTTCTGAATATGTTAGAGAAAAAGGATGGAAGAGCAAGACTCTTACAGAAAGAGCGATTAAAATGCTTCAGAGTTACGACTGGCCAGGTAATGTGAGAGAATTAAAAAATGCCATAGAAAGATTGATGATAATGACAGTTTCAGATATTATCGATGTGCAACAGATTGAAACAACGGGAATAATTAGAAAATCAAATTCAGAGGAAAACTATTTTCAGTATACATCCTTAAGAGAAGCAAGAGACGCCTTTGAGAGAGATTTTATATTAAAAAAACTTAAAGAAAATAACTGGAATATGACAAAAACAGCAGATATAATAGGCATTGAAAGAAGTAATCTTTATAAAAAAATAAAATCTCTTGGAATACCTCTACCAAAAGAGCTTTCAGAAAATTAAAAGGAGTTAAAAATGTTTACAGTAGTAATTGTAGGAAGGCCAAATGTTGGTAAATCAACACTTTTTAATAGATTAATTAGGGGAGATGAAAAAATTAAGGCAATAACAGATAGACTTCCTGGAGTAACAAGGGATATAAACTATGGAAGGGCGAAATGGGACGAGAGGGAATTTATAGTTGTTGATACCGGGGGATTCTTTCCTGAAGAAAAAGCAGAAAATATAATTCAAAAACAGATGCTTGAACAGGTGGAAATGGCAATTGCAGAAGCAGATCTTATAATTCATCTTCTTGACGGGAAAGAAGGCGCAATACCAGATGATATTGAAACTGCTCGAAAATTGAGACAAACAGGGAAAGATATACTATGGGTTATAAATAAAATTGATGACCCTTCAAAATTAAATAGAGTTTTTGATTTTTTCATAATAGGTACAGATGATTTTATCCCTATCTCAGCTATCACAGGCTATGGCATGGAAGAACTAATAGATAAAATTATCGAAAAAATTCCAGAACGGATAAGAGAACAAAAAGAGGAAGAACAAATTCCTAAAATAGCTATAGTAGGAAGACCAAATGTTGGAAAATCTACAATTATCAATTCCCTAATTGGTAAAAAAAGAATGATTGTAAGCCCTATCCCTGGAACAACAAGAGATTCTATTGATACATTGTGTAAATACTATGCTAAAAAATATTTATTAATCGATACTGCAGGGATAAAGAGGCTTTCTTACTATAAAAAGGAAATTTCAAAAGAAGTTTATGTGGAAAAATTATCCTATTTTAAGGCATTAAGAAGCATAGAGAGAGCAGATATAGTAGTTCTTGTTATTGATGCAATAGAAGGAATTGTAACCCAAGATCAAAAGATAGCAGGAATTGTAGCAGAACAAAAAAAGGGGTTAATAATATTAATAAATAAATGGGATATAATCCCCTCAGATGAAAGAGATAAAAGGGCAAAATATTTTTCAGATGAGATAAAACGAAAGCTTTGGTTTGTTGATTATGCTCCTTATATTACAGTTTCAGCTTTAGAAAAGACAAGGTTAACTAAAATATTCCCTCTGGTAGAAACAGTGCTGGAAGAATATCAAAAGAGAATAGCTACAGCAGAATTGAATAGGCTTTTTTCAGAAAAACTTAGTGATGTAGTTTTATCCTCCGGTGGTAAAGAACTTAGATTTTACTATATAACACAGGTTAGTATAGCCCCTCCCACATTTGTTTTATTTGTAAATGATGAATCAGCTATTAAACCACATCATTTAAAATTTGTTGATAAACTTATACGAGAAGCTTTCAATTTCAAATTTACACCCATAGAAATAAAAATCAAACAAAGAAAATAATTTTTTATGGTAAAATATTAAACTATGCATACAATTTTAGTAACTGGAAGTGCTGGATTTATAGGATGGGCAACATGTAAGCTTCTTTTGAACGATGGCTTAACAGTCATAGGCATAGATAACATGAGCGATTACTACGATCCTAAAATTAAAAAATTAAGATTAAAGAACTTGGGAGAATATGAGAATTTTATCTTCTATAAAGGTGATATTGAGAATTTATCTACGCTGAAAAAAATCTTCGATTCTCATAAAATAGATGGCATTATAAATCTTGCTGCAAGGGCAGGGGTAAGAGCTTCGGTAGAAAATCCATGGGGATATCTGGATACAAATGTTAAAGGAACAATAAATTTGCTTGAATGCGTCAAGGTTTACAATGTGAAAGTTTTTGTCCTTGCCTCTACTTCAAGCGTATATGGAGATACAGAGAAAATACCCTTTAGAGTATCAGATACTACTGATAAACCATTGGCACCATATCCTGCCTCAAAAAAGTCTGCTGAAGTATTTTGCTATAGTTATCACTATTTATACAATATTAATACAATAATTCCAAGATATTTTACCGTTTATGGACCTTTTGGAAGACCTGATATGAGCATCTTCCGTTTTATAAAAAAAATAGACATTGGCGAACCAATAACTGTTTATGGTGATGGTAAACAGAAGAGAGATTTCACTTATGTGGATGATATTGCTGAAGCAACTGTATTATGTCTCAATCTTGAAGGATATAAAATTTTAAATCTCGGAAATGACCATCCTGTTGAGCTTATCTACGTAATTAACTTAATAGAGGAACAAATTGGTAAAAAAGCAAAAATTCATTGGCAACAAAGACATCCTGCAGACATTTATGCAACTTGGGCTGATATTTCTGAGGCAAAGGAATACATTGGGTGGTATCCAAAAGTATCTATTGAGGAAGGTATAAAAAGAACAATTAGCTGGTATAGAGAAAATAGAGAATTATTAGAGAACATAAAGATATAATTTAGGAGGTAAAAATGCAAAGAATTCTCGTAGCCCATGATGGTTCAAAGGCTTCAGACAAGGCATTAAGAAAGGCTCTCGAAATTGCTTTAAGCATGAATTCATCACTTACTGTCCTTGCTGTTGTACCGGAGCTTTATCTTACTGAACTGTCAGATGCAGACAGACAGAGAATCACTGAAGTACTTACAAGGGAAACTGAAGATACCATGGAAAGAATCAGAAAATCTCTTTCAGGAAAACCAATAGAGATTAAATTTCTTGTAAGACAAGGTGATCCAGCCGAGAAAATTCTTGAAACGGCTCATAAAATGAAAGTTGATCTCATTGTAACAGGTTCACATGGAAAACACGGAACAAAGAAATTTCTTATAGGAAGTGTTTCAGCTAAGGTAGTTGAATACTCTAAGTGTCCTGTTCTTGTGGTAAAGTAGCTTCAGGGAGATAAATTCTTACTGTTGTTCCTAAAGAGGGTTCACTTTTTATTTCAAGTGAACCGTTCATTTTCTCAACTATATTCTTTACTATTGTTAATCCTAATCCAAATTTGCTTGGATCTGTTGTGAAAAAAGGTTCAAAACACTTTTTTAAAACATTATCACTCATTCCGACGCCAGTGTCTTTTACTATAAGAATGACTTTAAAATCAATTTTGTCTACTTTTATATCAATAGTTCCTTTGTCTAAAATTGAATTTTTTGCATTTTTAATTAATTCAATTAAAAGTTCCCTAATCTGAAAAACATCACCTTTTATAAGAGGGGATGAAACATTAGTTGAGATATTTAATGTAATATTATCGTTATTAATAAGTTCCTTTAGCGCGTGCTTCATTGATATTAATAGATAATTTAAATCAAAAATTTTTTCTTCGGTTCTAATATTTTTTAATCTTTCTAAGGTTTTTAGAAATTGGATTCCCTTATTAATAGAATCAGTCAGTTTAATAAAATGTTTTTCGTTTTTTTCATTCTGAATATCTTTTCTAAGAAGTTGGGTAAAACCATATATTCCTGTAAAAATATTATTTAATTGATGACAAAAATCATTTATTAGGCTGTTAAATGCTTTTAGCTGGAGAATCTCTATATATTGTTCTTTTGATAACTTTTTTTCCGTTATTTCCCTTCCTATTTCAAAAACAAGTTTCTTGTTGTCTTTTGTCTTAAGAGGAATTCCTACTAAAATAAAATGTCTGCCTTCATGTGTTATTCTATCATTCACCTCAGTTTTATCAGTTTTAAAAGTTTTCACACAGGGGCAGTTAGGGCAAGGAGAACTCAAATGATGCCAAAGGCTATAGCATTTTTTACCTATTATTTCTCCAAATTGTTTACCAAGTCTGTTATAGTATGCCTTATTAGCCCATAATATATTACATTCTTCGTCTAAAATTGATAGGTTATCCTCTATATAATTAAAAATTTCTGTTAATGTATAACTTTTAAAATCAAAACTAATTAAATTATCTATTGCCATAGAATAAATCTGTCTTTCCCGGCAATTTTTGCCTGATACATAGCTTGATCAGCTTTCTTTATACCTTGGAAAATATCACCTTCAGAACTATAGGCATATCCTCCTATACTAACAGTAACAGACAAATTTTTGTATTTTATAAATTTTATTTTTTTTATTCTGTTTCTTATCCTCTCGCCAATGGATGGTAAATTTTTAATATCGCATCTGTAAAGAATAACTAAAAATTCTTCCCCTCCATATCTAATTAATTCATCATACATTAATTCAGGAATGGAGTTTTCTAAGGAGAGATAATAGACATTTTGAGTCATAGCATTTTTAACTAAAATCAAACGGCTACCTCATTAATCTTTATAGAATAATAACAATTTGTTTATTCCTCCGTCAATCTGGTATAATTTTTTAGCCCCCTTAGCTCAGTAGGATAGAGCACAGGTTTCCTAAACCTGGTGTCGCAGGTTCGATTCCTGCAGGGGGCATGATAATATAAAATTAATAAGGAGTTTAAAATGATTAAAAAAATGGTTTTCCTATTTATTTCCCTTTTTATTTTCACTTATGCACAAGCCTCCGAAACTCGGTATAATTTACCCACAGAAAATTCCCCCTTTATAGGTTCAGATAAGGCACCAGTTAAAATAATTGAATTCATAGACTATCAGTGACCCCATTGCGTTGAGGTCGGTCCGACCATACATGGATTGGTAAAGGAATTAGAAGGTAAAGTGATGCTTGTCATAAAGTTTTTCCCTTATCATTACAGAGATTATGCAAGAATTTCAGCTGAAGCAGCAGTTGAAGCTTGGAAGCAGGGAAAATTTGCAGAAATGCATGAGTTACTAATAAAAAGGTCTCCGAAGCTTGATAGGGATTCCTTAATAGCCTATGCAAAGGAATTAAATCTTGATGTAGAAAAGTTCATAAAAGCCATAGATAATCAGGAAGGAGCGGCGATTATTGAAAGGGATTTAAAACTCGCTAAAGAACTTGATCTTTATGTAACGCCTGCATTCTACATTAATGGTATAAAGGTTCTTGGAGTAAGAGATTCAGATTATTTCAAGAATATTATTTTAAAGGAGATTGAAAATGTTAAAAAGAAGTAGTTTTTTTATTTTTTTGTTATCATTATTTATATCTTTTATTTTTCTAAATACTAACACTTTTGCAGTAGATAAAAAGAAAAAAATTGAACCTTTGCCAACTCCTCCTGTGCCAAAAGATAATCCTATGAATATGGAAAAGGTTGAACTCGGAAAAAAACTTTTCTTTGATAGAAGACTCTCAGGTGATGGAACAACAAGTTGTGCAAGCTGTCATGATCCTGATAAGGCTTTTACAGATGCCTCTGAGATATCTCTAAGTTATCCTACAACCAGAAACTTAAGAAATGCTCCTACTCTAATGAATACAGCCTATGCAAAACATCTTTTCTGGGATGGAAGAGCAAAAACTCTTGAACAACAGGCTGAATTTCCTATTATGTCACCCTTTGAGATGAATCAGAATCTTGATTTTATTGAGGAAGAGATTAGAATAGTACCTGAGTACAGAGAAGCTTTCAAAAAAATATTTGGAAAGGATGTAAACATCAAATTGATTGCTAAAGCCTTAGCTGCATTCCAGAGAACTCTTATATCAAAAAATGCACCGATAGATAAATTTTTAAAAGGGGACAAAAGTGCCTTATCGGATGAAGCAAAGAAGGGATTTGAAATTTTTGTCGGAAAAGGTAGATGCATTGAATGCCACTATGGCGCCTATTTGAGTGACCAGAAATTTCATGCCTTGATGGTTCCAGAGAATCCAAAATATGCAAATGAAGATAAGTTCATTGTTACAAGAAGATATATAGCTAAGATAAACAATTATCCCGATTATATGAATATCAAAGAAGACCTGGGAAGATACTTCAAAACAAAGAAAAAACAAGATTATAAGGCTTTTAAAACACCAACTCTAAGAGAAATTGCAAAAACTGCACCCTATATGCATAATGGAATATTTAAAGATCTTGATGAAGTTATAGACTTTTTCAATAAAGGTGGAGGACAAGGGAATAAAGAATTAAAGCCTCTTAATTTAACTGAACATGAAAGAAAAATATTAAAAAACTTTTTGACAGAAGCCCTTAGTGGGGAAGATTTAAAAGTAAAATTGCCTGATATTCCATAAAATTTTGGAGGATTTATGAAAATTGAAGAATTAATAAAGGAAAAGCCTTATCTGCAGAGCCCTCTTGAACTTTATGATAAGATAAGAAAGTTTATAGATTATTGCAAAAGTGAAAAGGAACGAATAAAGCTTGAAAATACAACAGATATAATTGATATTGTATTAAAAGGTTTTTCCAGTGTTTTTAATATTCCCTATGAATCTATATCTTTTTTAAAAGATGAGATTCTAAAATCTGGTAAAGATCCTATAAGAGAACCTTCAAGCATATGGAATCTTCCTATCCAAAGTGAAGAACTTTCAAGGGAAGAAGTTAATAGGATGCTTTTTATAATTAGCAAACCCTTTTTTGTTTTTTTAAGAAAAGAAGGACAACAAGCATCCTTTATGGATACTGGCAAATGCCCAATATGTGGAACAGATTCGTCGCTTGCAATGATAAATGAAAATAACGAAAGAATAATGATTTGTCCACTTTGCGAACATGGGGGAAGTTTTTATCGCATATGTTGTCCCTATTGTTTTAATAAGGATTCAAGCAAAATGGAGATAATACTCGATGATGAAGAAATACGAGCAGATTATTGTCTCGAATGTAATACCTATATAAAAAGTTTCAAGGAAAATCAATATATTAAATATAAAGATCCATTTTTAATTGACCTTATTAGTTTACCTCTTGATATTGTTGCTCAGAGGAGAGGATACATAAGACGCTCTCCAAATATAATTGGGTTGAAAATTATCGAGTAATGGCTGGTAAAAAGGTATTTCACGAACTACTCTCCCTCTCTGAAGCAAAGGAGAGGTTATTTAATAAGTTTAAAGAAAAAGTATCTATACCTATTGAAAGCGAACAAATCTCAGTAAAAAATGCCTTAGATAGGGTAACCTCAGAGGCAGTTTTTGCAAAATTTTCTTCTCCCTATTTTCATTCATCTGCTATGGATGGCTACGCAGTACGAGCAAAAGATACTTTTTCTGCTACTGAAAGAGAACCTGTACGACTGAAAATTGGCAAAGATGCTCACTGGATTGAGACTGGAGATCCCCTGCCAGATGGTTTTGATGCGGTCATTCCAATTGAAGAGGTGAATATTAAAGAGACTTTTATTGAAATTTACTCCTCTGTGCCTCCTTACAATGATGTAAGACCTATTGGAGAAGATATAGTGGCAACAGAGCTTATTATTCCTGAAAGCCATATAGTTCGTCCAGCTGATATTGGAGCCATGCTTGCAAGTGGAATTACAGAGATAAGAGTTCGTAAAAAACCTATTGTGGGCATTATTCCAACAGGTTCCGAGCTTATTGAAGCTGAACGAATCAATAAGAAATTGCCTGAACCACCTGAACTTATTGAATACAATTCAGCTGTATTAAGTGGATTAGTTTTCAAAGCTGGTGCACAGCCAAGAGTTTACTCTATAGCTAAAGACGAGGAAAAAAATATTAAAGAGGCTATATTGAAAGCTCTCGAAGATTGCGATATGGTCTTATTAAATGCTGGTTCTGGATATGGTAAAGAGGATTTTGCTTACAAAGTTTTAAGTGAGCTAGGAGAAGTCATAATAAATGGAGTTTCTATAAAACCTGGAAAGCCTTTTATTGCTGGTTTTATTTATAATAAACCTGTTTTAGGTATTCCAGGATATCCTGTTTCAGCCTTTCTATGTTATGAACTATTTATAAAACCTTTAATAGAATTTTATTTAGGCATTTCAATGATAAAGGAAGACAAACTTAAAGCAATACTTTCAAGACAAATTTCTTCAAATATGGGAGTAGATGAATTTGTAAGGGTAAAAGTGGGTAGGGTAGGTGAAAAGTATATTGTAACACCAATGGGTCGTGGAGCAGGACTTTTAATGTCAGTGGTTAGAGCTGATGGATATATAGTTATTCCAAAAGGATCTGAGGGTTTTTCACAGGGATCAGAATTGACTGTCCATCTATGGCGTTCAAAAGAAGAAATAGATAATACGGTTGTATGCATAGGAAGTCATGATAATACTCTTGATGTGCTTTATAACTTTTTAAGAAAGAGATATCCCCATGTTACTCTTTCATCAGCTCATGTAGGTTCAATGGGAGGGCTGGTAGCTATAAAAAAAGATGAAGCCCATATGGCAGGGACTCATTTGCTTGATGAGGTTACAGGTCAATACAATGTTCCTTTCATTGAGCGACTTATGCCTGAAAAAAAAGTTGTACTCATAAATCTTGTTTATCGAATACAGGGATTCATAGTTAGAAAAGGTAATCCTAAAAATATAAATAGCTTTGAAGACCTTGCAAGAGAAGATGTAATTTTTATAAACAGACAGGCAGGTTCTGGTACAAGGCTTTTACTTGATAAGCATCTGAAAGAACTTAGGATTTCTCCATCTTCAATAAAGGGATATGATAAAGATGAATATACTCATATGGGTGTGGCATCAGCGGTTTTAAGTGGAAGGGCTGATGTAGGTCTTGGAATTCTTGCGTCTGCTCAAGCTTTAGGGCTTGATTTTATTCCCGTAGCTGAAGAAAGATACGATATACTAATACCCGAAGAATTCATTGAACTTACCATAATTCAGGCATTACTTTCCGTCATGAAAGATGACGAAGAATTCAGACAGGCAGTTATTCGACTTGGTGGCTATGATATTCGTGATATGGGTAAAATAATTTATAGGAAAAAATAATTTAACTATCTTGCTTTTTAGCTTCTTCTATAGCTTTTTCTAATATGTCGCTATCAATGTCAAGAATTCTTTTAGCACCAATAAATCTTTTTATATAATAAGGTGCTTCTAAACTGTCTATAGTAACTTTTTTTGATTTTGAAGAGGCATGTATAAAAAGATTATCCCCAAGATATATTCCTACGTGGGAAGGAAATTTAGCATAAGTCCTAAAGAATACAAGGTCTCCGGGCTTTAATTCTTCTTTGTCAATGTTTATTCCTTGGGTAAACTGTTCTCTTGCACTTCTTGGTAAATCAATTCCAACCATTGAATAGACTTTCTTTACAAAAAATGAACAGTCAAGTCCGCTAAACCCATTGCCTCCAAATCTATAAGGTAAGTGAAGCATTTTTTTAGCAAACAAAAGAATTCTTTCAGTTACATTTAATTTAGACAAATCCTCGTTAGCCTTCAATTCTTCAATTTCCTCTGCTTTTATATCTTTGTCTGTACTTATTGAGGTTATTAGAGGCACTCTTTCATCTGTTCTGACAGATAAGTTTTCTGTAGGTTTTTCAGACTTTTTAACAATTAATTTCTGTCCGATAGTTAAGTTATTGTTATTCATATTGTTTAATCTTTTAAGCTCATCAACAGAAATTTTATATTTATTAGCTATTCTAAAAAGATTTTCTCCTTTTTTTACTGTATGGTATTTAGTAGTTATAGCCTGATTTTTTGTTTGATTTTTATTGTTTAATTTTTTTGATGTATTTTCAGGTATTTCTAACTTCATGCCAACTTTTATTTTTTTATTCTTTAAGTTATTCACCTTTTTTATGTCATCAATTGAAACATTGAATTTCTTTGAAATTTCCCATAAATTATCACCATTTTTAACTGTGTATGTTTGAGCAAAAACAGTAAATGGTAAAAATATTATAGTGATGACCAAAATATGGAATTTACTTAACATATCACCACCCCCTTAAGCAGCATTAGTTTTTTGAAACTCTTCTAAATTTGGTAATTCCCTTAAACTTGAAATACCAAAAAGCTTTAAAAAATCTTTAGTTGTACCATATAGAAATGGCCTTCCTGGTACTTCTTTTTTACCTATAATCTTGATAAGTTTTTTTTCAATCAAAGTTTTTAGTGCATAATCAGAGTTGACACCTCTAATTTTTTCTATTTCCGATTTAGTAATAGGTTGTTTATATGCAATAATGGCAAGAGTTTCCAAAGCTTGTTCTGAAAGTTTATTGCTTAAAGTAATATTTTTAAAAAGACTTACCCATTCCGAATATTTTGGATTTGTTACCATTTGATAGCTATCTTCTATTTGAACAATTAAAATTCCTGAATCTTTTTCTTTGTATTCATTAATAAGAGCTTCTAACATAGGAAGCATTTCTGTTTCTGGAATATTAAAAAGAGAGGATAAAAATTTTTTCGATATAGGTTTTTCTGAAACAAAAAGTAGTGATTCAACAATCCTTTTTATCTGTTCATCTCTTTGGAATAAGGGCATGACACCAAATTATACAAAAATTGAATCATTTTTTTCAACCTTTGGGTATAAACTTTTCTTTAAACTTTATTAAATTTGTAATTGTTTCATTTATTGGAACGTTTATATTTTCCCTTTTCGCTAATTTAACAATGGCACCATTTAATGAGTCAATTTCAGTTTTTTTTCCATTTTTAATGTCATAATACATGGAAGGAAAGTGTTTTGCTGTGGGAGGAACAAGTTTTTCATAAAAATTTTTTAAATATTCCTCTGGATTGTTCCAATTAAGTTTAATTCTGCTTGCATTGGCGACAAGAAATATCTCATTAATTATGCAATTCATTATAAGATTTGTTTCTTTATTTTCGGCAAGACTACCATAATTGCATTCCAGAATTGCTCCAAGGGGGTTTAGGGCAGAATTATATAATATCTTATCCCATAGAATTGCATAAACGTCCTTAGATACTCTTGTGGGAAGTCCAGCTTTATTAAAAATCTCTGCTATTTCCTGTAATTTTTCATTAGAGATTAGATTGTCAGGCTGCCCTATGACGATATCATCGGCAAATACTGTAACTTCTGCAAAGCCCATTTCAATAATCTTAGCACCAAATATTACCCTTGATAAAATTATCCTATCTTTAGAAATTATATTACTTGCTATTTCGTAGTTGCCATATCCGTTCTGAGCAAGTAGAAGTAACGTATTTTCTCTAATTAGAGGTTTAAGCTGATACACAGCAGATTCTGTATCATAGGACTTAACTGTTAAGATAATCAGGTCTAAATTTTCACTTTTTAAATCTTCAGAATTTACAAAAATATCGTCTAAGGAAGCTTCCTTATCACCAAATAAACCCTTTATTTTTAGGGGTTTATTTTTTAATATATCAATATATTTTCCCTTTGTTATTCCATAAACCTTGTTCCCCGCAAATTTAAGGGATGTTGCGAAAACTGTTCCTAATGCTCCGAGTCCAAAAACTAAAATATTCATTAAATTTCTCTCTATCTTGGCATTACTGAAATTATTCCTTGCCCATGGGTTGAAGAGCTTTTTGATTTTTCAGGGGTTCCACTTTCAGCTTTTTCCTTGTTTGCTTCCTGGAGCTGAAAATCTTGAATTTCTTTGTTAGATAATGCTTCTTTCATAAACTTAGCCCATATGGGAGCAGAAACTCGTCCACCTGCTTCTCCATGTCCAAGACTTTTTCTCATATCATCATAACCTACCCATACTCCTGCAACTATTTGGGGAGTATAACCAATGAACCAAGCGTCTCTGAATTCATTGCTTGTACCTGTCTTACCTGCTAATGGTCGACCAATATTGGCTCGTGTTCCAGTTCCGTAGGAAACGACATCTCTGAGCATATCTGTAATTACTTGGGCAACTTCTGGAGATATGGCATCTTCTAACTGAGGCTCATTTTGTAATATAATTTTACCTGAACTGTCAGTTATATACTTTATTGCAATAGGTTTTACTCTTTTGCCTCCATTGGCAAAAACTGAAAAGGCGGCTGTTAATTCAAGAGGTGATAAACTTAAACTACCTAATGCTAAAGTTAAATCTGCTGGCATTTCAGAGTTTATTCCTGAACGTTTAGCAAGATTAATTATTGAATCTATGCCGATTGTCTCTGCGATTCTAACAGTTGGGACATTTCTTGAAAAAGCAAGTGCTCTTCTTAGAGTTATTTCACCCCAGAATTCTCCATCATAATTGGAAGGTGACCATTCTTTTAGGCCTGACTTATAACTTATTGGTTCATCAAGTATAGTGTCTTCTGGTTTATATCCCTTTTCTATAGCAGTTGCATATATAAAAGGTTTGAAGGAACTACCTGGTTGTCTTTTTGCATAAACAGCTCTGTTAAATTCTCCTCTTTGGAAACTGTATCCGCCTACCATCGCTATTATATATCCTGTTTGAGGCTCTAAGGCAGCCAAGGCACCTTCTATTTCAGGTTCTTGCTCCAAGGAAAACTGGATTTCTTTTCCAACAGATTTAAACTTTACCATAACCACGTCTCCCGGAGCTAAAATATCGGTGAGTTTAAAATTTTTTAATGTTTTAATTTTTCCTGAAGGCTCTATTATCTTACTTGCCCATTGGGCATCAGATAAATTTAATTTTCCCTTTAGGCCTCTTGACTTTATTAATGCTTGATTTGCTGAGACAGAAATAACAATTCCTCTTGAAATATCTCCTTGAGAGGGTACAAAGGCCACCTTTTCATCTTCTGATTCAGCTTTAATGGATACTTTTCCAATTGGACCTCTCCATCCCATTCTTTTATCAACTTCTCTTAGTCCTTCTTGTAAAGCTTTCTGCGCAGCAATTTGAGCGTGGGGATTAAGAGTTGTGTATACTCTTAAATTCCCTTTATAAATTTTATCGATTTCAAAATTTTCTTCAAGTTGTTTTCTTACATACTCAAGGAAATAATTAAAATTTTCTGTGGAAATTCTTAATGAACTTAGATGAATTACATGGGAAGAAGCTCTTTTTCTTTCCTGAGGAGTAATTAGTTCTTCCTTTTCCATTCTCTCAAGCACAGTCTCCTGACGTTGTTTTGCTCTGACAAGGTCATTATAAGGAGAGTAGGCATTAGGTGCTTTTATAAGTCCTGCAAGCAAAGCTGCCTCTGGTAGAGTTATCTGGCTAACTGATTTACCAAAATAGATTCTTGACGCCATTTCAATTCCGTAAGCTCCGTGACCAAAGTAAACGTTATTAAGATAAAGCTCAAGAATTTTTTCTTTAGATAATTCCTTTTCAATTTTTATGGCTAAATAGGCTTCTTTAATCTTTCTTGATAAAGTTTTCTCTGGCGTGAGAAAAATGATTTTTGCAAGTTGTTGAGTTATTGTACTTCCTCCTTCTTTGAGTTTCATGTGAAAGATATCAGTAATTAGAGCTCTTCCTATTCCTATGTAATCAATACCTTTGTGTTTCCAAAATCGAGAATCTTCAACAGCAATAACAGAATCAATGAGAGTTTTAGGAATATGTTTTAGCGGGACGTAAATACCTTTCTGAATTTTAAATTCTCCTATTAAAGTGCCATCTTCAGCATAAATTTTTGTTCCGTCTGTATGTTTGACCTTATCATAGTCCTTTATGGAAGGGATGTCTTTTAAAAGCGCAAAGCCTGCTCCTGTTAAGAATGCTATCGTTGCTAATATTATTAAAACAATAATTTTTATTTTCATAAGTTTTATTATAACATGACACTAATCTCCCTAGCTTTACATAAATTTTCCTTTTAAAATTTATACAGAATAGCCGTTTTTTTTCTTCTGAGATTTATTTGATATACATAGAGTAAATAATTTATAATTATTATAAAATAAATTTTGGAGGTATATTATGAAAAAGTACAAATGTGGTGTATGCGGATATGTTTATGACCCAGCTCAGGGGGATCCAGATAATGGAGTGCCTGCGGGTACACCTTTTGAAAATTTACCAGATAACTGGACCTGTCCTGTATGTGGTGCAACAAAAGACATGTTCGAACCAGAGGATTAATTAAGGAGGTCTTCTATGAAATCAATTGAGTTAGCTTTAAAAATGGAAACTGATGCTGTAAAGTTTTATAAAGAAGCTTCTGAAAAAGTATCTCATCCTGTGGGTAAAAAGATGTTTCTTAATATTGCAGAAGATGAAAAAAATCATATTAAGATGATAGAAGAACTTCTAAAAGGAATTGACCTTAACATAAGAGAATCTCATCCAATAAAGACAGTTAAAACAATATTTGAAGAAATGAAAGATGAAATGATGGAAAGAGTAAAAGCAGTCTCTGATGATCTTGAGGCATTCAAGATTGCTATGGAGATGGAAAAGGAAGGGATTGAATTTTATAAAAAAGTAAAAAATGAAGTTAACACTGATAAAGAAAAGAAGCTTTTTGAAAGATTAATCTTGGAAGAAGAACAGCATCATAAAATCTTTGCCGAAACCTATAATTTCTTAAATGATACGGGAAATTGGTTTATGTGGAAAGAGTTTTCCATAGTTGAAGGATAAAAGGGAGGGATTTACCCTCCCTTTATAAATTTATAACAGAGTTATTTTATTCCGAGAACATCTCCCATGTCATAAAATCCTGCAGATTTTCCATGAAGCCAAACTGCTGCTTTCAGGGCTCCCCTTGCAAAGGTGTCTCTACTTGAAGCTTTATGAATTATCTCAATTCTCTCGCCTAAACCTCCAAATAAAACTGTATGTTCGCCAACAATATCTCCAGCTCTAACTGTTTGGATTCCTATTTCCTTTTTCGTTCTCTCTCCAATTATACCCTTTCGTGCATAAACGGCAACTTCATCGAAATTTCTACCGACCGCTTCAGCTATAACCTTTGCCATTTTTATTGCCGTTCCACTTGGTGCATCCTTTTTCATTCTGTGGTGAGCTTCAATAATTTCTATATCGTAATCATCGCCAAGAACCTTAGCTACATCTTTTAATATCTTAAATAAAAGATTTACGCCAATACTCATGTTAGGAGATAGAACAATGGGAATTTTTTGGGCAACTTTTTGAATTTTAGTTATTTGTTCGTTACTAAATCCCGTAGTTCCAATTACAATTGATTTTTTATTTTTCTCTACAATTTCAAGATGCTCAAGAGTAGCTTCAGGTGATGTGAAGTCTACAACCACATCGGTATCCCTAATTACTTTTTCCAGATTATCAGTAATGTTTACATTCATTTCACCCATGCCTGCAACAACTCCTGCATCAAGTCCAAGTTTAGAGTTTGCCTTTGATTCAATTGCTCCCACAAGTTTTAGTTTTTCATTCTCCTTTGAAAGGGCTATAATTCTACTGCCCATTCTTCCTGCTGCGCCACATACTGTCAGCTTTATCATTTACTTCCTCCTTTATATTTATTTTTTCATCCACTTCTTCAATTTTTATTGAATAGTATTCATGAAACCAGTTCCAGAGGTCAATTATTTTGCAATTTTTTGAACAAAAGGGCCTCCATGGATTGTTTTCATGTTCTATAAACTTACCACAGACAGGACACTTTATTTTCATGCATTAATTTTAATGATTCCACTCCTAAAGTTGCAACTTGATATGATAGACTATACTTAAATGAATTTAACCGATAGAGCAAAGATAGTTCTTGAAATAAGGTATCTATTAAAAAATGAAAAAGGAGATGTCATAGAAACTCCAGATGGTCTTTTCAAGAGAGTAGCTAATTATGTTTCTAAGGCAGAAAAATTTTATAAAGGAAATCCTTCAGAATGGTCAGAAAAGTTTTATGAACTTATAAGTTCCTTAAGATTTATACCCAACTCTCCTGCTTTAATGAATGCTGGTAAACCAAAAGCACAACTTGCTGCATGTTTTGTTTTACCTATAGAAGATTCAATTGAATCAATATTTAAAACATTGATGAATACAGCCTTAATCCTTCAGAGCGGAGGAGGAACAGGGTTTAATTTTTCCCATTTAAGACCAAAGGGTGACATTGTTCGTTCTACAGGAGGGATAGCAAGCGGACCTGTTTCCTTTATGAAAATATTTGATAAGGCTTCAGATATCATAAAGCAGGGTGGTGCAAGAAGAGGAGCTAACATGGGAATTCTAAAGGTAGATCACCCTGATATTCTGGAATTTATAAGAATAAAACGTTTTGAAAATCTAAGTAATTTCAATATCTCTGTAGCTGTTACAGATTCTTTCATGGAAGCTCTTTTTAAAAATGATTATTTCCCTTTGGTAAATCCAAGAAACAAGAAAATAGTAAAAAAGATAAAGGCAAAAGAGATTTTTAATGAATTAGTTGAATCTGCTTGGGAAGTGGGTGATCCTGGAGTTATTTTCATTGATACTATTAATAAAAATAATCCAACTCCTCATATTGGTATCATTGAAAGCACAAATCCTTGCGGAGAACAGCCCCTTTTACCCTACGAAGCTTGTATTCTGGGTTCTTTAAATTTATCAAAATATGTAAAAGGGGGCAAAATTGATTTTGAAGTTTTAGGCAATGATGTTAAAATTGCCACCAGATTTCTTGATGATGCTATTGATGTTACTTATTATCCCGTAGCTGAGGTAGAGAAAATGCATAAAGGAAATAGAAAAATAGGGCTTGGCATTATGGGATGGGCTGATTGCCTTGTGGAGTTAGGAATACCCTATAACCATCAAAAAGCTTTAAACTTAGCTGAGCAGATTATGAAATTTATAAGGGATAAGTCTCATGAATCATCCTGTGAACTTGCTCAGGAAAGAGGAGTTTTTCCCAATTTTAAAGGTTCACTTTGGGATAAAAGGGGAATTAAAATAAGGAATGCTACCACCACTACTGTAGCACCTACTGGAACTATATCAATAATTGCTGATTGCTCAAGTGGCATCGAACCCTATTTTTTACTTGCCTACAAACAAAGAATACTTAACAGAGAGTTTGAAATAATAAATAAATATTTAGCTGAAATCGCAAAAAGGGAAGGTTTTTATAATGAAGAATTTATAGATGAATTAAGAAAAAGGGGTACATTAAGAGGGATAAAGAGTTTGCCTATAAAAATAAAGAGACTTTTCAAAACAGCTCTTGAAATAACACCAGAACAACATATTGAAATACAGGCAGCTTTTCAAAAATATACAGATAACGCCGTTTCCAAAACAATCAATCTTTCTCAAAGGACGAAGAAGGAAGAAATAGAAAAAATATTTATACTTGCCTATAAAAAGGGACTAAAAGGAATAACCATTTTTAGATACGGTTCAAAAAGAGGAACACTCCTTAAAATCAGCGATGCTCATCTTTCAGAATGTTGTGAAGTTAAAGGAAGAATCCCCCGAATAACAAGATTTCACGATGCAGTATGATAAGGCTTGAAAATATATCAAAAAATTATGGTCAGGTAAAAGCTATAGATTCTCTAAATCTTGAGATTAAAAGAGGCGAAATTTTTGGACTTCTTGGTCCAAATGGTGCAGGAAAGACAACAACCGTAAAAATCTTAACTACTCTTACAAAGCCTGATGAAGGGTCATGTTTTATTGATGGAATAAACGTGATTCATTTCCCCCAGGAAATAAAAAAAATAATAGGTGTGGTGCCACAGGAAAATAATCTTGAAAGAGAACTTACAGTTTATGAAAATCTTCTTATCTATGGGATGCTCCATAATGTAGAGTCACTTAAGAAAAAAATAGATGAAATTCTTTTAATTATGGAACTTATACATAAGAAAAATTCTGTTCTAAATACTCTTTCAGGAGGACTTCAAAGAAGAGTTCTATTGGCAAGAGCTTTATTGCCAGAACCAAAGGTTTTGTTTCTTGATGAGCCCTCTATAGGTCTTGATCCACATATAAGAAGGGAATTATGGCAGATTATAAGAAAGATAAAAGTTGAAGGTAGAACAGTTCTACTTACGACCCATTATATTGAAGAGGCAGAGGCCCTTTGTGACAGAGTTGGAATTCTCTCCCATGGAAAATTAATTGCACTGGGAAGTTCTCTGGAACTTAAAAGAGATGTAGGTGAATATGTGGTAGAATTTACGGATAATAAGGGTAGACTTATAAGTGAAATATGTCACAGTAGAGAAGAAGCTTATGAAATTGCGAAAAATAGAAATGACGGTGTAACAATAAGAAGGTCGAATCTTGAAGACGTATTTGTAAAATTAACAGGTGAGAGAATAAGAGAAATCAAGGGAGAATAATGTCAGGTTGGTATCCAATATTTCTAAAAGAGATGTTACAGTTTAAAAGGAAATTACTTAGATTAGGATATATTTTTTCAGCTATGATGGCACCTATTATCTATCTTATAACCTTTGGGCTTGGACTTGGAAGAACAGTAAGACTGAGTGAAGGGACAGATTATTTGACTTTTCTTCTTCCGGGGCTTGTTGCAATGAGCTCAATGAATAATTCCTATTCTTGGGTTGCTAGTGCCTTAAACCTCAGCAGATTATATTTTAAGACCTTCCAGGTATACATACAGTCGCCTATTAATCCTTTCTCAATAGTGATTGGAGAGGTCCTGGCTGGAATGGTAAAAGGGCTTTTTGCTTCTCTATTAATAATTGCTGCTGGCTTTGCATTTCCATCAGGTTTTTCAATAACTCCAATTTTTGTATTGGCTCTCCTTTTAAACTGTTTTATGTTTGCCTCTCTTGGTGTTATCACGGGAATGATAACAAAATCCCATGAGGATACAGCAACCTATTCAAACTTTTTCATAATGCCCATGGCTTTTTTTAGTGGAACTTTTTTTTCAATTGATAGAATTCCCATGATTTTCAAGCCGATAATTTACGTAATGCCACTGACTCATACAAATATTGTTATAAGAAAAAGTATCTTAGATTTTGAAGGAACCTTGTCGCTTGCCATTTTAATTGTATACTGTTTTGTTTTTTTTATTATTGGTTCAAGGTTGATCAAGAACTATAGTGAATGAAATAGTTGACAAAAGTTACATTTTTCAGGTAACTTTAAATGTTGATGGGCCTATAGCTCAGTAGGTTAGAGCGCACCCCTGATAAGGGTGAGG
>FQKF010076713.1_pt1 | contig 28885 bp, 33 predicted proteins | sample 1504521 | NCBI WGS metagenome assembly FQKF01 (sample SAMEA4475357, study PRJEB15587) | soil metagenome | biome: Soil; feature: Field | place: India | collected 2015-03-11 | depth 0 m
AAGAGTCAGCTGCTCTACCAGCTGAGCTAACGGCCCATCAAAAATAGAATACAAAAAAAGCCTTTAAAAGGTCAACTTAAGGGCTTATTTCAATTTTTGATAAAATAGAAAATGGAACTTAAATACATTCTTTATTTTCTTATTGGGGGAACAGTAGTAAGCTTGGTAAGTTACTTTGCCAGTCATTCTAAGGGATTGATTGCTGCCTTTTTTGCTAATCTGCCTGTAATTACTCTTGTAACTTTTATTATTATTTACTTCCAATCGGGAGAGAAAAATGTTATTCTTTACGCAAAAAGTTTACTAATAATGCTTTTCCCTTGGTTGGCATATATTTTTTCTATAATCCTATTAGGTCCCAAAATAGGAATATTACCTTCTTTAGTATTTGGTTTAGGAACATATCTTTTAATTTCCTTTTTTATAATTAAATTTTTAGCTGTAAAAATATAGGAGGAGGTTGTGAAATGAAAAAGTTGAAGATTTATATTGAAGGAATGACTTGTCAACATTGTGTTAAAAGAGTATCGAATGCTCTCTATTCGCTTGGAGTAGAAAATGCAGATGTGGAAATAGGAGAAGCTGTTATAAGCTTTGATGAGAATAAAATAGATATTAGTAAAGTTGCTAAGGCTTTAGAAGAGGCAGGGTATAAACTTAAGAATTGGCAGGATCAATAAGCATTCCATCTATCATTTTTAGATTTCTTGAACATTTTTGAGCAAGTCTTTCATTGTGAGTAACAATGATAAAAGTTGTTCCCTTTGTTTCATTTATTTTTTTAAATAATTCAAAAAGTTCCTCTGCAGATTTTGAATCAAGATTTCCTGTTGGTTCATCTGCAAGGATAATAGCGGGTTCATTAAATAGAGCTCTTGCAATAGCTACTCTTTGTTGTTCACCTCCTGAAAGTTCGCTTGGTTTATGTAAAGCTCTTTCATGAATCCCAATTTCTTCTAACAGATAAGAAGCTTTTTCTTCCAGTTCTCTTTTATTTTTTTTGTCCCCTGTAAATTCATAACTGATTAATTTAGGGAGTATAACATTTTCAATTGCATTGAATTCTGATAAAAGATAGTGAAACTGAAAAACAAACCCTATGTTTTTATTTCTAAATTCTGAAAGGGCATCGCGGGATAATTTTGCAGGATTAATATTCTTGTCTAAATAATATTCAATTTCGCCTGATGTGGGGAAATCGAGGGTTCCCAATATGTGAAGAAAAGTACTTTTACCTACGCCAGATGCACCTGTAATTGCTACTATATCTCCTTGATCTACATAAAAATTGATTCCCTTAAGTACATCTATTCCACCAGCCTTTGTTATATACTTTTTTGTAAGATTATTTGTTGTTAATATCTTTTTTTTCATCAGACTTGAAGGGCTTGCTCATTTCCTCAAATTTTTTGAAAACAGATTTATGAATATCATCGGCTCTGTCTGCTACATAATGAAAAGCTTTTTTTACAAATCCCGTTGTTTTATCACCGATTTGTCTTATTTCCCCACCTCCGAAAATCAAAGCTATGCATAAAAATATAGTAAAGATAATAATTGTTAAACATCCGAGATTTCTAATAAATTTAAACATTATTCATACCTCAATATTTCTACAGGATTTATTTTAGCGGCTCTATGAGCCGGATACACTGTAGAGATAAGACTAATAATTAGAGCAGAAATTGAAATAATTAGGATATCTAATATGTTTACTTTTACTGGTAATTTACTTAAATAGTAAACATCGGCAGGTAGCTTTATAATATCGTAGGATTTGATAATTTCGCATAACAAGAGTCCTCCTAAAAGCCCTATAACTGTCCCTATAAAGCCTATAAAAAGACCCTGCGACATAAAAATATATCTTATTAACTTATCAGTAGCACCCATTGATTTGAGTATAGCAACCTCCCTTTGCTTTTCCGTTACATTAACCATTAACATGCTTATTATATTAAAAGATGCAACAATTACTATTAAAGTAAGTATCACAAACATAGCAAATTTTTCAAGCTTAAGTGCAGAAAAGAGATTTCTATTCATCCGCATCCAATCTTTAACATAATAAGGTTCTCCTAATTCTTTTGTGAGATTTTCACTAATTATATCAGCTCTGTAAATATTTTTTAACTTTAACTGTATACCAGTAACTTTATTTCCATACTCAAAAAATTCTTGAGCAATTTTAAGCTCTGTAATTGCAAGGTTGGCATCATATTCAAACATTCCTATTTCAAAAATTCCAGTTACAATAAATTTTTTTGCCTTCGGTATTATTCCTAAGGGACCAATTGAGCCCATTGGTGATATTACAGTAATTATATCACCAGGTAAGACTCCTAATAAATTAGCCAGTTCTTTACCAATTAATATCCATGGTAAATCATTATGGTTTTCATATCTATACTTAATGTGTTTGAATATTTCAGTTGTTTTTTTATCAAACTCTGGTAGGATTCCTCTTAGATAAACTCCATGTGATCTTTTGTTTGTTGATATGAGAACCTGTCCCATTACAAAAGGTGAGTATCCAATAATTTCTTCTTTTTTTGAGAGTTTTTGAATTAGGGAGTTATAATTTTCTATTCCTCCAGTATAACTTAATACGACAGCATGTGCTTGTGCACCGAGAATCTTTTTCTGAAGGTCTTCGTGGAATCCACTAATTACTGATATTACAATAATTAGAGCCATTACTCCCAGGGAAACTCCGCTTATTGAGACAAAAGTACCGAAGGAAATTCCTCTCTTTTTACTTTTTAAATATCTTAGGGCAATATATAGAGGAAGTTTCATTTAGTTTCAGGTCTTAGCAAGGGGAAAAGAATAACATCTCGTATAGATTGATTATCAGTTAAAAGCATAACTAATCTATCTATTCCAATGCCCTCTCCAGCTGCAGGTGGCATTCCTATTTCAAGGGCTCTTACAAAATCTTCATCCATTTCTGGAACTTCTTCATCTCCTTGAAGTCTCTCCTGCAATTGCTGAATAAATCTCTCCTTCTGGTCTATAGGGTCATTCAACTCGGAAAAGGCATTTGCAATCTCTCTGCCTGCAATAAATAATTCAAATCTTTCTACAAGTTCAGGATTATCTTTTTTCCTTTTTGCTAAGGGTGATAATTCTACAGGATAGTCAATTATAAAAGTAGGTTGTATTAGTTCAGGTTCAACAATTTCTTTAAATATTTCGTCGAGAACTTTAGATAGGGTAGCACCCTTAGGAATATCTATTCCTTTTTTTAATGCCCATTGAGCTGCTAATTCTTGATTTTTGAAAATTTCTTCGGGAACTCCTTTTTCTTTTAGAGCATCATACATGGATATTCTTTTAAAGGGTGGATTGAAATCTATTATGTAATCCCCATATTTAATTTGAAGATTCCCACAAACTTTTTCTACTACATAACTTAAGAGTTTTTCAGTGAAATTCATAAGCCAATTATAATCTTTGTAGGCAACATAGAACTCTATCATTGTGAATTCAGGATTATGTTTTGTCGATATACCCTCATTTCTAAAGTTTTTACCAATTTCAAATACTCTCTCAAAGCCTCCAACAAGCAGTCGTTTTAGATAAAGTTCTGGAGCAATTCTTAGGTAAAGTTCCATATCAAGAGCTTCATGATAGGTTTTAAATGGCTTAGCCCTTGCTCCTCCAGCTATTGTATGCATCATAGGTGTCTCTACTTCGAGAAAACTTTCATTTTCAAGAAATTCTCTTAGAAATTTTATTATTTGTTGTCTTTTAATAAAAGTTTCCTTAACAGCAGGGTTCACTATGAGATCCACATATCTTTGCCTGTATCTTGCTTCTATATCCTTGAGTCCATGCCATTTTTCAGGTAATGGTCTTAAAGATTTACTTAGAAAAGCAAAATTTTTAACTTCTATAGTTAATTCATTTGTTTTTGTCCTAAATAGTCTGCCTTCTGCACCTATGATATCTCCTATGTCAAGATATTTAACTAATTGAAATTTTTCACCTAAAATATCTTTCCTGAGGTAAATTTGTATTTTACCCTTAGAATCTTGTAAATGAGCGAAGGCTGCCTTGCCAAAATCCCTTAAAAGGATTACCCTTCCAGCTACAGAAGTTACTATATTTTTAAGTTCTAAGGTTTCTTTATCTAAGTCTCCATATAGGTTTAAAATTTCAGAAGTCTTTGAAGCAGGTTCAAAAATACCATTATAGGGTTCTATTCCTGAGTCCCTTAATGTTTCTAATTTTTTTATCCTTTGTTGAATAAGTTCAGCAAGAGGTGTTTCCTGCATAGCCCTAAATTATACCCCCTTCATATTTTATTAGTCAATTTTCCCAGAAGATTGAAAATTAAAAATCGGGGCGAGCCGATTCGAACGGCCGACCACTCGCACCCCAAGCGAGTGCGCTAACCAGGCTGCGCTACGCCCCGATTAAGAAAGAATTTCAAGAATTTCTCTTAACTTTATTTTAACCTTTTCTAAGGTATCTTTTCTAATATTATTAATGTTATCAGCTGATTGATAAATTTTACTCAATTTTTTCCTTACGCCTTCTATTGTATATTTTTCCTCATAAAGCATTTTCTTTATCTGCAGGAGTAGTTCTATTTCTTTTTTAGTAAAGAGCCTTTGTCCTCCCTTTGTTTTTTTAGGTTTTAAGAAAGGGAACTCTTTTTCCCAAAACCTTAAAACATAAGGCTCTACTCCTACAATTTTACTTGCATCTCCTATTTTATAAAAGAGCTTAAAAGGCAATTCTTTTTGTAGTGATTCTCCCATTTTAAAAATTACTTAAATTTATCTTTAAGTTTATCACTGGGTCGAAAGGTTACCACTCTCCTGGGTTTTATTTCAACAGGTTGCATATTTTTAGGATTTCTTCCCATTCTTGCACCTTTTTTCCTCACAGTAAAAACACCAAAGCCTGATATTTTAATTATTTCGTCTTCTATTAACCCTTCTTTCATCGTATCGAAGAGGGTATCTACAATTTTCTGTATTTCCGTTTTTGGAAGTCCTATTTTTTCAAAAATGTAATTTACAAGATCCGCTTTTGTCATGGAGCCTCCTAAGTGACTTTATTTATTGTAAAAATCTTTGAATTTTAAAATATTTACTTCTTAACTTGTCAAGTTATCCTAGAACTTTTTTCCTCACATAAGGTAAGAGACCTCCTTGTAGAATAAGTTCTTTTTCTTTAGAATTGAGATTAGAAATCACTTGAAAGGAAATGTTTTTATCTGAAAGTCTAACCATGTATTTTTGTTCACCCTGTATACTCTCTAAAATATTATCTATCTCCAAAATATCCCCTTGCTGTATTTTTTCGTAATCTTCAGGATTAGCAAATATTAGTGGAAGGATACCAAAGTTTATTAGATTAGCCCTGTGTATTCTCGCAAAAGATTTAGCTACAACCGCTTTAATCCCGAGAAACATAGGTGCAATAGCTGCGTGTTCACGTGAAGAACCTTGTCCGTAATTTTCTCCTCCTACAATAATTCCTCCACCTTTCTGTTTAGCAGCGATTGCTCTTTCATAAAAGCTTTCATCAATATTTTTAAATGTAAAAGTAGAGATCATAGGAATATTGGAACGATATGGAAGTATTTGACTTCCTGCTGGCAAAATATCATCAGTAGTTATATTGTCACCAAGCTTTAATAATATTTCTGCAGTAATTTTACTTTCTATAGGCTCTTTAACAGGGACTTCCTTTATGTTAGGACCTTTTATAATTTTAATATCTCTATCTTTCTGCGGGGGTATTATCATATTATCATTGATTAGAAAACTCTTTGGTTCATCTACTATATCAATCTGCATATCTATATCAAAGGGATCTGTTATTTTTCCATTGATAGCAGCTAATGCACATATTACAGGCGAAGTTAAATATACAAGGGCATCCTTAGTCCCTGAACGTCCTTTAAAATTCCTATTATAGGAGCGAAGAGATTTTTGCCCACTACCTGGGGCTCCTCCCATGCCTATACAGGGTCCACAGGCGGATTCAAGAATTCGTGCTCCAGAAGATATGATATTTTCAATTGAGCCGTCCTTTGCAAGCATTTCATAGACTTGTTTTGAACCAGGATTTATAAAAAGAGTAACTTCAGGATGAATAGTTTTTCCTTTCAATATTAAAGCCACAGTTTTCATAATTTTATAGGAAGAATTAGTACAAGAACCTATACATATCTGGTCTATTTTCGTTCCTTTTATTTCCTTTACAGATATCACATTATCAGGGCTATGGGGTTGAGCAATCATAGGTTCTATTGAGGAAAGATCTATTTCTATTATTTCTGAGTAATTTGCATCTTCATCAGCTTCCAATTCTATCCATTGATGCTCCCTTCCTTGAGCTTTTAGAAACTCCAAGGTGTTTCCATCACTTGGGAAAATAGATGTGGTTGCACCTAATTCTGCACCCATATTAGTTATCGTAGCTCTTTCTGTTAGAGATAAATCTTTTACTCCAGGGCCTCCGTACTCAAATATCTTACCAACACCACCTTTTACCGTTAACATTTTGAGAAGAGTTAGTATCACATCCATTGCAGTCACATATGGCCTGCGAAGTTTTCCGATTAGATGTATTTTCACTATTTTAGGCATTGTGAATTCGAAGGGCATTCCTGCCATAACTGATGCTGCTTCGAGCCCTCCTACACCAATTGAGATCATTCCCATTCCACCGCCAGTAGGTGTATGACTGTCAGTGCCTAAAGCAATCATTCCAGGAGCAGCAAATCTCTCTAAGTTAACTTGATGACAGATGCCATTTCCAGGTCTTGAGAAATAGGCGCCAAATTTTGCAGCAGCAGTTCTCAGAAAAAGGTGATCATCAGCATTCATGAAATTACTTTGTAGCATATTGTGGTCTACATAAGAGACTGCGAGAGGGATTTTTATACGATCAAGTCCTATTGCTTCAAATTCTAACCATGTCATTGTCCCTGTAGCATCTTGAGTGTAAACCTCGTCAACTCTAACTCCAATGAGATTGCCAGGTTTTAGTTCGCCATAAACAAGATGAGATTCTAAGATTTTTTCAACAATATTTTTACCCATTAATGCCTCCTAAGATTTCCTTTAAATTGTCAGATAAGAATTTATGAATAACAGGATTTCCCGCAATTATATTTCCCGTTAATAGGTAAGTACTCTTCCCATCAAAATCTGAAACAACGCCCCCAGCTTCTTTAATCAAAACCGTTCCTGCTGCAATATCCCAAGGACTAAGAGCATATTCAAAAAATCCATCTACTCTTCCGCAAGCAACATAGGCTAAATCAATAGCAGCAGCTCCTGCTCTTCTGAGATCGTTAACGGAATGTAGCATTTTATGGAAAATTTTTACATATTTTTCTATATACTGTTTGTTTCGAAAGGGAAAGCCCGTGGCAATAAGAGAGGATTCTGGTTTTTTAATGGAAGAAACCTTTATTTTTTTGCCATTAAGAAAGGCTCCAGAACCACTTTCTCCATAAAAAGTTTCATTTCTTAGGGGGTCATGGATAACTCCTATTATTAACTCCCCTTTGTACATTAGAGCTATAGATATGGCAATAAAGGGAAAACCATGAATAAAGTTAGTTGTTCCATCAAGAGGATCTATTATCCATAAGTAATCAGCTTTTTTATAATCTTTAGAGGATTCTTCAGCCATTATCTGATGATTGGGAAAATGTTTCTTTATATTGGTAATAATAGTTTTTTCAGACTCTAAATCAACTTTTGTAACAAAATCTGAAAAGCTTTTTTGACTTATTTCTTCTTGAGATATACTCCCGATTCTTTCCCTGACTAATTTACCTGCTTGCTGGGCAGCTTCCATAGCAATTATTAAGGGTTCTCTCATTCGACAAACTCCACTGCTTCTTGAAAGTATACTCTTGGAGGAGATGAAGGTACGTAGGCTGGATAACCTACAGGAAGAATTACCACAGGTCTTAAATAATCTGGTAAATTTAAAATCTCAGATACTTCCTCTTCTCGAAAGGCACCTATCCAAACAGTGCCCAGCCCATTTTCACAGGCAACAAGCATCGCATTAGTAATGCTACAAGCAACATCCTGAATTGCGTAAAGCTTAACGCCTCTTTCGCCATATCGGGGATATATTTTGTTCTTGTCTATGCAGCCTACTATGACTAATGGTGCTTCGGAAATAAATGTTTGATTTAAAGCAGCTTTTGCTATTTCCCTTTTGATTTTTTGATTCAACACAAAGAAAAATTTTCTTGCCTGAAGATTACCAGCAGAGGGAGCCCAAATTAAAGATTCGATCATTTTATTAAGAATATCATTTGGAATTTGTTTATTAAGAAATGACCTGATACTTCTTCTATATTTGATAGTTTTCAATACCTCATCCATCTTTATATTCTAACAGCTTTACCTTCAATCTGCAAATGCTACAAATATGTGAGCTTGTTAGATATCCACATTCTTTGCATTTTTGTAAAAGAGGAATTTCTCTATTTTCTGGATATATTTTTTTTATTCTTTTTAAATATCCCTTGTAGAAACCTATTAGTGAACCAGGAAAATTCTTATTTAATTTTGTTGTAATATCTTTAAAAACATTATAGACTTCAGACTTATATGGGCATGGAGTATCAATATAGTTTATTCCTAAAATTTTACAGAAAGCTGTTGTTTCTTTTTCTGTTGTAAGGCATAAAGGTTTTGCTTTTCTGCTCAAGCCCCCTTTTTCAATGAGTAAAGGATTAATACGTGATAGAAGGTCATCATTCCAGAATATAAGGTTTTTTATTATAAATGAAACTTCGTCATCTAAAGTATGACCAGTAACAATTACTTCTTCTTTAGCTTCCCTATTCATTATGTATCTTCTAATTGTGCCACAGACTGCACATACAGGTTTTTTAGCAATTCTTGATAATTTATATAATGGCAAGGGAAATAGTTGTTGTAATTTTATTATTTTAAGTTCAATTTTTTCACTTTCACAAAAATTTTTAACAAATTTTTCAGTTTTTTCTGAATTTTCATCGATTTCCATATTAATATGTAAAGCCGTTATTCTGTAACCTAAATCTTTCAAAGCTTTTGTTAAGCTCACACTATCTTTACCACCTGATATACCAATTAGAAGAGGATCGGGAAATTGGAACATATTAAATTTTTTTATGGTATTGTTGATTCTTTTTTGAAAAAAGTCGGGGAAGCAATTTAGACAAATCTTTAAATTATAGTGATCAAGGATCATTCCTTCTTTTAGAACGCCACATACTTTACATCTTATTTTAGTGATTTCCATGAGGCTTCTTTTGCAAGCTTATCAGCAACGGAATTATTCTCTCTTTTGATGTGGGTTATTTTATAGAATTTTAGTTTGCTAAGAAGTTCTTTAACTTTTCCGTATAATTCAATTAAATTTTTATTTTTTACCTTATAAATACCCGATATTTGCCTTACTAATAATTCGCTATCAGAAAATATTTCAATCTCTTCAACGCCTAAGTTTTGAACTTCTTCTAATCCTCTTATTAAAGCTTTGTATTCTGCCACATTATTTGTTGTTTTACCCACATATTCTGATATTTTTATTACCCTATCACTGTTGAGCCAAATTACACATCCTATTCCAGCCTCACCTGGATTTCCTCGAGAGGCTCCATCGCAGTAAAGTTTTGCCTTCATTCAGATGTAGCCTTTTGTTCTTCTTTGTTTTCCTTAGATTTGAAGAATAAGATGCGTCCGCACTGAGGGCAATATTTTATTGACTGATTAAGTTTAATTTCCACATAAAGTTGTGGGGGAATGTGTAAAAAGCATCCCTGACATACAGAATTTAATACTTCAACAACAGCAAGTCCTTTATGTTTTTTCATTAACTCCTTATATTCATCATAAATTTCTGCAGGGATGCTAATTGCGACTTTTTTCCTTGAGGCTTTTAATTTTTCTATTTCTTTGTCTATTTCTTTTATTTTTTCTTCTAATTCTCTTTTTCCTTTTTCTAAATCAGTTTTTGTAGATGCTATATCTGCTTTATTTTTATCGATTTTTTTCTTATGTTCGTCAATTTCGTACATTATTTGAAGTAAGTTTTCTTCTTCTAATTTTATAGTTTCCTCTACTTTTTGTATTTCCTGTAGCAATGCATGATATTCTTTATTTGTTTTAATTTGTGAGGTTTTTTCTTTCAATTTTTTTATTTTTTCATGTAAGTCTTCAATTTCTCTTTCTTTGTCTTTTTTCCTTTTTTCAAGATCAATTAATTTTTTATTTTCATTTTCCAAATCTTTCTGAAATTTAAGTATTATTTCATCAATTTTTTTGATTTCTGAGGGTATTATGTCTGATTGTTGTTTTAAAGAGATTATTTGAGAGTCTATTTGTTGTAATTCAATTAGAGTTTGTAACTCCTCAACCACTATAACTTTATCTCCTGTTTTAAAGAATGGGCCCACCAGGATTCGAACCTGGGACCAACCGGTTATGAGCCGGTAGCTCTGGCCAGCTGAGCTATGGGCCCAAATTTAAAAACATTACAAAATTACTATAACCTTAGAAATATAGATAAGTCAAGACTCTTTGATGAACTCTCTAAGCCATTGAAGACTGCACAATCTTTTTAGTTTTCTCATAGCTCTTAGTTCTAATTGTCTTACTCTTTCTCTTGAGATGGACAGTTCTTTTCCTACTTGTTCGAGACTTTCTGGCTTCTTATTGTTTATCCCGTATCTTCGGAGTAAAATTTCTTTTTCTTTTGTTGTGAGGATTTTAAATAGGTTCAGTAATTTTTCTCTCAATTCATCATGAAGAGACTCCATGAAAGGATTAGGTGAATTATAATCCTGTATTGTTTCGATAAGTAAAGTATCATCATTGTCACCTATGGTAATGTCTATTGATAGGGGTTCTTTTGTTACAGATAACATTTCTTCAATTTTTGCCATTGGAAGCTGAAGGAATAAAGAAATTTCCTCTAAATCAGGTTCTTTATCATTTCTATAGTATATTTCTCTTAAAAATCTGTTAATTTTACAGAGATTGTCAACAACATGAACAGGTATTCTTATGGTTTTAGAATGATCGGCTATTGCTCTTGTAATAGCTTGCCTTATCCACCACGTTGCGTATGTGCTGAATTTAAATCCTTTTTTGTATTCAAATTTATCAACAGCTTTCATCAATCCAATATTACCCTCTTGAATTAAATCTTCCAGACTTAATCCCCTTCCCGCATATCTTTTGGCAATGCTTACAACAAGTTTTAAATTTGACTCTATAAGCTTATTTTTTATCTCCGTAAATTCTATAAAAATTTCTCTGATTTTCTTTAGCGTAGTTAAAAATTCCTCATTTGGAATTCCTGTGTTTTCACTTACATCAATACCTCGCAATGCCATGTTAAATAAATTCTCGAGTTCTTCGAAAAACATGATAGTAAGCTCATCTCTTAAAGGTATATGGAAAAATTTTTTTAAAATTTCTCTATTGTTTTTTTTTCTTCTCATTATTGTTTTAATACTCTCAGAAATATTAAAAAATTGTTTCTTTATTTCTTCTGTTTCTAAATCTTCTTCCTCTAATAAATCTTTTGCTTTTTGAGGATGTTGAATAAAAATTTCACTTAGAGAAATTATTTTTATTTGAACAAAGGGTATATAAAGGAGTTCTTTTACAAGTTCTTTTTTCTTGTCATCTATTTTTTTTGCGAGGGTTTCTTCTTCTTGCCTACTTAAAACAGGTATACTTCCTATAAGTTTAAAATATAATCTCAAAGAGTCATGTGTTTCATCATGCTCTTCACCAGGTTCCCTGTCTTCTGTTTGGTAATTATAAGAATTTAAAAAGTTTGGCGATTCTTCATAATCCTTCATTGGAAAACCTCAATATTTCTTTTTTTTCTTTTATCAACCTATTTAAATATTTTTCATCGCCTGTTTTTCCTGTTTCTTTAATTTTTTTATCAATAAATTTAATCTTAAGCTTTTTTATGCAATCACATAAGTTTTGTTTAATAGAATCTTCGCTTATCTCTGAGGTAATTATTAATTTTGATATTAGAGATTTTTGTTGTTCTGTTAGCTTGTTTAGAAAATTATCTATTGAAAAATGTTCTTTCTTAAAATCTTCTCTCATCTTTATAAAGATTTCTTTTAGTAAAGAATTTTCTATCATTTCTGCGTCGATTTGATTAAAAATAGAATCTAACTTTTCAGGATAAGATAAGCCTATTCTTATTATTATCTCTTCTTCATTTAATAAACAGGAGTTTTCACTTGGATATAATATCCTTTCATACTTTTTATTTTGAGAGACTTTTTTTAATTCTTCTCTCAATGTTAATTCGTTTATAGATGATTTTTCCGAGAGTTCTTTTAATAACTCATCCCGATAAATAAGATTTTTTACGAAACTTATTTTGACTAAAACTTCATTAATTTTTTCATTTAAAGTATTTTTATTAAGTATTTTTAGATAAAATTCTATGGGACTTAAGGCCTTAGAAATTTGGTTTTTAAAAAATTTCTCTCCATATTTTTGAAGAATGCTTGCTGGATCATTCCCTTTGGGTAAAATCACCACCTTGACTATAAATCCAGCCTGAAAGAGGGGAGATAGGCTTCTTTCAGTAGCTTGAATTCCTGCCTCATCTCCGTCAAATATTAGTAATATTTTATTAGTAAACCGTTTTAGTTTATTAAGTTGATGAAGGGTTAAAGCAGTTCCCAGTGGACCAATTGAATTAAAAAATTTATATTGATGAGATAAAATAACATCTAAGTATCCTTCCACCAAAATTGCATAACCCTTTTCTTTAATATATTGTTTTGCCTGATATAAACCAAAAATTGTTTCACCTTTTTTAAATATCGGCGTATCTGGCGAGTTAATATACTTGGGAATTTCATTTTGGTTCTCTAATGCTCTGCCCCCAAAAGCTATAACCCTGCCAGTAGAGTCAGTAATGGGAATAATTATTCTATCTTGGAAAAAATCTTCCGATTTATTGATAAGTCTTGATATTCTAATTAAACTTTCATCAAAGCCTTGCTTCTGTAAATAATTATAAAGAGAGTTTTTCTCTGCTGAAGCATAACCAATCTTAAACTTTTCTATACTTGTTGAATCAACTCCTCTGCTTTTTAGATATTTTTTAGCTCTTTCAGATTCTCTAAGCTGTTTTGAGTAAAAATTTGCAGTAATTTCATAAATTTTATAGAGTTTATCCTTTGGAATAGATGATTGATTTTGTAATTGTAGCTCAATACCTGCTTTCGAGGCAAGAATAGATAAGGCTTCATTAAAGGAAATCTTTTCATATTCCATTAGAAAACTAACTACGTCTCCTCCCTTACCACAACCGAAACAATGAAAAATTTGCTTGGATGGACTGATAAAAAAAGAAGGTGTTTTTTCATTATGAAAAGGGCATAGAGCCCTGTAATTTTGCCCTGCTTTTGTTAAGTTAATATATTCAGAAATTAAATCAACTATATCTAATTTATTTTTTATTTCTTCTAATATTTTTTGGTAATCCATTCCGAAGGCTTATTGCCTTTTAACTCTTACAAAACCTGAACACTCGAAAATTTTTATATTTTCACCCTCTAAAACTCTATCAATTAGAAGATTTAAGCCTAAATTATCACTTGCAATATGACCTGCGATAACTACATTAAGATGATTTTTTTCTGCTTCCTTACGGTGGTCTTCACTTAAATGCATTGCAACTATGGTATTAATTCCACTTAAAGACATACTTTTAAAAATATCTTTGGAGCCTTCTGTTCCTCCTGTCATGTCAACAAAAATTTTACCGGCTTTTCTGTCTTTATTGCCAATTAAAATTCTCGGTCCTGCATTGTTTTTCTCTGCCTCGCTATATTCAGGTATATCTAAGAGAATTTCAACAATATCATCGAGGGTGTAAGGTTTTTCATCATCGAAAAGTTTTTGCAAGTAAGAGGCAACCATGTTATCAGCAGGTGTATGAAGGCATAAAAAAGGAATATTCAACAACTTCGTAGCATCTACTGCTCTTGTGTGATTTACTGGCATTAGCCTTCTTTCCACTTCTTTTACCCTGCTTTCCATTAAACTTTCAGCTATGTTTATTGGAACTCCAAATCTACCAAGAATATCTGCCTGCATGGACATAACAGCAAACAATTTTGCATAGGCTCCGCCTTCTGGATGATGAGATAGAATTGCGTCAATTTTCTGTCCATTTCTTCTCAAAGAATCTGCTAAAAGAACTTCACCCACTTCCATATCAATTCCTGCTATAATTGATTCAATTTCTTCATCACCCTGTCCAAATAATATCCTTGAATCACTATAGGGATTTTCTAAAGATTCAAAATCAAAGTATTTTTTTTTCTTTTCAGGAAGAGATTCAAAATCTTTTTTTCTTTTTTCTAATTCTTTAAGAACAGTTTCCTTACCGCGAGGGTCATTTTCTATGCCTATTTGAATTGCCTTTTTGTATAAATCTCTGAGTTTCATGTTCCCTCCTTGATAATAAAGAAATAGAGGAGTTCTTTAAAGAACTCCTCTATGATAAAATTGAAAAGTTATTTTGATAGCATTTTTAACTTCTTTGCTAATTTTTTCTTAGCAGCTAAAACTTTTTTCTTTCTTTTTACGCTTGGCTTTTCGTAGTGCTCTCTCTTTTTAATCTCAGAAAGAATTCCCTCTCTTTCGCATTGCTTTTTAAAAAGTTTTAGAGCTGCCTCGAAAGAATCCATATCCCTAACATTTACAGAGGGCATTAAGTTCCTCCCCTCCTCTCTCTTATGATTTTTTGATAAAATACTTTACCAGTAAAAAGCTAAATTAGTCAACAAATTTTATTAAAATTTTTCAAAAACTAAACAATTTAACTCCACAAAAAAGCTTTATTTTTTGTATAATTAGTATATTTTTTAATTTAAAAAAGGAGGTTTTTGTGCATTTCTTTGCTTATAAAAATGGAGAGTTATATGCTGAAGATGTACCTGTAATGGAAATTATTAAAGAATACGGAACTCCCGTATATATTTATAGTTATGGCACTCTAATAAGACATATAAGAGCTTATGAAGAGGCTTTTTGCGAAGTGCCTCACCTAATTTGTTATGCAGTAAAGGCAAATTCTAATCTTGCTATATTAAGTATTTTTGCTCAGTTAGGGCTGGGAGCAGATATAGTCTCTGGTGGAGAACTTTTTAGAGTATTAAAAGCAGGAATAAAAAATTATAAAATCGTATTTGCAGGAGTAGGTAAAAGCGAGGAAGAAATAGGCTATGCTCTAAAAAATAATATTTTAATGTTTAATGTGGAATCAGAGGCAGAATTACATAAAATCAACGAGATAGCAAAAAAGTTAAAGAAAAAAGCCAAGGTGGCATTAAGGGTTAATCCAGATATTGATCCTAAAACCCACAAATATATTGCCACAGGCTTAAAAACAAGCAAGTTCGGTATTCCTATTGAAAAAGCTCTTGATTATTATAAAACTGCAAAGACTATGGATAACATAGAAGTAATCGGAATACACAAACACATAGGTTCACAAATTACTGATACTAAAACCTATGTGGAAGCTCTATCGAAGATTATATCCCTTTATGATAAGCTTACTAAATTTGATATGAAGATTAATTATATTGATATTGGTGGAGGATTAGGAATAACCTATAAAGATGAAGAACCTCCTCTTCCGAAAGATTTAGCAAATTCTTTGTTGCCCCTTTTAAAAAATAAAAAAGGGAAGATAATTTTGGAGCCAGGAAGATCTATAGTTGGAAATGCAGGCATATTGGTAACAAAAGTTCTCTATACTAAGGAAACAGAGAATAAGAATTTCCTGATAGTTGACGCAGGCATGAATGATCTTATAAGACCAACACTTTACGGTTCATATCATGAACTTCAGCCTGTGGTTAATAAAAATAGAGATAGAATCATAGCTGATGTGGTAGGTCCTATATGTGAATCTGGTGATTTTCTAGCTAAAGATAGAGAGTTAGAAAAATTATCCTCAGGAGAATATCTTGCTGTTATGAGTGCTGGAGCCTATGGCTTTACTATGTCATCAAATTACAATAGCCGACCAAGAGCTGCAGAAGTATTAGTAAAGGGTGAAAGATATTCGCTAATTAGGAAGAGGGAGACCTACAAAGATTTAATTAGAAATGAAATTATACCGGAGGACTTATTATAATGGGGAAGATTAATTTTGTAAAAATGCATGGACTGGGGAATGATTTTATTCTTATTGACTGCATTAATCAAAAAATTAACAATCCGAGGGAGTTTGCAATAAAGTATTGCGACCGCCGTTTTGGTATAGGAGCAGATCAACTATTACTTATTTATCCCTCAGAAATAGCTGATTTTAAAATGAGAATCTTCAATGCTGATGGTTCAGAAGTTGAAATGTGCGGTAATGGTATAAGGTGTTTTGCAAAATACATATGGGACAGGGGATTATCAAACAAAGAAATTCTTCATGTAGAAACTCTTGCAGGAATGATAAAACCAAAAAAAATTGGAGAACTTGTTCAGGTGGACATGGGAATGCCTGAATTTCATCCATCGAAAATACCTGTAGATGCAGAGGGTGAGAGGGCTTTTGATTTATTAGTTGAAATATCAGGATGGCATGCAAAAATTAACTGTGTTAGCATGGGTAATCCTCATGCTGTCATATTTCTTAATGAAAATCCTAAAAACTTTGCTGTTACAAAGTACGGTCCCCTAATAGAAAATCATCCTATATTCCCAAAAAGAACAAATGTTGAATTCGCTTTTGTTAACAATTCAAAGGAAATAACCATGCGTGTTTGGGAAAGAGGGGCAGGGGAGACCCTTGCATGTGGAACTGGTGCCTGTGCCACTGCTGTTGCGGCTATTTTCAAGGGACTCACTGATAAAAAGGTAATAGTTCATCTTTTAGGAGGTGATTTGCAAATAGAATGGGCAGATGATGGACATGTGTATATGACAGGTCCGGCGGAAGAAGTTTTTGAAGGGATGTTAAAAATTTTGAATTAATTAAAAAATTGAACTATATATCTCAGGGCTATATATACAATCAAAATACTTAAAATAAGTTTTATATACTTTTGAGGCATATGTTTTTGCATTCTTGCTCCAAGATATATTCCGAAAGCTCCTCCTAAACCAAAAAGTAAACCAAGTAAAAGGTCAGGCTTTGTCTGTAACCCTTCGGGTGAAGGTAATATGGCATAATAAAGAACACCAAAAACAGAAGCTGTTGCAGTGCCCATGAGACATGCGCCTGCTATACTGTGAACTGGGAGTCTAAAAAATGTTACTAAAAAAGGTGACATAATTGCTCCACCACCAATACCATAGGCACCACCTATTACTCCTATTACAAAAGATAGAATAAAAACTCCTATTGTGCTAAATTCAAATCTTTCACCCCAGAATTCATAAACTGTTCTTTTCAATGAAAAAGAGATAGTTTTAACTGTTGCTTCCTTTGTAAGTTTCTGATCAAATTTTTTCTGTGCAGCTGCCTTTTTCTTTTTAAATACATCAAGAAAGAGTCTTAATCCAATGTAAAACAATACAAGGCCAACGAAAAATTTAAAGGATTTTGGATCTGGAAGGATTTTTATTCTTATATAATAGCCAATAATTATTCCTGGAACAGTTCCGATCATAATAACCCATGCAAGGGGCCAAGGGATTCTCTTTTCTTTATGATATCTATAAACTCCAGAGGGAATAGCGACTACATTAAAGATAAAGTTTGTTCCGCTCACCCCAGGAGAAGTATAGTTAAGGGCGCTTATTTGAAAGGGCATTAATAGAAAGGCGCCAGATACACCTCCCATTGATGTGAAAAAAGAGACAATGAAAGCAACGAGGGGTGGAATTAGTATATTTGTAGTAACACCAGAAATTGGGAATGTATATGTGAGGAAATCTAACATGCTCTCATTTTATTTGGTTCCTTCACATAAGGCAAATAAAATTTTCTAATTTTTATATAAATTTATTTTGAACTGAGCTCTTCAATCAGGATATTTCTAACCTTGTCCTCTGAAGGAAGTGGAAAGCCCGAGTGTTTAAGCTTGCCATTAATAAGAATTCCTGGGGTAACTTGGGTATATTTAAAAATTTCCTTCATATCTTTTATATGAGTTATTTCTGCCTGAATGCCGAGTTGAGCTACAACCTTTTTAACTGTATCTTCAACTTTATAACAGTTAGCACAACCTGGACCAAGAATTTTTATTTCCATATTAACCCTCCAATAAAAATTTTTTTATTTATATTATAATAACTTTAAAAATTTTGCCAAATCCTCAGGTTGTCTTATCGGTTCGAATATTTTTTTGCTGACCGAGGGGATTATACAATCTTTATCTTCTTCTCTGTGAGCAATAACAGTAAAGGGTGTTATCTGATGAATTGCTGCTTTGGCAATTTGCGAATCTAAGGTTGTATGGAAATTTAGAACAAGAAGGTCGAAATAGGTTAGAAGAGCTTTAACATAGTAGGGTGAAAGATAAGCAGATACAGTATTTGAAAAAGCCTTTAACGCTTCTTCGGCAATATTTAAAAGTCTGTCATCCTTAAGTATTCCATGAAGTTTCAATAAATTAATGATCATAATTGAGTTTGGTGATGGATAGTATGTGTCATGAATATTTTTGTTTCTGATTGAGAGCACTTCTTCTGTAGCGTCATAGAATCCCCCATTCTTTTTATCCCATAGATTTTCTAAGGCTAAATTCAATAGTTGATTAGATATATCTATATATTTTTTTTCTGCTGTTACTTCGTAAGCAGAAATGAGAGCTGAAATCATGTAGGCATAATCATCTATTAATGCCGGTGAGTCTTTTAGTGTTCTATAAAAGTTTCCATTTTTTAATAATGCTAAAAGAGTCCTGTCAAGGGCTGTAAGAGCAATATCTAATAAGTCTCTATTTTTTATAGTCCGCCATGCCAAAATAAAAGCTTCTGCACATATGCCATTCACATAAGCATAAAGTTCTAAATCAACCTCTGGTGAAGGTCTCTTTTTTCTTTCAGATATAAATTTTTCTTTTAATTGTTTTATTAGTTCTCTATCTCTTCCAATAAGCACAAATCTTTCATTAACCATTGCCTTTCCATCTACTAAAGTGATTGTCATGTCAGATATTTTGCTCAGTTCACTTTCTGTCCAGGTATAATAAAAGGAATCTCCAAACTGACTGGGGCAAAAAAATCCATCCTTTGAAATTAAATTTTTTCTCATATAATCAACTGTTTCAACAGCAATTTCTCTATAAAAATTATTTTTAAGAATGCCATAGGCATATATAAGGTTTATAATATGCCAGGCATTATCAACAGCGAGTTTTTCAAAATGGGGTATTTTCCACTCTTTGTCTACACAGTATCTGTGAAAACCTCCTTCAATATTATCGTAAATTGCTCCTTGCATCATTCCTCTGTAGGTTTTTTCAATAGCATTTAAAACCCAAGGTTTCGGTCTTATCCAGTATTTCCATAAAAGAAGATCAATGTGAGCGAAGGGAGGGAATTTAGGAGTCTTTTTAAAGCCTCCATATTCAAAATCCATTTCCTTTACAATATCCTCTTCAGGATTATGAATAAGCTCTTCTCTTACTTCTGCAGGAGCGACCTCTATAGGTTTTATCGCATCCATTATTACTCGAGCTCTCTCTGAGACCTTATCTCGATTTGTATTAAATAGTTCTAATGCTTTATTTAGCATAGTTATAAAATAATCTTTATGTTCATCTGCTTTGTAAGTTATTCCAGCAAAGGGCTTTCCATCATAATTTAAAAAGAGATTCAATGGCCAACCACTTCCTTGTCCTATAATGTAAGAGGCTTTTTGGTAAATTGAATCTATATCGGGTCTTTCCTCGCGATTTACAAGAATAGGAATAAAGTTTTTATTTATAATTTCAGCTATTTGAGGCTGATTAAGAATTTCTTCTTTCATCTTTTTGCAATAGGCACTCCACTTTGCAAAAATATGAAGGAAGACAGGCTTGTTTTCATGCTCTGCCCTTTGAAAAGATTCTTTACTGTAAGGTGACCATTCAATCATTTTTTGCTCCTTTAATATTTTTTATTTTTGCCTTTTCAATAAATTTTTTTACAAGTTCAGGGTCTTTTTTACCCTTGTATTTTTCTACACCACTTGATACATCAACTGCATAGGGCAATACTTTCCGTATTGCTTCTTCCACATTAAATATATTTAAACCACCTGAAAGGATTAATCTGCCAAAATTTTTTACCTTCAATGCATATTGCCAGTTAAAGGTTTTGCCTGTTCCTCCATAATCTGTCATGCTAAAGGTATCTAATAAAAAGGCTGAGACATTATAGTTAGGAAGTATATCCTCTAAAGAGCGTCCATCAGGTAATTTCCCTTCTGTATCGAGCCTGAATGCTTTTATAACTTTTCTGAAGTTTTGACAAAACTCTGGAGACTCTTCTCCATGAAGTTGAATAATATTAATTCCTGTAAATGAGATAATCTCTTTAATTTTACTAACCGGTTCATTAACAAAAACTCCTACAGTCGTAATAAAGGGAGGAAGGGAGCTAATTATTTCTAATGCTTTTTCAGGTGATACATATCTTGGACTCTTTTTATAGAAAACAAATCCAAGAGCATCAGCATCACATTCTATTGCCCAAAGGGCGTCTTCTAAATTTGTTATGCCACAGATTTTAACTTTTGTCATTTAAATCTCAAGTAGAACCATTTTTGATTTTTCATCAATTTCTCTTTTCACTTGCACTTCTGAAATTTCCATTACAACAGCTTCAAGAATAAGAAAAACTTGTGGGTCTTCTCTCAAACATCCCATTTTGACAGAATCTTCTCTTCCATAAACTCCGTGCAGATGTATTCTTGGTTCCTCTTTATACCAGAATAAGGTTCCTATTCCCAGGATTTCATTGTTACCTAGAATTTCTTTCCAAATAGGCTGAGGAGGAAGTTCATTACCCTTAGGACCTGCAACAAATTTACCCCCTTTAAGTCCTCCTATGAGCCAAAATATAGCAGAAAATAAACTTTCTTTTTTGGCAAGTTCCTTCATTTTTTCAATGGGATTTTCTCCTTCTTCAAATTTTACAACAAAAACTCTACCTGTTTTACCAACTTGATATTTCATTTTCCCTCCATTTTGTTATTCTATTGTACACAATTTCAGGGGTAATCTCTTTCATGCATTTGAGTTCAGGACAGGTTTTTCTAAAACAAGGACTACATTGAGCTGGAGAATTTATTATAAGATGTCCCTCTCCAAAAGGACCGGTTCTCTCAGAAGATGTTGGACCAAATAGAACTACAACTTTTTTCCCGCATGCTACGGCAAGATGCATTGTTCCTGTATCAGGAGTTATGACAAAGAGAGATTTTTTAAAAACTGCTATTAATTCCTTTAGAGTAGTATTGCCTGCCACAGATTTTGCTTTTCCTTGGGAGTATTCTTCTATATTAGATGCCAGAGTCTTATCTGAGCCTGAGCCTACCACTATAAAATTATTAGGAAGCATCTTTATAAGTTCAACAAAATAGGGAATAGGCCAGTTTTTTGATTGCCATCTCGCTGAAGGAATTATGACAATGTAATCGTTGAAATCTTTCAACCATTCTGGTTCTTTTTCTTTAGGTAAGGGGAAATTAATTGAGTTAATTTTACAACCTAATGCTTTAGCCATTTCAAGATAACGTATTACAGCGTGTAACTTTACTGGTGCAGAAATAAGCCTATTGTAAAAGATTGTACTTAGTTCTCTACTTTCTTTAAAGCCATATCTTATTTTTGCTCCGCTTAAGGCTGTTATAATTCCGCTTCTTAAAAGTCCTTGAAGGTCTACAGCTAAGGGGTATCCCTCTTTCATCAAAATTTTTCTTAAATTTAAGAAATCTTTTATTGTCTTTGGAAAATGTTTAATGCTTTTCCATTTTTCTTTTTCAATCAAAATAACTCTCTCAATCATTGGATGTTCTGTAAGAAGGTCCTCAAATCCCTTTGCAACCACCCAATGAACTTGGAGAGAGGGAAAATTTTCTTTTATTGAATTTAAAAATACCAATGAATGAACGATATCTCCAAGAGAACTTGGTTTTATAATTAGTATTTTTTCAATATTCTCAAGCATCCCTATCCCTTTTGATTATTTCCACTATTTCTTTAAGATTTTTTGCTTCTTGACCAATTAAAATACCTTTTGCTCCAATCATTTGAGCTAACTTCATGTCTATATCTTTATCTCCAACTACATAGGATTTTTTGAAATTTATTTTATGTTTATATCTTGCGATTATTGGCATTCCTGGATTTGGTTTTCTACAGAAACATCCTTCATCGGGGTGGTGAGGGCAATATAGGAAGTCGTCAAATCCATATTTATCAATAAAAACTTGGTTAATATCCCTAACAAGAGATTCCTTTATTATTCCTCTCCCAATACCTGACTGATTTGTAACTCCAATAAGCAAGAAGCCTAATTTTTTGAGTTCCTGTAATTTTTCAATGTGGGGAAAAATTTCAAAATCTTCCCATCTGCTGAGATAATTTTCATCCTTACATAAAGTTCCATCTCTATCAAAAAAGATGGCTTTTTTTGTAGGCATGACTTCTAATAGAGCATTCCAAACCTCTTCAACTTTTATTGATTTCATACATTCAATATTAAGGCATTTATTCTTGAAACAGGGGCTACAGCTCACCTTTGCCGCTACAACTTTCCCTGCAATACGAGGAGGTCCAGTCAGTTCAGGTGAAGTAGAACCAAAAATTGCCACAAGAGGGATACCAAGAGCATAACCAAGATGCATTATTCCAGAATCATTACAGAGAAGAAGATCACATTCAGACAGAATTCTGATTAACTCAGAAAGAGATGTCTTTCCTGTTAAATCCAATACTCTATCGGCTAAATCTTCTTTAGTAAAATTTAATCCCTCCCCTTTTTGCCCTAAAATAAGAGTAGAACCGTATTTTTCTGAAAAATTTTTAATTATTTCATTAAATTTTAGGGAATCCCATTTTTTTGTATTTCCATATTTCGCACCAGGTGCTACTGCAAGAATTGGTCTTTTAAGCTTCCCTAATTTTTCCCTTACTGAAAGTCTATTCTCAAGAGGCAGACTAATCCATGGATAATCGGGTGATAGAGATGGATTAAATCTTCTCGGTATTTGGAAAAAATAGTCTATATGATGAATTTTTCTGTCTTCTCCATTATAGGGAACTGGATGGGTAAGGAAAAAACGTCTACAATCTCTATCCCAGCCTACTCTTTCGGGAATTCCAGCCAGAAAAGTTAGAAGAGCTGCATCGAGAGCATTTTGAAGGAGATAGGCTCTTTGAAACTCTCCTTCTTTTAATTCTTTTATTGCCTTTATTTTGCCCTTTAAACCTTTTTCATAAATTATTATCTCATCAATAGATTTTTCAAGCTCAAAAAGCTGGGTAAGATTCTTTCTTACTAATAGAGAAATTTTTGTATGAGGATGTAGTTTTCTAATTCCCCTAATTGCTGGTAGACTCATTACAGCGTCACCAAGCCAATTAACAGAGCGGATTAATATATTCATGTAAGTATTTTAAGCTTATTGCCTACTGCCTTGCAAATGGTATAATTAAAAAATGTATCCAAGAACTTATTTAAAAATTGGTGACAAGGTTAGACATCTTAATTATTCTTTCTGGGGCATAGGAGAGGTTATTGAAGAGAGAAAATCTAACCTTCCAGGCGGGCTTTGTTTCGTAAGAATAATCTTTGAAGACGGCATAGAGAGGTCTTTTATTAATAATTTTGACCATGAAATGTGTTGTTATTATACAGGAATAAGAATTATTGAAGAATTTAGCCTCTGGGAGACATAGTTGTCGATTATAAAAACAAGGGATTTAAACAAAACTTTCAAAATTAAAAATCTTCTGATTCCTGCGGTAGAAAATTTTAATATGGAAATAGGTTCTGATGACTTTTTTGCTCTTGTTGGTGAAAGTGGCTCTGGTAAATCAACGGTGGTCAGACTCATTCTACGATTGGTGAAGCCAAATAGTGGCGAGATTCTTTTTAGGGACAAAAATATATGGAAAATGACGAAGGAAGATTTAAAAATTTTCCATCAATCTATAGGAGTAGTTTTTCAAGACCCTTATGCCTCATTAAATCCAAGGATGAAAATTTATTCAATAGTAGAAGAACCTTTAATCATACATAAAAATTTTATGCCTGATGAAGTAGATTGGAAGATTAAGACAATATTTAGTGAACTTGGACTTGATCAAGATTTACTGAAAAGATATCCCCATCAGCTAAGCGGAGGGCAGAGACAGAGAGTTGCTATTGCAAGAGCATTAATTTTAGAACCAGAAATTTTATTGGCTGATGAACCTCTTTCTGCTTTGGATATTTCCCTTCAAGCATCTATTTTGAAACAGCTTATAGATATAAGAGAAAAAAGAACTCTTGGCATTCTAATGATAACTCATGATCTCAATATTGTTAGAGCAGTAACCAATAGAATAGGAGTAATGCACTTAGGAAGAATTGTTGAGGAAGCTCAAACGAAGGAAATTTTTAAAGAGCCCTTACATCCTTATACTAAAGTCCTTCTTAATAGCATTCCTGGATTTCATAGAAGAGATAGAAAAAAAATCCCAATTACTACTACAGAGGATAGAATTTCATGGGCATTAAGAGGTTGTAGATTTTACAATAGATGCTCCTATCGCATGGAAATATGCAGAGAAAATGTACCTTTTATAAAGAACATAAATGGTAGAAAAGTCAGATGCTTTTTGTATTGAGAATTTTTATTTAAAATTTATTTTCCAAAATAAACCTTTCTGACAAGAATAGTTCTTTCATAGTGATTAACAATTGGCAGATGATAATTAAGTTTATTATTAATTGGGTCATGCAAGTGTTCGGCAGGAATATTTTTTAATTCAGGTATATATTTTTTTATAAAAGTAGCTTCTGGATCAAATTTTTTTGCCTGAAGAATTGGATTAAAAATTCTCAATGGTTTAGGATCTGGTCCTACTGAGGCATTCCACTGCCAATTTCCTATATTAACAACCTCATCATAGTCTAAAAGATATTCCATGAAAAATTTTTCTCCCATTCTCCAATCCATAAGTAAGTCTTTTATCAAAAAGTTTGCCACTATCATTCTTGCTCTATTGTGCATCCAGCCCTCTTTTTTAAGCTGTATTATTGAGGCATCAATTATAGGATATCCTGTTTTTGCATTAATGAAAGAATCTAATAGTTTTTCATTATATTCCCACTTAATGTTTCTTCGTTTTTCTTGAAATTCCAGTTGATTGAACTGAGGGAAGTTTATCTTTATATGATACCAAAATTCTCTCCAAGCCAATTCTTTTATAAATTGACAGTCTTCTCCTGCTATATCAAATGCCCTTTGATATAACTTTCTTAGGGAAATTAGACCGAATCTTATGTAAGGAGAAAGTTTTGAAGTTCCATCAATATCCAATCTATCACGTGTTAGTTCGTATTTTGAAAAGTCAAAATTTTCAATTCGATTAAAACCAAAAGGTAATGTCCAGATCTTATTTGCTTGAAATTTTAGATTCTTAACTGTCTTATTAATATCTGGCTCTTTGAGCTTTGGTGTGTTAATTTTCCCAGGTGCAGAGATTGTCGAGAGAATAAGATTATTTTTCCAATGCTTATAAAAGATTGAATAAATTTTTTTATAGGGTATTTTTTCTATACTACATAGAAAGTTATCAACTATTGAATGAAAGTGGATATTTTTTTTCTTACAGAGGTGCTCTATACTTTCTTCAATTGTCTTTCCTGACCATGAAAAGGCTTTATTAGTAAATATAGCCTCTGGTTTATATTTTTCTATGAGATAATTAAAAACATTTAAAGGTTCATCCTTATAGCAAAAAAGTTCTCCTCCCCTTTGTTGTAATTCCTTTGATAAATGCTTTAAACTTTCAACAATAAACCCGAGCCTACTGTCATAACTTTTAAATTTATCAAGTAAGTCAGGAATAAATATAAATATAGGGATTAATTCATTGGAATTCAGACAGGTTTCTGAAAATGCTTTATTATCATCTATTCGAAGGTCTCTTTTAAACCAATAGATAGCTCTTTTATACATCTAAATCTTCTGGATAAGGTTCTAAATATTTCTGAATGAGAATATATTCATTATCAAATCTGTAGGATAGACTTTTTAGCAACTCTATTATAACTTTTAATGGTATTTTCCTTTCCCCATATTTATTAATTAAATTAATTAAGTGTTCCCTTTCTTTAACATTTATTTTTTTCGAGATATATCCCATGAGATGCATTATTGTATTCACATGTCTTCTTATTGAGGGTTTTCTTAAAAAGGCTTCGTAAAATTTTATTTTATATATTTTAATTTTATCCTCAAAGGGAATTTTTGCATCTGCCACTAACTGACCGAGTTCTTTTAGGGATTTTTGACTATATGTCATCAAAAGATATTTGTATTTTGAATGGAATTGAACCAATGTTTTAGGTTCAGGATTTTTTAAAAAGTTTCTAATTTCGGAAAAAGCGAAAATTCTTATTAAAAAATGTGTTCTTATTCCCTCATCTCTGAGCCTTCCTTCATCCTCAATGGGTAAATAGGGAAAAGTTTTTTTTACCTCTTCAGCAAAAAATCCATAGGTTTTTCCAGCAATTGCACCATTTTTATAAAGCTTTGTTGATCCAACTCCGCAGGATGGCGATTTAGCTTTTAAGACAAATCCATCTATTTCAGCTAAGGAGTTAAGAGTTTTTTTTGCAAATCGAAGTATTAAATTAGTGAAATCCCTATCTGTTTCTGGTTGAAAAAATTTTTTTTCATTCCCTTCTTCCATAATTATTAATCTTTGGCGAGGAATTCCGAGTCCTATTTCTACCTCAGGGCACACATCGATAAATTCAGTGTATAGTTTTAATTTGTTAACAAAGTCATCATTTACAATACCTCCATTATACCTAACAGGCTGAGAAAAACATCGGCTCATTAATACTTTAGGCTTTATCATGATTTATATTATAATTTAAAATGCTTGGAAATTACATGGATAATCTATCTCCTATAATTTTGGCTCTTTTAGCTGGAATTTTTACATGGGGACTAACTGCCTTTGGTGCTTCTTTAGTTTTTCTTTTTAGGAATGTAAGTAGAAAAATTCTTGATACAGCTTTGGGATTTGCTGCAGGTGTAATGATTGCTGCTAGTTTCTGGTCTCTCCTTGACCCAGCCATTGAGATGTCTCAAAAAATGGCTATACCCTCTTGGATACCTCCAGCTTTAGGGTTTATTTTAGGTGCTTTATTTCTAAGATTAATTGATATGATCCTGCCTCATTTGCATTTTCAATCACCTATTAATGAAGCTGAGGGTATTAAAACATCCTTTAGAAGAAGTACTCTTCTTGTTTTAGCAGTTACATTGCATAATATTCCAGAGGGATTAGCTATAGGAGTTTCCTTTGGTGCTCACGCTATAGAGCCTACTGCGGTAAGTTTATTGTCTTCAATAGTACTTGCCTTTGGTATTGGAATTCAAAATATCCCCGAGGGCTTCGCAATTTCCATGCCCTTGAGAGGAGAAGGATTTTCAAAAGGAAAAAGTTTTTTCTACGGTCAACTGTCAGGTATTTTTGAACCTATTTTTGCTGTTGTTGGTGTTCTGCTTGTAAATATAATGCAAAATTTTCTTCCCTATGCACTCGGCTTTGCTGCTGGAGCTATGATTTTCATAACAGCCGAAGAACTTATACCTGAGTCGCAGAGAAATGGAAACTCTGATATTGCTACAGCTGGTTTAATCTTAGGTTTTACACTTATGATGATTCTTGATGTAGCTTTTAAATAATTTATCCTTTAAGTTTTTTCGTAATTTCTGTAAGTCTTTTACCAAAGGCTCTACATATATTAGCCTCATTTTCATCAATTTCTCTCTTGTTTTCTGCATCTGCAACATGACCGGGTCCATAAGGAGATCCTCCACCTTTAGTTAGATAAAGATAAGGAAGTGAATAGGGAACTCCAATAATAACACATCCTAAATGGAGCAAAACAGTCATAAAGGTAAGAATTGTGGATTCTTGTCCTCCATGCATTGTACCCGTCGAGACAAAGACCCCCGCAGGTTTCCCCTCAAATACCCTCTGCATCCATAGAGGACCAAATTGGTCAACCACATTTTTAAGCTGTGCAGAGACATTACCGAATCTTGTTGGAGTTCCAAAAGCATATCCGTCTGCATTTCTAAAGTCCTCAAGAGTTACAACAGGGATATCCTTTTGAAGTTCTATTCCTGCCTGAATATCTTGTCTTGTGGAAATTACTGAATCTGGGAGTAGTTCTGGGCATTTTCTAATTATAGGTTCACCGCCGGCTTCCTTTACTCCTTCAGCTATAAGTTTTGCCATTTTATAAGTGTTTCCAAAGGTACTGTAATAAACTATTAATATCCTCATAAATTATCCTCCATTAATATATTTTGCTTAAATAGATTATACCAAAAATTAATCCTATAAAAGCATTAAGTCTTCATTTTGATTCTTCTTATTGACTTTTATTAATGAAATATATTAATTTTAATAAGTTTTAGTTAATTAAGGGTAGGTAGCTCAGTCGGTAGAGCAGGGGCCTGAAAAGCCCCGTGTCGGCGGTTCAATTCCGTCCCTACCCATTTTTAGATGTTTGACAAAGTATCAATCGAAATTTTAAATTATAAAATTATGGGCCGCTAGCTCAGCAGGCAGAGCACCGCCCTTTTAAGGCGGGTGTCGTTGGTTCGAATCCAACGCGGCTCATGGAAAATGTCCCCATCGTCTAGCCCGGCCTAGGACATCGCCCTTTCA
>FQKF010191545.1_pt1 | contig 28685 bp, 21 predicted proteins | sample 1504521 | NCBI WGS metagenome assembly FQKF01 (sample SAMEA4475357, study PRJEB15587) | soil metagenome | biome: Soil; feature: Field | place: India | collected 2015-03-11 | depth 0 m
GCAGGCTGCAAAGAAAATGGAAGCCAAAGAAGCAGGTGCAACCGGATGGATTATTAAGCCATTTGTTCCAGCAAAATTAATTGCAGCAATTAACAAAGTAATACGATAATGGAAAATTTCCGGAAAAAGTTTATAGAAGAGGCTACAGAACACATTAACGATCTGGAAGCAACTTTGCTACTTCTTGAACAAGATCCTGAAAATAAGGAACTGATTGAGAAGGTATTTCGTATTATGCACTCCCTAAAAGGGGGTGGAGCCATGTTTGGATTTGAAGCAATTTCGGAATTTACCCATAACCTCGAAAATATTTATGATCTGGTTCGAAACGGTGAAATGCACGTTTCAAAAGATTTACTTGATGTAACACTCGCATCAGTCGATCACTTAAAAAATTTAATTGACGATAATAAAAGTGAATTAGCATCCACTCATGAAAAACATCTCGAACTATTAAGTAAAATAGATAATATTATTGAACAAAAAAATGCAATTTCAATTGTAAAGGAAGCCAAAAAAGAAAAAGACCTAAAAGCAACTTCATCATCGACTACCAAAGCAGCAACCTATTTTATTCATTTTCAACCAAATGAAAACATTTTCGATAATGGAACCAATCCATTATACCTGGTTGATGAATTATGCTCACTTGGTAATTGCATCGCTATTCCTCATTTTAGTCGATTACCTGCATTTGAAAATTTTGATCCACTAAAATGTTATACACACTGGGAAATTATATTATCAACTGATCAACATTTTAATGCCATTTCTGATGTATTCATTTTTGTAGAAGACGAATGCCACATAGATATACACAAACTAAGTGACTTTAATTTGCTTGAAAACCAGGAATTTATAAAATACATTGATAACGCCATAAAAAACAAAGTAGAAATTGGTATTAACGACTTACAATCATTAGCATCGAAAATAAATGCTACTTTGCTTGTTAAAGAAAAAAAGACCGACGAACGTATTACCGTTTCAAAAGAGAACACCATCTCGAGCATAAGGGTTTCGTCCGAAAAACTCGATGTGTTAATGAATCTTGTGAGCGAATTAGTTACAACTCAGGCTCGGCTAAGTTTATTTGCCGAACAAAGCAATAATAACGAACTAATAGCCATAGCTGAAAATGTTCAAAAGCTTTCAAGACAATTACGAGATATAGCATTCAGTATAGTACTTATTCCTATTGAAAACTTAATGACCCGATTCCAGCGGTTGGTCCGTGACCTTTCGCACGAACTCAAAAAAGAAGTTCAATTTTTAGCCGAAGGTACAGAAACTGAACTAGACAAAACCATCATTGAAAACTTAACTGACCCGCTGTTACATATTTTACGCAATAGTCTGGATCATGGCATTGAAGATCCTGCTACACGAGTAAAAAAGGGAAAACCTCGACAGGGTACTATACTTCTAAAGGCTTTCTATTCGGGTGCTAATGTCCATATTCAAATTTCGGACGATGGTGCAGGAATTGATACAGAAAAAATCCGACAAAAAGCCATCAGCAAAGGTATTATTACTCCCGATGCTAATTTATCTCATAAGGAACTTCTTGAACTTATATTCTTACCAGGTTTTTCAACAGCTACCAATGTAACTGAAGTTTCAGGACGCGGTGTAGGTATGGATGTGGTTCGACGGAAAATTGCCGACATAAGAGGAGAAGTTGAAATTGAGTCGAAATTAGGCATAGGAACCACCACAACCATTAAACTACCTCTCACCTTATCAATTATTGATGGTTTATTGGTTAAAATACACGACACTTATTATATTATACCCTTATCATCGGTCGATAAAATTTATGCTACGGAACACAATAAAGTAGCTAATACCTTTAATCAATTAATTATTCTTGATGGTGTACAATTACCGTTCTTCTATTTACGTAAGGAATTTGATCTGGAAGAATATAATGCACCTATGGAGCAAATCATTGTAGTTAGATACGAAGATAAACGTATAGGTTTAGTGGTTGATTCGGTTGTAGGAGAATATCAAGCTGTATTAAAACCATTAGGTAAATATTATAAGAATCAAGAAATTATATCGGGCGCAACCATTTTGGGAGATGGAACTATTGCACTGGTGATTGATACCAATAAAGCCATAAAATATTTTGCTCAAAAATATCATCATAAAGTGGAGGAAGTAAAATGAATACCACCGAGAAACAACAAAAAATAAATTCATACCTAACATTTCGTTTAGGTGATGAATTATTTGCTGCGAATGTATCGAAGGTACTGAACATTTTAGAAATGACTAAAGTAACCAAAGTACCTAAAGCACCACCTTATTTAAAAGGGGTAATCAATTTACGCGGTGCGGTTTTACCACTGGTCGATACCCGAATTAAATTTGAAATGTCTGAAACCGAGTTTACTCCAAATACCTGCATATTAGTGTTAGATATCAATATTAACGGAGAATCAGTGCATGTAGGCGCATTGGTTGACTCAGTGCAGGAAGTTGTTGAATTAGATGATGCTGATATACTTCCACCACCCAGTATTGGTACCCGTTACAAACCCGAATTTATTGAAGGAGTAGCAAAACTGGGTGATGAATTTGCAATGATTCTTAATATGGACCTTATTTTTTCAACCGATGAATTAAGTATTTTAAAAGAATCGGTCTCAGAAGAAAAAGAAGAAGAAAAAGAAACCAGCGAACAGAGCTAATTTTTGGATTAATTCATGTGTTTGATTAGGCTTTGCTAATTCTAAAATGTCTTGAGAAAATTATTATTTCTTGCTGGTTTCGTTATTTTTAATACCATTGTTGCGTTTGCTAATCAATTTAGCAAACAAGTAAATTACTCAGATTCTCTGATACCTTCGCTCTTTATCAACTCATTATATCATTTTAAATTTAATGAAGCATTTAATCAAATACAAAAAAGTAAGAATAATAGCAACTTGAAATCGGCCATTTATGAATTAAATTATTACTGGTGGCAATTAATTACGTCAAATAACAAAGAGTATTTAATTAGGTGTTTTACAAGTGTGATAGAATGTAACTATGGACTTGATAAATTAGAAAACAATCATAACTGTAATTTATACCGAATATATATTGAAGCTTTCCGCCTAAGATTATTCTTATTTAATAAGCAATACTTAAAAGCATATAAGCAAAGTAAAATATTAACAAAGAACATTCAAACATTTTCAAAGTTATATATTAATAATGAGTTAAATTATTTAATAAGAGGACTATTTGAGCTTTTTGGAAGTCTGGCTTACGCTAAATATCCCTTCATTTTTAATGATTCAATTTATAAAACACTATCTTCACAAACGGGACTTAAACTGCTTGAAGAATGCACTAAAAGTCAAGATATATTTATAAAGACTGAGGCATTATACTTTTTGATGAAAGTTAACTTAGAAGTTTTTCAGAACCATAGAGAAGCTATAAAATATTCACAGCAACTAATCGAAACCTTTCCTGAAAATATTATTTTTAAGTATCATCACTTAAATATTTTATTAAATTTGAAAGCAAAAGAACAAGCTAAAGATTTTAAATATCAACTAATAAATCAGGTTCGATTATCGAATTTGACACAAATGCAAAAGCAACATTTAAATCAAATAATAAACCAATTAAAAAATTAATATGCATATCATACATCTGTACACACTGGTATTTTTAAATTTAATCTTTCAATCGTCAGATATTTCTTTTCATCTCGATTCTCGAACATTGTCCAATGGTAAGATGGTGGTTGTAAAAGCCGATGTTTACTATAAAAGTGATGAAGGTAAAATGGTTACACATTATATTTATCCACTTGAGTATATAATCATTGCTAACAACAAAGGAGAAGCACAAATTTATAATCCAAAAGATAACACAGTAATTTTAAAACGTAGCTTATTTTTTTCGACTGATATTGATAACATTAACATATTTCTAAGGCAGCGATATCTCGATTTAGGACTGAAAGAGGTAAATTTCAGAATTGAAAGTTCTAAAAATCAAAAAAACTTAACTATTACTACCTGGATTCCTGAAAAATCGGCAAAAATAGATGCCACAAAAATTGAATTAGTACACGAAAATAATTTACCAATATATATGGCTATTTATAATAGTGAAAAAATTTTTCGAAAAATATATTATTCGAACTATAATTTATATGGACATTATTATTTACCTGAAAGAATTACTGATATATCATATGTAAAAAATGATTCTGTTATAAGTAAAAAAGAATATAGTAATTTCAAAATTGGAGTGGCAGCAAACAGTGCGTATTTAAATTTTAAGGTTCCTGCTAATGCAAAAATTATACAAAATCAATAATAACCTTTAATTAAATGCATAAATTTGGATTTTTATTTATTTTCGTTTTTCACGTCCTATGTATAGAAATATTAAGCCAGGTAAAAACGGATACTAGCTTACTATTAAATAAACAGACATCATCAATTCAGTCAATTGAAAGAAAGGTAACATTTGGCGTCACTTCAAATTCTGCCTGGTATGAGAAATATAATCCTATTGCTTATTTGGCGAGTAGCCTAATGTATATTTATCAGAAAGTTATTTCTCCACAACTATCGGCTACTTGTGGATATAATCCCTCATGTAGCGAAATGGGCAAGCATTTAATACAACAATATGGTATGTTTAAAGGAATATTTTGCACTGCCGATAGGCTTACCCGGTGCAACAAAGTATCATTCACCGATTACTTGCATACAGATATAGACCCCGATGATGGTAAAATACATGAAGATGTAGAAAGATATGAATAAGTTATATTTAATCATTCTGTTGGTGGTTTTATCTGCAACCATGAATGCTCAGTTTTTTGAAACACAAGACAACATAAAATTATTAAACTATTTAGCAACCAACAAAAAACTAAATCAAGCTTTATATTTATCTGAACAACTAATAAACGATACTACTTTTAATAATAATGATTCTGTTAATTTTTTAAGAGGCTATTGTTTTTATCAATTAAAACAATTTGATTCAGCATGCTATTATTTTAATAAGGTTAATAATATCGACACCATTTACATTAAGTCAAGATTTTTTTATGCGCTAAATAGTTTATACAATAATCGGCCAAAAGATGCTGAGAAAAGTATACTGCAAATTAAAACGAAAGAACAACACCTACAGGAACTACAGAAATTATACATTTCAGGTTTATTATTATATGAACGTAAGTTAAATGAATTTAATAAACAATTTAATGACCTCAGCCACCCAACTTATTATATTGCTAATGAAGTAAATCGAATAAATAAGTTACATACTGAATATGCTGCATGGAGACCAAAAAGTGCGATAAGAGCATCGATATATTCAGCTATTTTACCTGGTTTGGGAAAATGGTATTGCAATAAGCGAGGGCAAGCCATAGCATCGTTTTTAACAACCACTATTTTATCTCTTATTGCAGCTGAAAATATTTCAAAAAATGGGTGGCTTCATTATTCTTCGATATTGACTGGTAGTGCAGCTGCCACTTTTTACATTGGTAATATTTATGGAGCATACTATCAGGCTAAGGACGTAAATAAAAAATATGAACAACAAGTTAATGATGAAATATTATTTAACCTACATGTTGCTTTGCGCAATGTATATTATTAATGCGCAAGATATTAATTATCTTAAATTCCGTGCCGATAGTTTTTATAATATAGGAAAATTTAAAGAATCGATAGTCGATTGCGAGCGCATTTTATACCTATCACCGAATTTAGAACTAACTATCGCAACTATGCAATTAGAAGCAAAAGCATTTCAACAATTAGGCCAGTACCAAATTGCAAATAATATATTGCTATCGATACCTATCATTGGATTCGATAGCACAAAATTTGTTCAATGGTATTATAACCTTGCCTTAAATAGTTTTTTAATTGGAAATTTTGAAGAGAGTAAAAGCTTTTTATCAGAAAGAAAAAAATATGGTGGTAAAACATCCGATAACATTGAAAACGAGCTTCTTACCATTTTGGTTTTTTCTGAACTCATGCAATGGGATTCGATTAAACCTATTGTAATTCAGTCACCATATCTACAAGTTTGGCAAAAAGATTCCATATTAACATTACTGGAGTGTAAACCAAAAATCTTAAATAGAAGTAAATTAGAATGGTACAACCGTTTTATTCCAGGAAGTGGGCACATCATTGCTGGTCATTTTTGGGAGGGACTAACCAGTTTTATTTTATGTGCATCGGCGTTGACCTTTGGAATATATGAAATATATAATGGGTATTATATTACCGGCTACTTTTTAGGAGCCGGATTTTTAAATAGTTTTTATAGCGGAGGATTACGGCGAATTCAATTAATAACGGATTATGAAAATAATAATAGGAAATTAAAATATAACAATCAATTAAAAAGGTGGTTAAAATAAAAAAGGGAGTAAACCCTTTTAGCTTACTCCCTTTATACAATCAATTTTATTAATTTACCACATAATGAATTTCTCATTATTAATGTAAGGACTAATATCGTTACTATTTACCAACAACATAACAAAGTCGACAAGTGGAACAATACCGAATATACCACCAAAAGTACAGAAGTAATAGAAAAACATTGATCCTTTAGTACCCAGGTAGTAACGGTGAATTGCAAAACCACCTAAAAACCATGCTAGGATGGCAGCTACAATTGCATTCTTTTCGGCAGCTACTGATATACCAGCCAGATTATAAACATTTGAATTGGCTGAAGCTAATAAACTTGCAACTTGCACTTCAGTAGCGTTAGCAAACATGTTATCAACTGCGCTGTTGTTTAAATAATAATTATTAGCCTTTGCTTGTGATGCAAAAATAAAAAGTACAGCAACTAATGTAAATAAAATCTTTTTCATATTAATAATGGATTAGGTTAATACTATAATTCAAAAATAACTTTTTTTTATTTAATCACAAAAGAAAAAATAATTTTTTCGATACTAAATTAATTTTAGCACTATTTAAAATAAACGTATTTTTTACCATTATTTTTTTAATTTTGTGTTTTAGTTAAAATTAAAGTAATTAAAAACAATTACCTTTGAGCGGTTATACGTTATAAATCTTTTTACTCGTTAATACCAAAAACAAAAAATGACAAAAATGAACAAACAGGTACTTGTTACAGGTGGAGTTGGATATATTGGTTCACACACAGTTGTAGAATTAATCAATGAAGGATTTGATGTGGTAATAATCGACAATCTTTCCAATTCAAGAATTGAAGTTCTCGATGGTATTGAAAAGATAACAGGTGTTAGACCTGCATTTGAAAAAATTGATTTAACGGAAAAAGAAAAATTGGATGATTTTTTTAGAAAGTACAATAAAGTTGAAGCTATCATTCATTTTGCAGCATCGAAAGCGGTGGGTGAATCGGTACAAAAACCTACATTATATTATCGAAATAATTTAGTTTCGTTGCTTAACATAATCGATGCCATGATAACATTTGGGGTACCCAATATCGTATTTTCCTCTTCATGTACCGTATATGGGCAACCCGATGAATTACCGGTAACCGAAAAAGCACCTATAAAAAAAGCATTGTCGCCTTATGGAAATACAAAACAAATCAGCGAAGAGATACTGCAGGATACCCTAGTAGCTCATCCTCAATTAAAAGTAATATCGCTTCGCTATTTTAATCCCATAGGAGCACATCCCTCGGCACTTATTGGTGAACTGCCATTAGGTGTACCTGCCAATCTGGTACCATTTATTACACAAACTGCTATTGGCATTCGAAAAGAACTGCAGGTTTTTGGGAACGACTACAATACTCCCGATGGTTCATGCATTCGTGACTATATAAATGTGGTCGATTTAGCTAGGGCTCATGTTGTAGCCATTGATCGCTTATTAAAAAATAAAAACAAAGATTCGTTTGAAGTGTTTAATATAGGAACAGGACGAGGCTTATCTGTTTTTGAAATAATCAATACTTTTGAAAAAGTAACAGGTGTAAAACTAAATTACCGTGTGGTTGGTCGACGTGCGGGTGATGTGGAACAGGTATGGGCTGATACTTCTTATGCCAATGAGGAATTGGGCTGGAAAGCCGAAAAAACAATTGAAGAAACTTTACTATCGGCATGGAACTGGGAAAAGTATATTCGGCAACAAATAAACTTTAAAGAATAAATCATATCATTACACAAATTATTTCATTTGCAATAAATCAACTAAATAGTAATTCCTGTCCATTGTAAATCAAACTGTAAATAATTTATACTTTTTATTTACATCTTTCGTTTATTTACATAATATTTGTCGAAAAATAGTTTTACCTTGAAGACATCGTAATAGTTTGTAAAATTTATTCAATTAATGAGAAATTTACTATTGATTTATTTTAACAAACACTCAAAAATGATTTATAACTTTTCGGAAAATTATCATTATTTAAAACATATCATAAATAATTGGCTTTCAAATAATTTAATCTTAATCACTTTAGTTATTATTTTTCCGAATACTTTCCATGCCCAATCGCCTATAGCACCAGGTCAGTGGCGCGATCATTTACCTTACAAACGAATTTTTAAAATTATTGAAGCCAAAAATAAAATCTACTGTTTAACCCCTCATAGTTTATTTTATATTAACAAAACAGACAATACTTTTAATTCTATCTCGCGGGTACAAGGACTGGCAGAAGCAAGTTTTGCTACCATTGCATACGACAATGCTAATGATATATTGGTTATCATATACGATAATTTCAATATTGACTTTTTAAGCAGTAAGGGAGTAACCAATTTCCCAATTATCAAAAACAAATTATCGTTATTAAACAAGCGAGCCAATAATGCCATTGTATATCAATCGAAGGTTTATATAGCTTGTGGATTTGGTATTGTTGTCATTGACCTAAAAAATCAAAATATTAGCGACACATACTATATTGGAACGGGTGGACAAAAAGAGGAAGTTACCGATATTAGTATTGATGGAACGTATATTTATGCCTCAACCACAAATCGAATTTACAAAGGTTTGCTTAACGATCCTTTTTTAGTAGATAATTCGCACTGGTTAAAAATAAAAGAGGTTTCAGCTTCGGCCAGAATTAAACAAATAGCTATACTCGGAAATAAATTATATGCTTTAATTAAAGGAACAGCCTACAGAACAGACAGTTTAATTTATTATGATGGAAACAATTGGTCAGCAAATGCATTACTGGTTGATGAAATTAGATCAATAAGCGTAGCTAATGACAAACTCATGGCTTCGAGTTTTTATGTACACGAAGTAAATTCATCGGGTAATATTAAGGCTAAATACGACTGCTATTTTTCGGACTATGCCCTAACTGATGCCGACAACAATACATGGGTTGCAGACCGCTATGCTGGATTATACAAATACAATATACAGGGAATAAGGGAAACTGTACCCATTAACAGCCCTACATTTGTTGAAAATGTGCAGGTCGATGTATTTGATGGTCAAATCTGGACAACTGCGGGTAGTTTATCACCAAGCTGGTTAAACGAATACAATAAACGTGGTTTTGCAGGATATTTTAATAATCAATGGCATTCGTATTATTCTGACGTAACTCCTGAATTGGTTAATTATCATGATTTCATGAATGTTCGTATAAACCCTTATAATCCTACGCAGGTATTTATTAGTGGCTGGTGGGCAGGTGTTGTATTATTTGAGAATGAAAAATTTACTTTTTTTACCGATCAAAATAGCTCGTTACAACAAGATTACTTATGGCCGGGTCACTATTTTGTATATGGATTAGCATTCGACAATAACCAGAACCTTTGGGTTACCAATTCACGAGCACCACGTCCGTTGTCGGTACGTACCCATCAGGGAAAATGGAAAAACTTTCCGCTACCACTTGTCGATAAAAACAGCTATTATGTGGGTGATATTATAGTAACCAGCTGGGGACATAAATGGATTACTATTCCAAAACAATTTACGTCAACATTAATCATTTTTGACGATAATAATACCATTGAAAATGAAAACGATGACCGATCCACAACTTTTAGCATAAATAATCTTGTAAACGAAGGCAATGCACTTGTTGCTTCAAATTACATTTATTGCTTGGCCGAAGATAAAGAGGGTGATATATGGTTAGGTACCGATGCTGGTGTAGTTCGAATAACAGGAGCACCTTACATATTTTCGGAAGGATATACAAAAGCCAGCAAAATATTGGTTAGCTTAAATATAGGCGAAAATCTGGGTGCATATCTGTTGGAAACCGAACGAATTAATGCAATTGCGGTTGACGGCGGTAATCGGAAATGGATAGCCACCCAAAATTCAGGAGCATATCTGGTATCGCCCGATGGCACAACAGAAATTCAGCATTTCACTGTCGATAACAGCCCATTACTATCAAATACAGTTTTAGATATTGCCATTGACCATAAAACTGGTGAAGTTTTTTTTGCTACTGATAAAGGGCTAATATCTTATAGAGGTTATTCTACTGCAGGAAATGAAGATTTTGGTAATGTATACGTATTTCCAAATCCTGTCCGCGAAAATTATACAGGCGATATAATTATTACCAATCTATTATCGAACGCAATAGTAAAAATTACCGATGTATCGGGCAATCTGGTTTACGAAACTCGAGCCTTTGGCGGACAAGCTGTATGGAATGGGAAAAATTATAGAGGACAGCGGGTAGCCACAGGTGTTTATCTGGTATTTTGCTCAAACGACGACGGTACCAAAACTAAAGTAGTAAAACTGTTATTTATTCACTAAACTTCTAAAAATCAAATTTATTTGAAGGGTATTAAAATAGCAAAGTGCTGCATTAAAGTAGTACTCGAACATAATATAATATCATTTATTTAACCTTTGCGGTTAAAATAAAGCACAATTAACACATTGAAAATCATTAAATGTTAGAAAATTGTATATTATCAAAATATTTAATCTGAATTTAATCTTTTTTCGAATATGAAAATTTAATTTTGAACCATAAAGGTGAGCAGAGGCTTTATTTGAACGCAGGGAGTAACTATTAAAGCAATTGCCACAACAAGCTGATAAATGAAACAATAACTTTTTTCATGGTTCAAAAAATAGGAACATCAGTTTAAAAGATGTTCCTATTTTTATTTTTGGATGGAATTATAGCTGAATGTTTTTTCCCTTATAAAAATCGATTATTTTTAAATTAAAGACAAACTGATACTTAGCTTGCAAAAATTCTGACTGGGCTTTAATATAATTTGACTTAGCCACATTATAATCAATTGTAGTAATTAATCCCACTTCAAATTTCTGCTGCACATATTTAAAGTTTTCTTCCTGAGCTTCAAGAGCAATTTTTCGTGCTTTAAAATTTTGGAAAGCTCCCAATGCATCGGTGTATACTTGCTCAATCTCTTTGCGTAAATTCTGCATACTTTGACGAAGGGTGTACTCAGCATCCAGTTTATTTATCTTTGCATTTGCTATTTGCGTCTGAATCTGGTATCGAGTAAAAATAGGAATTGAAAGGTTTATAGAAACTTGTTTATAAAGCTTATCATTTAATTGATCTTTAATCGGATAGCTTTCAGTAAGGGTTGGATTATTTATGTCTATCATACGTTTTTCGTTCGCATTATATTGGGTATAATAATCGCCAGTTACGGAAATAGTGGGTAACCGCCCCCCTCGGGCTACAGCCAGTTGACTCTTAGCTGATGCCAGCATATTTTCAGCACTTTTAATTTGTGGCATATGCATTAGTGCCTGATAATAAATGGAATCGGGATTTTCGGCAAATGTGTCGGGCAAGGGAATTTCAGGTACAGCAATTTCAAAATTTCTTAAAGTATCGAGGTCGAGAATCTGAGCCAGTGTTAAATATGAGATATCGAGTTTGTTTTTTGCATTGGTCAGATTGGCTTCTTCGGCTTTATACGAAGCCTCAATTTCTAATAACGATCCTCGTGCTATATTGCCTACCTCATATAATTTACGTGTTTTCTCAACTTGTTGACGAGAAATTTCTACTTGATTTTTAGTCACTTCATAAAATTCCCGATCGAAAAGTATTTGCAGATATGCCGATGCTATAGAAAGCGCAATGTCATTCTTAGCTTTTTCAAGGTTTTCTTTAGTAGCTAAAAACTGATATTGCTCTACCTTTATGGTGTTTATTCTTTGAAATCCGCTAAAAATAACCCATGTACTTCGAAGCCCCATATTACCAGAGTTTACGTTACTGGTGTATGAAAACGAAGTATAATCAGCAACACGACCCTGGCCAAGGCTATGACTGGCTCCAGCTCCTAAATCAGGAAGAAGATTAAAATAGGCTTGTTTTAAATTATTAGAAGCAATTTGCGTTTGCAGTTCCTGACGTTTAATAGTAATATTGTTTTCAAATGCATACTGAATGCAATCTTCGAGTGTCCATAATTTTTGACCATTAATGGTAGTTGATGAAATACCTAAAAAAAAATAAACTACGACACTCAGGTTAATACATTTTAATTTCATATCCATGTATATTTAAATCTCTTTAATATTAAATAAATACAAAGCTACATTTAATTTATTTTAGAAATAAATAAACTTGTAGATTTAATGTCTCAAAATTTTGTTGTTTTATCTTAGTCAGACATACCTTATTAAATAGGAAACAAAGCTTAATAATACTTATTGAAATTAGAATTATTTTTGCAACAAGACGAACACAAATAAAGATTTGTTACAAATTAAACAGAAAAATGTCGAAAAAATATACTGATATTCCTCTTGACAAAGCTTATAAGCTTATAAATACTGGCATGTTAGTGGTTATTTCCTCAAAAACCAATGACTCAACTTATAATGTAGCGCCTATTGCATGGAATTGTCCGGTCGAATATGATCCTGTTACACGTATTATGTTTGTATGTGACAAAGAACACCAGACATATGTAAACTGTTTAAAATATAACGAATTTGGAGTAATGATTCCACATATCAGTCAGGTAAATTTGGTAAAAAAAATAGGGAGTTGTTCAGGAAAAGAATTCGATAAATTTGAAAAATATCATATTCAATCGTTCAAAGCCAAAAATATTGATGTAATTTTTCCGACCGATGCCATCGGATACTTAGAATGCAAAATATATAAGATAATAGACGATGAAAGCGTGGCCATTATTATGGGTAAAGTATTGCATGCAGTTGTACACGAGGCTGCATTTGAAAAACGTTTATTAACAGAAAAACCTGAAGGAAAGGCCATTCATCATCTTGGAGGTAAGGTTTTTTCCACTTCGGGAGAAAGTTTATACTAAAAAATAGTTTATTCAAGAAGTTTATTTATAACAGATCCCATTTTTTTTCGACTTATCCGTTTATAATTATCGGGCACTTCAAAAACACTTAACTCAATATTTGTTTTTTTATACTTTGTTGCTTTTACACGCATTTCTATATTATTTAAACGTATGTTAAACGCCATCAATATTCCATCAATTTCATAAAATGGAGTTGATTTATTAGGCTCTTCAAGTTCAATTGCTTTTGTATAATAAACGTCGAAGCTACGTAACGAATCAGCCTTATACGTTACTATTGCTTTTTGACAGGGTAAACCCGCTAAAATTGCAGTATCGGACGTAAACTGAATAGAAATGTTAGTTAAGCTATCGAAAAAAAAAGGTGCTTCATTTTTTTCGGCAATACAATAATATTTATTATCCATTATTTTTAGAAGAGTGATATTAGAATGTTTTCGAAAATCATAAATATTACTTAAAGAAAACATTCCCATAAAACCTTCAATAGTTGTAATACTTTTATTTGATCGAAATTTAAGAATTATTTTTTTAGGCAATAAGTTCGTAGGCATGCTTGAGCGATTTGATAAATATTCTACTTCGTATTCAATTATTCCCTGGGGTTGATGCGAAAAATCGAAACGACCGCAAGAAAAAAAGAATGTCGGAACAATCAGGATTAATATTAGCCTGGTAAAGTGAATTATTTTCCGCGACTGTTTCGACATTTCTAAAATAACTGTTATTATTGTTTTAACAATTTCGAATTGTAAATATAGAAAATAAAATAATTGAATGAACCCGAGATACTATTTTTTAAAAGAAAGTTAGATCAAAGCAGTAACACACAAATCCTTATTTATTTTATAAAATTTAAAATATTCATTAAAATAAGACTATTTGAAAAGCATCTAAATTACAATTGAATTAACAAAATTTGAAGCCGATTATTAATTTTGTTATCATATTAAACGCATATACTATTTATGACTATGCAAATAAATGACACTATCAATCACATTATCAATAAATACTCACCCCAACGACAGGAAAATTTAGTTTCGATTTTACTGGAAATACAGGAGCAATTTGGGTATATACCCGAACAAAGTATTAAATATATATCAAAACATCTAAATTTACCTGGTAGTACAGTATATGGTGTCATTTCGTTTTACCATCAATTTCGGCTTCAACCTCGTGGAAAATATCATATTCAGTTGTGTTATGGTACTGCATGTTATTTATTCGGTGCTTCAAATTTCTTAAATGAACTACACAGAATGATAAACATAAAAGATGGGGAAATCAGTACCGATGGACTATTTAGCTTAGAATTACAAAGTTGTATTGGAGGGTGCGGTCAGGCTCCAGTCATCTCTATAAATGGTGAATATTATGGAAATCTGACACTCGAAAAACTACAACAAATTATTGAAAATATAAGGTTAAATGAAGAAAAAACAATACTACTGAAATGATTGTGAATAAAGACATTGATTCATTAAAGTGGCTATTAAGTGACGAAACAATAGAATTTTCGCACACTCAACCCGATCAGGTGTTAGAAAGGTTACTACGAAAAAAAATTGACAAACCAATTATTTCGGTAGGGTTAGGAACCTGTGGTACAGTGGCAGGAGCTCGTAAAACATTCGAAAACATAAAACAATATATTGAAGAAAGACACATTAATGCTATAGTTCAACGAACTGGATGCATTGGCTTATGTAGCCTAGAACCAATTGTGGAAATACAAATACCGGGTCGGAACAGATTATTACTTAAAAACATACATCATTACCATGTTATAAATGTTTTTGATGATATTTTTAATCAGGTAATACCGCATGATTTTGTTCTTGCTCAGTTTCGGGATAATCAACTAACTGAGTGGGCCGACGTACCATATATTGATACCCTGCCATTCTTTAAATTCCAAAATCGGATAGTATTAAACCATTGTGGACAAATAAACCCATTTAGCATTGAAGAATACATAGCAAGAGGAGGATATAGAGCCTTTGCAAAAGCAATAAAACGTTATACTTCCACAGAAATATGTGATATCGTTGAAGAAAGTGGTTTAAGAGGAAGATCGGGGGGAGGATTTTTGACCGGCAAGAAATGGCGTACAGCTTTATTCACCAATGCAACACAAAAATACATAATTTGTAATGCCGAAGAAAGTGATCCGGGTGCATTTATGGATAGAGCTATTATTGAAGGCGATCCACATCGTGTACTCGAGGGAATCTCAATAGCTGCCTATGCAATTGGTGCAAATAAAGCTTATATATATATTCGCTCGGAATATGAAATTGCCATTGAAACACTTGAGCATGCCATTCAACAATCGAAAACAAAAGGCTTGCTTGGACAAAATATTTTAGAAAGTGGATTTAGCCTTGATATAGAAATAAAGAAATGCCCAGGAGCTTTTGTATGTGGCGAAGAAACAGCATTAATTTCCAGCATCGAGGGCAAACGGGGTATGCCCGAAACAAAACCACCCTACCCCGCCATTCAAGGCTTATTTAATAAACCTACCGTAGTTAACAATGTAGAAACATTAGCCAATATTCCCGATATCATCATAAAAGGACCGCAATGGTTTGCATCCATAGGAACAAGTACGAGTAAAGGCACTAAAATTTTTGCTATTTCCGGCAAAATTGCCAATACCTGCCTGGTAGAAATAAATATGGGTACTACTTTAAATGATATTATCTATAATATAGCAGGAGGCATAAAAAATAATCGTCCATTAAAAGCTGTATTCCTGGGTGGACCCATAGGGCATTGCTTAACCAATACAGAACTGGATATTCCTATTGGATTTGATGAGTTAAAACAAGCTGGTGTTTCAATGGGGTCTGGAGGCATGATAGTTCTCGATGATGAAGTTTGTATAATTGATACGCTCAGATATTTTATGCATTTTATGCAACAACAAAGCTGTGGCAAATGTATTCCTTGTCGCGAAGGTACCAGACGAATGCATGAGATACTCGAAAAATTGACTAAAAAACCGAATGTAAATACCAGGTATGCACCAATAGACCGCTTAAAAGGAATTATGCAACTTGAACCATTAGCTGAAGTCATGCAAAATACATCGTTATGCGGATTAGGTCAATCGGCATCAAATCCAATATTAAGTGCATTAAAAAAATTTAGAAAAGATTTTGAAGAACACCTATACGAACGAAAATGCTCTGCAAATGTATGCAAAGAATTACAAACATTTTACATTAAAGCCGAGGCTTGTACTGGCTGTACCCTTTGTGCCCAGAAATGCCCTGTCGATGCTATAGTTGGTTCAAAACGAATGCCTTTCTATATCATTGAAGAGTTGTGCATTGGCTGTGGTAAATGTTTAGAAGCATGTAAGTTTAACGCTGTTTATATCAGATAACATGACATTTGAAATAGAAATAAATAATAAGCCCGTTAAAGTTAAAAAGGGAGAAACTATACTAGAGGTACTTAATAGAATCGGTATAAAAGTACCTACATTATGTAGCATGAAAAATTTTATCCCAACGGGTATGTGTCGTATGTGTGTAGTTGAACTGGAAGGTAAAAATATGCTAATACCTTCGTGTTCATTTAAGGTTGAAGAATGGATGAAAATTAAAACACATACGCCCCGGGTGGTATTGGCACGGAAAACAATTGTAGAATTGTTGCTGGCCAATCACCCCGACGATTGTTTATATTGCGAACGAAATGGGAATTGCGAATTACAAACGCTGGCTGAGGAATTACATGTTCGAGAACGTCGTATAACGGGAGAAAAGGACAAACAACAAATTGATAAATCGAGTATAGCCATTATTCACGATCCATCGAAGTGTATTCTTTGTGGTCGATGCATACGGGTTTGTAATGAAAAAATTGGAGTTTCGACATTTGAGTTCAGCCATAGAGGCATTAAGACATCAGTAGAAACTGCACTTAACAAACCAATTAATTCATCACCATGTATAGTATGTGGTCAATGTATCATTACCTGTCCTACAGCAGCCCTGAGCGAAAGAGTAAATTTTTCTGAATTTCAGGTGCAATTTCATGATCCTCGAAAAAAAATGGTAGCTTTATATTCTCCGGCAATTGCATCGACACTGGCTATGGAATATAATCTAAAACCAACACGAGATATAAATGCCATATTACAAACTATTTTAAGGAAAATTGGTTTTGAAATAGTTTTTGACACATCAATGGCCACAGATATAATGATTATGGAGCTTTGTGGCGATTTTATTGAACGACTAAAAACCAATGGAAAATTACCCATGTTTACATCGTGTTGTCCATCGTGGGTGAAATACGTTGAACAAACCTTTCCTGATCTTATTGGAAATTTAACCAGCAGTAAATCATACCAGCAACTTTCTGGTGTTCTGGCTAAAACTTATTTAGCCAATCGGCTAAATATTTCGCCTGAAAATTTGTTTTTAGTATCAATTGAGCCATGCACTTCAAGGAAATACGAATCAAGTAGACCAGAAATGACTTCCATGGGAATATCAGAAATTGATTCAGTAATTACTACCCGTGAGTTTTTCAGGATGATAAAAATGTATGGGATAGACGTCAACAGCATTGAACCCGATAACCAACCATTGCAATTTCCTTTTACCAGTCAGGCTGGTAAGTTAGTGAATCTTTCAGGAGGAACAACTTTTGCATTTCTTAAAACATTAAATATGTTGTTAACCGGTAAGGAGCTTGATTTGAATCGAATCAATATTTATCCTTCAAATAAGCCAATTAAAGAGTTCAAAATAGAAATTGGCCCATATCAGTTGGGAATTGCTATAGTAAACGGACTTCGAAATATTAAACCATTACTTGGAGAATTACATGAAGGTCGAAATGACATCCATTTTATTGAAGTAATGACATGCGAGAATGGATGTATAGCAGGAGGCGGACAACCAATAAAAAATATGGAATTTGAAATAAAAAATAGAATTAAATTTCTGAATGAATGGATAAATAAAGACGAACCTTATGAAATCCCACACAATAAACATTTGAAAGAATTATATGAAAATTATTTTCACGCACAATTTCCTTCAAAATATTTTGAAAAGTTTCATACCCAATTTTTTCAAAAAGATGTAATCAATTAAAAACAAGATACCAAATGAATATTTTAATTGCTGATTATGATATATCTTATTCAAAGAAACTAAGCACCCTTTTACAGAATTATGGATTTACTGTTCACATGGCCGAAGATTTACAGGGTGCAATAAGTATTATAGAACGAATAGAACTCAAATTAGCCATTATTGATTTAATAACCGAGAATGATGATTCAGGATTTGTACTGGCTTATAAATTAAAGAAAAAAAACAACAAACTACCAATCATTATCATCACATCCATGTCGTCGAAAACGGGTATATATTTTAATCCTGATTCGGAGAGAGAACGTAATTGGTTAAACGCCGATGCCTATCTGACAAAAGAAGTAATGCCGGAACAGGTAATAAAAGAAGTATTGAAGATGTTAAAGATGTAGTATGAAAGATCTAAAATATGTAGTCTACCAAAAAAGTAAACGCCTCCATTCCGAGGCGTTTACTTTTTATTGATTGTAATGACTAGTATCCTTCATTCTGGGGGAATGTTGGATCAATTCCAATTTTATTCATTTCATCTTGTGGTATTGGAAATAATCCTTTAGTTGCTGTACCAGGCTTTCCATCTTTATAGCTCGAACCATTTAAAGCTACATTTTCAGCATCACCTGTAAGTTCTTTTTCAGCATCACCCCAACGAACTAAGTCAAAATACCTATCACCTTCTAAGCATAACTCAAGCTGACGTTCTTTTTTAATTAAATCGAACAGTACATCGCCACTTTCACTGGTATATTCGGGAAGTTTAGCTCTGGCTCGAACTTTATTTAAATAGAAGCGAGCTTTAGCATCGTCGGCAGGAGATTTTCTATTATAGGCTTCAGCTAACAGAAGAAATACATCTGAAAGACGCAATAAAATGGTATTTTGAGCTACCTGAGTAGCTGAAGTAAAGAAGCCTATACGACGAATATGCTTTAGATCCCACCAACCTGTTAATTCATTCTGGAATGTAGTTGTGGGCGACATTTTCTTTATTGAATCACTTGAAATAATGGAATGATTTTTTCGAGCTGTATCTCCCATAGCATCAAAGGCTTGTGCAAGCTTATTGGTTGGCTGGTTCATACCCCATCCCCAGCTAAAGTTAACATTCTTAATAGGAACTTCACCTGTTCTAGGGCCTACCAGGGTATATACAGCATTTCCATTCACATATTGATCCCAAATGGTTCCACCATCGGTACTGGTAAAATTAATTTCGAAAATTGATTCTTTACCATGTTTATTGGCAGGATTAAATACATCGGCGTAATTAGGTTCAAGCCCATATTCTGGATCGTTTGCGACCTTTTCGAGTTCTTCAATGGCTTCAGCATATTTTTTCTGATATACATATACTTTACCTAATAAAGTACGAACCGATGCTTCAGTGGCAAGTCCATCGGGATCAACACCATTTTTACGTTTAGGCATTCCGGATTCCAGAGATGCTTTTAAATATCCTTCGATAGCCGCATAAGTTTGTTCAACAGTGGCTCTCGGGAATTTATCATCGGGGTTAGGTACTTTATCAATAATAGGCATACCTCCAAACATTCGTACTAATTCAAAATATGCATATGCTTTTAGAAAATAGGCATGTGCAATAGCTTTTCGACCAAGTTCAGTTGCAGGATCAGCAAACTTGAGAATTAAATTACTACGATATACTATCTTCCATCTTGATTCCCAGAATTGAAGCAAATCTTTATCTTTATCTTCAATTGGAGTTAATACAAAACGATCCGCTAATTGGAAAGTTTTCTGGTCGGTATTATCGGCACCGCCAGCAACGGCATCATCAGAGGTTACACTACCCCACATAAATGCATTACCACCCCAGATAACATGCTGGAAAGGGTCATAGGCAGCATATAAAGCCTGATTAATTTGCTCTTCAGTTTTATAAAAAGTGACATCCAATTCCTGGCCAGCAGGAGTAAGCGTTAGGTCTTCTTCATTGCAAGATACTAAGAAAGGTATCAGAAGACTGAAATAAATATATTTTATTTTCATATATTTCATAGCAATAAATTTTAAAGGTTAATTAAAACACTACGTTTATGCCAAAAGTATGTACTTTGGTAGGAGGATATAATCCTTTATCAATACCCAGAGTAGCATTCCATCCGTATGCCCCTACTTCAGGATCAGAACCCGGATATTTGGTCCATGTTAATAAGTTTGTTCCATTGTAAAATACGCGTAAGCGATTAATCATAATCTTCGAAGTTAAATTAGTTGGCAACGTATAACCAATTGTTAAATTTTTTAACCTTAAATAATCGCCATCATAGATATTCATGGAGCTTACACGGAAATTTTGATTTGCATCGACATATGTAGCCCTCGGATATCGGTTAGACGTGCCTTCGCCATGCCATCTATCAGTATAATATATTTCGTATTTGTTATAAGTAACACGGTCGTTCCGATAGTTGGCCCAGAAAATTTGATTTCCAGTAACTCCCTGGAATAAAGCACTAAAGTCAACTCCTTTATATTCAAATCCAATGGTTAAACCAAATGTCCAATCAGGCAGAGGCTTTCCTAAATATGTTCTATCATTACCATCAATTACTAGATCAGGACCTCCTAATGAGTCGACATACAAGTTTTCGAATTTTACATCACCGGGCTTAGCTTTTGGTTGGTATTTTACAAATCGTCCAGTAGTTGGATGAATTGCACCATAGTTATCAATTTCTTCTTGAGTCTGGAATATTCCAATTGCTTTGTAACCATAGAAGTACCAAACAGGATAACCAATATCATAACGGTTAATTAAACCTAACTGTCCAACTGTTTCACCATCTTTACCTTGTTTTACTCCATAATCGAGCACTTTATTCTTCAAATAACCGGCGTTAAATGATATGTTATAAGAAAATTCACCAATTTTTTTCTTATGGGTCAATTCAAATTCCCAACCTTTGTTTTCGATTTTACCACTATTAACTATAGGTGTTCCCTGAAATCCGAGATATGCAGGCATATCGGCTTTAGGTGCTAGTTGGTCAACTGTATATTTCCAGAAACGGTCAATAGTTAATGTAAGTGAATTATTAAAGAAACCGAAATCTAACCCTATATCTGTTTGACGGCTGGTTTCCCATTTTAAAGCAGTGTTAGCAGGTGTTCCTGGAACTTTTCCTAAAGTGCGAGAACCCAATAAAGATGCATCGGAATAATAAACTACTTGCATAGTTGAAACATATGGAAATGCACCTAATACCTGCCTGCTACCATTTTCTCCCCAGCTTGCTCTGAATTTTAAGTTACTTATAAAATCAAGATTCAAATTCTTGAAAGCATCGAGATTGTGAATATTTAGACCTCCAGAGAAAGATGGAAAATTACCCCACTTCATATCAGGTCCAAAATTCGAAGCACCATCGCGACGGAAATTGCCCTGTAACATTAAAATTTCTTTATAGTTATATACAAAACGTCCAAAATATGAGGCCTGGGTGGTTGCTTGAGGTCCATCAGATTGATCACCTACTTCAAAACGTTTTGTATCGAGCGCTCTTCCTGGATATGCATAAAATGGATCAGTATATGGAATATTAAAAAATCGACCATAAAGCCAATAATGATCGTAATTTTCATAATTCTGACCAATCATTAATTCAAAAGAATGATCATTAATGGAGGCATTAATGGTAGCAAAATTATCTATACCATATTTATACCACCTATCCCACGATTGTTCAACAAACGTATTTGAATCGGCCTTAATCGGATCCACACCATAGAAATTTTTATCGGCAAAATTGTCCCACTTTTGGTATGCATAGTCAGTATATACTCGTGAGGTAAATTTAAAACCTTTAAATGGTTTAAAATTTGCATGTAAATCAGCAACTATCTTATCCTGGTTTGTTTTATTATTAGTATAATCAATTTGAGCCACAGGGTTCCATGCTTCACCAGTTGTAATTTCAGACTTTGAATAGTATTTGCCTTCGGAATTCCGATTCCATGCCGCCATAATTTCAGCATCATTTCTGTAAGTAGGAAGTATCTGGCTTACATCATCATATACAACTGGAAGAGAAGGTTCATATGTCAAAGCATTATTAATAATTCCACCATATTCGTTTGTAGCATTTAAATCTTTACGCGAGAATCGGGTATACGATGCATTAGTTCCAATGCTTAACCATGGCTTCACATCGGTTTCGATATTGGCACGGAATGAATAACGATTAAAATTATTTTTGGAGCCACCTACTATACCGTCCTGGTTAAGATATGCAGCACTTAAAAAATAATTTGTTTTTTCTGAACCGCCTGAAATTGATAATTTATGTTCGTCCATGGGTGCGGTTTGGAAAATTTCATCAACCCAATTGGTGTAAATATTGTCATTTAATGCTTTAAAAATAGCTGTATCTTTACTTTTTTCATAACGAGTAGCTTCTAAGAAATAGTCTTTATACTGCTTACTGTTCATAACTTTTGGCAGATTGGTAGGTGTTTGCTCGCCATGTGTGTAAGTATATTCAATTTGAGAAACTCCCTTATTTCCTTTCTTGGTGGTTACAATAATAACTCCATTTCCACCTTCAGCACCATAAATAGCGGCTGAAGCAGCATCTTTTAATACCTCAATGGATTCAATATCTGCGGGGTTTAAATATTCAAGACCACCTGTCTTAACTCCGTCTACAATGTATAAAGGACTATTAGCACCATCAGAACTATTACCACGGACTTTAATAGTAAGACCTGCACCTGGAGCACCAGAATTTTGTACAACCACCATACCAGCAGTCCTTCCCTGTAAGGCCTGTTCAAAACGGGTAGCGGTTGATTTTGCCAGTTCTTTAGAATCAACCTTTGTAATAGCCGCCGTTACCAGACTCTTCTTTTGTACACCATAACCAATAACCACAACTTCGCCCATTTCAGTAATTTCGGGCTTCATGGTTACATCAATCACATTTTTATCACCAATGGTAATGGTTTCGGTCTGATAACCTACATACGAAATTTCGAGTTCTCCACCTGTTGATGGAACTGAAATACTAAACACACCATTAACATCGGTAACCGCTACTTTAGTGGTTCCCTTTAAGGTTACAGTAGCACCCGGTAATGTGGCTCCGGTCTCGTCTACTACCTTTCCTGTAATTGTTCTTTCCTGCGCAAAGGCAGTAACCAAACAATAAAGAAAAGCCGTTAAAAAAATTAATTTTTTTACCATAAGCTTGTAGTTTAAATTAATAGTTAATCAGTTAATTAGTTACTAGTTTTTATATCATTTTTAAATGATATCCCCTCTTTAAAATTTGTTGTTTTTGCTTACAAAAGCATCGACGTATGTTTATCCAATAATAGTAGAATTAACGCCGATGCTTTTTGTAAGTCTAACACAACAACTAACCAAAACCAACCATTTATGAGAAAAACTGTTACTTTTCATTCACAAATCAAAATTATGAACGTATTATCGATTACTTATATATTCTGTATACATTAAACATACTACAACAATACCACTTATATACTACATTTTTATAAAAAACTGAATTTCAATACTTTAAATAAAACTAAATAAGTGTTTATTTGACAATTATTATAGATGTCAGTTGACTTTTATATGTCCTTAATTTACAGATATATACCCCATTTATGAGAACTATATTGAAATGATTAAAGGGCAACTGATATTGGCCAGCATTTAAACCAGCTAAATGTACCCGTTTTATTTGCTGACCTGTAAGAGTATATATTCCAAGTTCTACGTCAGATTTTTCACTTAATTCAAATTGAATTACCGAGTTTGCTGAAATAGGATTAGGGAAAATATCAAGATTTTCACCAGGGTATTTATGAGTTATTTGGGTTGGAATGATTACTTTCGAGGTATCAATAATTGTAGCTGAATCGATATTAGTAATGATAATATTATCGAACCAAAAGTATTTATTTGTTAGTGAACCATATTCACTTACAATTTCAAATCTATCGACAGCTGACCAATCATAAGCACCAATGGGATTATACCATTTTTGTTCATCGCTATCCCATGAGCCAGCATCAATAAAATTTTTTAGTGGTATGTATATTTTATGCCATTTACCATCCCATGAACCTACTAAACTTTCATCAATAGTATAACTCATGCGCCAGGGATGATCGCCATGTATATCAGTTTTGGTATCAATAAACCGAATTTCAAATTTTGCAGCCGGTGTGTTACCTCTCACCAGCATCGATATGGCATAATTATTTTCAACTAAATACGACAAGTCTTTATTTGGAACAAAGTTAAATCCAATACTTCCATATTGTGCAGCATCTACCCATTGAATACAATATTTTCCATTATTCGGCTTTAAATCAGAATAAAAATCAATTTTAGCGCCATTGGCATAGCTCGATTCCTGAATATGGGCACCGATATAATCGGTGTAAATATCAAATCCTATTGAATCAGGTTTTATTTGAAAGGTATCTTGCGGAGGTATATTAAAACCTAAAGCTTCGAGTAAAGGGATATTTAAATCATAATTAAACATTTCATCCGAGCCTTTTTTAAATAAACCAAATCCTCCCTGATAGTCCCAGATAGTCCATGGTATGTTATTTTGTTCGAGATATTCACGTACCTGCCTATACCAATAAACCCGGTCAGAATCGTTACTATTAATCATATATACACCGAATTCTCCGCAATATACAGGAACATTTCGTGTATTTTTAAATGTTACTGCCTTATCAATTAATGATTGAACTTTTGCAACTGTTCCATCGTTTTGATAATTGTTATAACTACTTTCAACCCATGTACCTTTTAAACTTGTTGGAAAAACAGGCATATCTTCGGATCGATAAGGAAATGGCATATTCGCTAAAGGGGCTAATGAGGGGGTTACCCATGTAGCACCCTGATGGGTAAACAAAAAGGGATCATAAAAATGAAAAGTGTAAATTAACTTTTTATCGGTATATTGAGGTAATAAGCTTAAATCGTTGTATGTATTATAATTCGAAGCTCCAACAACAATATAATGTATTGTATCAACTGATCGTATAGCATCAATTGCCTGCTGTTGAATGGCTCCCCAATTTTGAGTCGACATACCATTAGGTTCATTCATAATTTCATATAATACATACTTTGAACGGTTTTTGTATCGACTGGCAATCTGGCTCCAAACTTTTTGCAATGCATTGGTTAAATCCGGGTTTTTACTGGCAATATCGTCGGTTGAATGATTATCGATGATAAGATATATTTGTAGCTCCTCAGCCCAATCAATAACATCATCGAGAAAATCAAAAAATAACGGATCAACTGTATAATCAGGTTTACCCGATGTCATGTAAAAAAGATTAATAGGTAAACGAATCACATCGCACCCTAAACTTTTGATGTTCTCGAAGTCAGTTTTCGTAAATTTGGTAAATTGAATTTGTCGGGCCGATGATGTTTGAAACCAACCTGTTAAATTGACTCCTCTGGTAAATGAGGGTTGACCGTGTACCGCAAAAATTATAACAAAAAATAATAATACAAGCGAAAAACTTTTTTTCATAGTTATAAGTTTTTAATTGACGAGTTTTGTTTATTAAATTTAAATAAAAATTTCCAATAATTCAATTCCTTGCAGGTAAAATTGCAAAAAAGGCAAATCTTCATTTTTGCATTTTTGCAGAAAAGATTTACAAAATTTACAACTTATTGATAATTATTGACTAAGAAGATTTATAATAAATCACTACTAACCAATAAAATATTAAGAAGGGTTATTTTGTTAGAGGTTTACTCTTAGTTTTAAATCTGTTTTAATAAAAAAATAAAACGTAGGTATAAATAATAAAATAAGCTAGGTTGATTAACCCATTGCAAAACAAGATATTAATTCAGCTTAGAAATTGAAATTTTATTACTGATATTGCTGCAAATAAAATCCTCTGTATTTTGCCTTGCTCTGAATGTTTTAAAAGATTTATTCATCACGCGTTCACACAGAAAGCAAAAAAAACACAGAGATTTTTTTGAGGTTAAAAATAAATCAATACTGAATGTTGTGTATTTTAAAAAGATATCTGGTCTTTCATTTTAATACGCTAATTTATTTTTTGGTTTTTTGGAAATTATTACGGTCCTTAAATGAATATTTTTGAAAAACCATTTAAACATCAATTAAATGGTCAATAAATGTCGAAGGAACAATCAAAAAAAGATTTTTAGGACAATATCAAAATTCAGAGGGTTTTATAATCTGATATTTACCACTTAAATGCATCAACGCAAAAAGATATAAAAGACCGTCGTAATAGGGATCGAAGTAACCATCGTCGTAAGGTTGAAGTTTGGCATTCCAGAGTTTATCAATAAACAACCAACTTTTTGCTTGTGTTCCAGCAAGTGAAGCAGCAGCTAAAGTAGCTACCAGGCCTAACGAATGTCGGAGTTTTTGAACACCGGGCTTACCAGCAGGTAAAATCCAATCGGGCAATGAACCATCAATGTTATATTGGTCGACAAAACTATCAATACCCTGACAATAAAAAAAGTTTTGAATTCGGCGTACATAATCTTTTTGCCATTCTTTATCTTTTGCAAACCATGAATAATCCATAGCAACGTTCATAGGCACACGCCATGAGTCATAGCGGAACGCATCGCCCATTTTTCCCCAGCGTCGCAAAGGAGCACCAGTAAATGTGGCATAATCAGGGTTTAAACCAGTAACTGGATGACAGGTTTTGTGCAAAAATTTGCGTGCTGAATCAGCACAATCGCGATAAAACTGTTCATGCCCATCGTTGGCATATTCAGCCCAAATTTCATAAAATGCAGGTACCTGATACGACGGGTCAGTCCAGTTATAACCATTACTATCGGGAACGAAGGTTATTATTTTATGTTCGGTATTTATTAGATGTGTTACTTTTTGGCTGCCATCTTTAAGCCACATGGCATCGAGTATACGTCGAGCCTCAGCGTAATAATTGATTCCCGAATGATTTCCCCAACGATTCGAAGCAAACAGAAGAGCTGTTATAAAATATAATTCACCGTCGGAAGCTGAACCTTCAGCAAAATGCTTACCTGTTTTAGGATCCACACTCCATGCAAAATAAGCATCACGAGGGCCGCCCTGATGTTGCATATAAGTTTTTGTCCATCGCCATAGTTTGTCAAACACATCTTTTTTATTAAGTTGGACAGCAACCATTAGTCCATATGACATTCCTTCAGTTCTAACATCATGGTTCTTAAGATCCGAAACATAAGCCATTGAATCATTAATTTCGAAATAAATGCGATTTGGCCCTTCAAAAAGTTCGTAATAAACTTGTGCTAATTTTTTTTCAATAGCCGAATCACTATATCCAGCTTCCGCAAAAAGATTACGATATTTTCCTGTTTCCCATGCACCTTTTTCCCATGGTTTTAAAACACCTCTATGATCAGATATATCTTTTGTGCAATCTGTATTATTCTTATTTTCTTGACCCAAAACGACTAACCAATTTACAAATAATATGATAAAAACAAGACGTGTTTTCATACTAGTTATTATTAAAATAGTTCCATAAAAATACACTATAAAAAATTAAAACCCAACAAAAAACTCAATTCTATAAAATTAAGCATTTTAGAATATTTAAGTTCATAGCAAAACATAAAACTTAACCCAATTTACTATATTTTACTTTTAAACTATTTGATTTTTAAAAATAAGCCTCAAACGTTTGCAAAAAGCAGTTTAAAAATAAAATTACCAATAAAAACATCTATAAAAGAGCTATAAACGGGAAATAAAAATATATAATCTCCATTTTAATCATTAACTTTAATACTTGCTAAAACTTATTATTTCTAACTATTAACTAATTAAAATTCTATGAAACAAAAATTACTAATATTGATTCTACTGGGCTTTATTAACATTACGTTATCAACAGCTCAAGAAATTACAGTTTCGGGGAAAGTTACCGATTTAAAAGATGGTTCACCTATACCTGGTGTAAATGTATTTATTGAAAACACTAAAACCGGTGTAGTAACCAATGCAAATGGAGAGTATAGTATAAAAGTGAATTCTCCTTCAGCAAAACTGGTCTTCTCATTTATAGGTTATAGTTCAAAAAAAGTTGAAGTAGGTCAACAAACCGAAATTAATGTATCGCTTGAAGAAGACATAATGAATCTTGAGGAAGTAGTGGTAACAGGCTATGGAACCAGTAAGAAAAAAGATTTAACAGGATCAGTATCGACGGTTAAGACC
>FQKF010045472.1_pt1 | contig 28442 bp, 20 predicted proteins | sample 1504521 | NCBI WGS metagenome assembly FQKF01 (sample SAMEA4475357, study PRJEB15587) | soil metagenome | biome: Soil; feature: Field | place: India | collected 2015-03-11 | depth 0 m
TGGATGTACAGTACATGGTATACCATTATATTTATTATATGCAGCCATGTAGCAAATGGAACCAGCTTCAATCCCTTTACGAAATGGAAGAGAGTAATACTCATAAAACAAACGTTCATCGAAATTAGATGATGATGAAGCTCGACTATTTTCATTACTATTGGCTAAAAAATGTTTCATTAATGATGCAGCCATCCAGTATCGTGGATTATTACCTTGTAATCCTCTAACAAACGAAGCCACCATTACGCCATTAAACCATGCATCTTCTCCATAGCATTCTTCGTTTCTTCCCCAACGGATATCACGACCTATATCAGCATTTGGTGCTCGGACCACTATTCCTCCTCTTTTATAATGTTGAAAAATAAATCGGGCCTCATACCCTTCTATTTCTCCAACTAATCTTAAAATAGAAGTATCCCATGTCTCGGCAAGCCCAATTGATTGGGGGAAGATTGTAGTTTGAATAGGATTTTTACCTCCCCAACCACCAATGGTTCCCATTGATAAACCATGTAAGCCTTCCACATGGCCGCTTCCAACTATTCCTAATCGTGGCACACCGGGATTTGTACTTAACGCCTGAATTTTTTCATCAAGCGTCATCAGCGATAGTATGTTGGTAATTCTTTCTTCAATTGGCAATTCAGGATTTTGAAAGGGATATAAATATTGGCTAAATCCTGAATTACTGGTAATTAAAAATAATATGATTACCAATAGACCTCTTATGCATGAAAGAATGATTTGTAAAAAAAATTTACAAAATAAAGTGGCTAAACTAATGTTCTTTATAAAATTGGTTTGTTTCATAGTTAATGTTTTATAAATGCTTCTTTAATATGAATAAATTTTGAACGAATTTAGTCATTAATCGTTATAAACTATCATAAAAGTTGAACATAAAAATAATTATTTCAATTGTAAAAAATATTTGAGAGATAAGTTAATTTGAAAACTATCAAATTATTGCTAAATAATTAAATGTTCATAAATTTGAATAAGCTTGTTTATAAAATTATTAGTCATTAAAAATTTTCAGCTGATGAAAAGATTTTTTTTATTCACTTTTATAGTAATATTGTCGGTTAATTGGTTAAATGGTCAAGATATGTCGAAAACACGTCGAATTCCTTTAGAAGATTTTTTTCGCAATCCCGAAAAAGCAAATTTTCAACTTTCGCCCGATGGTAATTATTTTTCATACACAGCCCCTTATCAGGGTCGAATGAATATATTTGTACAAAAAGCTGATAGCGATTCGGCCATACGAATTACAAGTGAAACCGATAGGGATATTCGAAGCTACTTTTGGGCCAATAACCAGCGAATTCTTTTTTTGAAAGATAATGGTGGCGATGAGAATTTCAAACTGTATGGTGTTAACATTGATGGAACAAACTATAAATGTCTAACCGATTTTGATAAAGTTCGTACTCAAATTATCGACGACCTTGAAGATATAGAGGATGAGGTAATTATTGGGTTAAACCTTCGGAATAAAGAAATTTTTGATCCTTACCGATTAAATATTATAACTGGAGAAATGCAAATGCTTGCCGAAAATCCCGGAAATATTCAAGGATGGATGACCGATCATGATGGTAAGTTACGATTAGCTATGGCAGTAGATGGAACCGATGAAAGTATTCTTTATAGACCCACTGAAAAAGATAATTTTCGGACAGTAATTACTACTAACTTTCGAGAATCTATAGATCCATTAATGTTTACTTTCGATAACAATAAAATTTATGCTTCATCGAATTTGGGACGTGATAAAAAAGCTATTGTTGAGTTCGATTTAAATACCGGGAAAGAGCTAAAAATTTTATACGAAGATCCCGAATATGATGTAACCGGATTAAGTTATTCGAGGAAGCGCAAAGTATTAACATCTATAACTTATTTTACATGGAAACGAAAAATTGTTTTTCTTGATCAATGGGCACAAGACTTATATAGCAAATTGGAAAAACACCTTGGTACAAAATATGAAATTTCAATCACCAGCACCAATAAAGCAGAAGATAAATTTATAGTCCGAACATATAGCGACAGAACACTTGGCAGTTACTACTTTTACGATTCAAATACCGATAAACTTGTAAAAATAGCAGATTTAAGTCCATGGCTTAATGAAGAAGAATTGGCCGAAATGAAACCAATTCAATATATATCACGCGATGGATTATTAATACATGGATATTTAACTTTACCCAAAGGGGTTGAACCCCAAAATTTACCGGTAGTAGTAAATCCGCATGGAGGACCATGGGCACGCGATTATTGGGGGTATGATTCAGAAGTTCAGTTTTTAGCTAACCGAGGATATGCTGTATTACAAATCAATTTTAGAGGTTCAACAGGATATGGACGTAAATTCTGGGAAGCATCGTTTAAACAATGGGGAAAAAACATGCAAAACGATATTACTGATGGGGTTCAATGGTTGATTAAACAGGGAATAGCCGATCCCAAACGAATTGCTATTTATGGTGGTAGTTATGGAGGTTATGCTGTATTGGCTGGCTTATGTTTTACCCCTGAACTGTATTGTTGTGGAATAGATTATGTAGGAGTTTCAAATATTTTCACCTTGTTAAAAACAATTCCACCCTATTGGAAACCATTGCTCGATATGATGTATGAACAAATAGGCCATCCCGAAAAAGATAGTACTTTGTTGAAAGAAATATCACCCGTTTTTCATGCCGATAAAATAGTAGCTCCGTTACTCATTGCTCAGGGGGCGAACGATCCACGTGTAAATAAAAATGAAAGCGATCAAATGGTTGAAGCCATGCGTAGACGAGGGGTTGAAGTTGAATATATAGTTAAAGATAATGAAGGCCATGGCTTTCAGAACGAAGAAAATCGTTTCGATTTTTATCGAGCCATGGAAAAATTTCTGGAAAAACATATGCAATAATTTTATTGGCTATGGAAGTCAATGTTCGAAAGGTTCTTGCAGAAAAAAATCCCAAACTTGCTCGTTGGATACCTTCGTTTATTCTTGCGTATCTTGAACGCATTATTCATCAAAAAGAAATAAATGAATTTCTTGCCCAGCATGGAAAAAAAAAGGGTATCGATTTCTGTGATGAGGTAATTAAATATTTTAATGTAAAGGTAAATGTTAAAGGATTAGAAGATATCCCTAAAAACGGACGTTATTTATTTGTTTCGAATCATCCTCTGGGAGGCTTCGATGGTATTATTTTAATGAAAACCATAAACGAGCATTTTGGAGATGTAAAAGTATTGGTTAACGACATTTTAATGAATATTAAACCACTTGAAAATTTGTTTTTGCCTATTAATAAACATGGACAGCAAAATAAACATGCTGTTAAACTTATAAATGAAGCTTTCGAATCAGATGTTCCGCTATTAACTTTTCCGGCAGGCTTATGTTCACGAAAAATTAAGGGACAAATCATCGATCTTGAATGGAAAAAAAACTTTATTACTAAAGCTATTGAAAATAGGAGAGATATAATTCCAATTTATTTTTCGGGTCGAAACTCCAATTTTTTTTATAACCTTTCAAACCTACGTAAGTTTTTCGGTATTTCAGCTAATATTGAAATGATATACCTGGTTGACGAAATGTTTAAACATAGGGACAAACAATTTGAAGTAAAATTTGGACAAATAATACCTTATACAAAATTCGATGGATCTAAAACAATGTACGAATGGGCTCAAGAAGTTAAACAAATGGTATATCAAATGGCCAATTAATATTTACGAATTTTTTTTTCAGACCAAAAAATTTTTATTTTTGCCTGTTTACTGTAAAAAGACTGTATATCAAGAGGGCGAGTTTATTAGTGGAACGAAAATAAAAATCTAACCATAATACTCGTTCAAACCATTTTTCAGAAAAAATTTCATACAAATGAGTTATAAAGAAATAGTTCCGCCGGTTCCAGCTGATTTAATCGAGAAAGAGCTAACCGACGATAAATTTGTTCGACAAACTAACTTTGGAAATAATTTACTGTATATAGTTAGTGCCCATGACTCGCCAAATACCATGCGGGAAATTGGCCGATTGCGCGAAATTTCCTTTCGTGCAGCAGGAGGCGGAACTGGTGAAGAAGTCGATATTGATGAATTTGATACTTCAGACGATCCATATTATCAACTGATAGTTTGGGACCCTCATCATCGTGAAATACTTGGAGGTTATCGTTTTTATGTTCCTTCAAAAAATGCCAAAGGATCCGATATTGTGCATCGTCTTTCCACTTCGCACTTGTTTCATTTTTCCCAGAAGTTTATCGATGAATATTTGCCGTACACCATTGAATTAGGACGATCGTTTGTGCAGCCAGCTTACCAAAGTACAAATCGAATCCGTAAAGGAATATATGCACTCGATAACCTATGGGATGGATTAGGTGCCATTTTGGTGCATAACCCCGATAAAAAGTATTTTTTTGGTAAAGTTACCATGTATACTCATTTTAATAAGCAAGCACGAAATTTAATTCTTTATTTCTTAAAAAAACATTTTGGTGATCCCGATAATTTAATTACACCTATAGAGTCAATTCAATTAAAGCCCGACTGGAACGAGTCAGAAATGGAACATATATTTAATGGAGAAAATTATAAAGAAAATTACAAAATACTTTCGAAAAAAGTTCGGTCATATCACGAAAACATACCCCCGCTGATTAATGCGTATATGAATTTGTCGCCATCGATGAAAACTTTTGGCACAGTGGTAAATCCTTATTTTGGAAATGTTGAAGAAACTGGGATATTAATCACAATAGCTGACCTATACCCTGAAAAAGTTCAACGACATGTATCCACTTATAAACGCGTGCGTTACTTCTTGCGTAAGGATAAAATGTTTTAAAACTTATTTATGTTTTTGACAGTCAATAGTCAGGCAGTTATCAATCATTCTGTTTTTATACTGCTGGATGAATGCTTTAATTAGGGTTTCCATTTCGTTTTGAACATCAGGAAGTTTATTCAATAAGTTGTTTTGCAAAAAAGGATCGGTTTTTATATTAAAAAGGCTTAACAATCTGGTACCGTCAAACTCAATCATGTATTCATTTTTATATAATCGATACGTACCATTTAAATAATTGATTGCAAATTTTTGATTATTGGGTTTTAATAAATCCTGACCAAAAGCAACGTAAGGCTTTTTGTATCCAATGTAATTGACAACAGTTGGTAAAATATCAATTTGTTGGGCAATGGTAATGGTATCAATTCCTTTTAGCTGGCTACCTGGTTGAAAGAAAATGATAGGAACCGAAAAATAACCGATAGGATTTTGAAACTCAGGTCGTTGGTTTAAACTTACATGATCGGCAGTAATCACAAACAAAGTATTCTGGTACCATTTCATTTTTGAGGCTGTTTCAAAAAAGCGTTGAATCGCATAGTCGGTATATTCAATGCAGCGTTGAAGGGGAAAGTCGCGCGATTGAAAACGATTTTTATACCGTTCGGGTAATTCGAATGGATGATGCGATGTAGCTGTAAAAACGGTTGCAACAAAAGGTTTTGAGAAAGTATCAATGGTTTGAGCCATGAATTGTAAAAATTCTTCGTCCCAAATTGCCCAGGTTCCATCAAAATCTTTGTCGTTGTTATACTCGTCTTTACCGTAATATTCATCGAAACCTGCAAGTTGACCAAATGCCTGAAAACCCATAGACCCATTTGGGGCGCCATGAAACAAAGCAGCTTTATATCCCATTGATTTGAGCAGAAGGGGAATGGTAGTCATTTTATTGCTATAATAAGGCGACAGTACAAATGGAGATTCAATGGATGGAATAGAAGCTATAACGGACGGCAGTGCTTCAATTGATTTTCGACCATTGGCATATGAATATTTAAATGTAAGACTATGGTCAATTAACGAATCAAGAAAAGGAGAGTATCCTTTATATGTACCATTATCAAGGTAGGGGTAAAACTTACTTATAAACTCCTTGTTAAGACTTTCGACAATGATAATAACAACATTTACTTTATTTTCGGGAAGTGTAGTATCGGGAATGTGTATAGGTGTATAAATGTTTTCGAGTTGAGCATCATCAAAAAATGTTTGACGTTTATAAGCTGTACCTTCGGTGCTACGAATTAAGCAAAATGGAGTATTAAGTACAATGGCCATTTCAGTTGGTGATTTTACATACTGACCGGCATTACTCATGGTAATTGGACGAGTACTATGTTTAAAATCGCCACGGATACCACCAATAGTCAAGGCAACTGTAACAAGCATAAATATTAAAGCTACACAATAATACCATACTTTTTTAGTAGGCCAGGGTTGGCTAATTTCAACGCGGCGATATAAATAAACCATTAACCAGATGCTAAAAATAAAGCTAATGGTAATAGGCCAATAATCAATAACAAATTTTCCAAATAAGGATAACAAATTAGTTTCGTGTTGAAACTCCGTAAAAATTTTGATTGTTGAACGTTCGAGCACAAAATCGAAATAAGGAATATCGGCAAAATTGGCAAAAAGAGCTATGGAGTTGGTAATAAAGAAAATATATTTTGTAATTTGCTGATAAATATTATTATGGCGAAATTGGAAAGGTAAAATGCTCAGTGCAATAAAAAGCAGATTGGTATAAAGAATAGCTGTAGTATCGAATCGCAGCCCACCCAAAAAAATGGTTAATAACCTTTCTGGTGGAATATCAAAATGACTATGATTATAAATCAAAAAAACAATTCTACTGAAAGTATAAAGCAGATAAATAATTAATAACCTATAAATGAATACAAGATAATAGTTGGATTTGGGTTTGTGATTTAAAAAGTGTAGCATAAAACTATTTTTAATATCTCGCAAAACTAAAATACTTTATGTTTTCAGTAAATAAATATTATAAAAAACTAAATACAAAAGATGTTAAAAAAAGAAGTTATTTTATATCGTTAAGCTTAACTCTTGGAAATGCATCGATATATGATTTTTCTGATGTATTATAAACTTCTACTTTTTGAAAATCAGCATAATGTTTAATGATGTGATATGTTTGGAATGCTTTAGCGAGCGATTCAAAAAGTTCGTGAAGTCGAATAGGTTTTCCTTCATTGAGTAAGGGTTTATACACTGGATTTGGATCGTAAAAATGAGCATCCTTGATGCATACGATGTTATTTTCGTTGACAATATAATTTTCATGCCATGAGTGATCTGCACCAAGTAAGTAAATTTTACTATATTTTAAATTAATAGCAATCATTAAGCTAGGAATAAGCACGTTTTGAGTAGATGGCATTCCCAAATTATATTTAAATAAAAGATGATTAATTTTTACAAAGCCTTTAATAGTATTTGAATTATAGTAGGAAATGTTTATAAATTTATTTTTTTTAAGATTATTAATAAACTGTTTATTTTTTTTTGCTTTAAAGGGAATAAACATTTTCATTGGCCAGCTTGTAGTGGAAACTATTGATTCAAGTACGTTTGAAACAAAATTATTAACATCTTCTGAATAGTTATTTTTCCAAAATGCATCATCGGCGAGCAAATAATATTTAGGTTTAATCATTTTAAATTCTGGTGATAAGCTAAACCCATTGACACAAAGTACAGTTCTCTGCATTAAAAAATTAATATCTCTTTCTAAGTTAATTTTTAATGAGGGTCCATTTCCAAGAATAAATATATTATTTTCGTTATCTATTTTATTAAATGCAGGTATATATTTAATTGAAAAAATAACTTTAATGAAACTGAAAATGGTTAGCATTACATTTCGGAGGAAATAAAAAACCGTATACATAATAAATGAAGATTTAAAAAATATGAATATAATTATTTTGAATTAAAAACTCAGCAAATTTCCAATCTAGTTCCTCATCAAGGTCGATGGAGTATTTACGATCCATAACATATTTTATTACTTTCTTAAATTCAGCAATGTTGCTATTCTTTAAAGAGTTTGTGTTCATAACATAAATTGAACCATTTATCTCATATACTTTAGGACAATCCTGCCGTCGAGTAAAATTTCCTTTCTTTGACTTAATAAGATAGCCATTAGTATCTTCTTCGTATAAAACATAATAAGGATTTGATTTAGTTTCAAAAACTGATACAACCATATCAATATCGTTTCTAAATAACGATATTGCATTTTTAAGATCTTCTAATCGTCTAAATGGCGATGTAGGCTGCAGAAGAACAACTGCATCATAGAATTTATTTAATTTTTCATAGTAATTCAAAGCATGAATAATAACATCGTAGGTAGGAGTAGTATCAGTTGCCAGGTGTGAAGGTCTTACAAAAGGAACTTTTAATCCAGATTGTTGAACTATTTCAACTATTTCATGATCATCAGTTGATACGCAAATATCGTCATCGTGGGATAATTTACGTGCAATCTCAGTTGAATATAGTATTAACGGTTTTCCTGATAATGGTCTAATATTTTTTCTTGGAATGCCTTTGGATCCCCCCCTGGCAGGAATTAAAAATAGATATTTCATATATTCATTTCTAACTTAGAAGTATTTATATATAAAATAAAATAGGGTTATTTAATGTATTTGTAATACTCCTGTGCCTTTTTATAATCTTCAAACCTACCAATATCGAGCCAGTATCCTATAATAGGAAATTTAATTACTTTCAATTGATTTTTAAGCAAAATTTCCAATAAATCTGTTACATCAAATTTAGAGTCTTGAGGGATAAATTTAAATGCTTCTTTTCGGAACAAATATATTCCAGCATTAGCATAATATGTGTATGTAGGTTTTTCATGAAATGTTTTTACTAAACGATTATTCTCTAATTCAAGAACAGCAAAAGGGATATCAATATTATAGGGAATAGTTGCTATAGCCATATCGGCTTTTTCTTCTACAAACGCCAGGTACATTTCTTCCAGGTCAATATTTGTAAAAAGATCGGAATTCATTACTAATACAATATCATTTGTAAAGTTTCTAATTAGATGAATAGAACCAATAGTGCCTAAAGGCTTTGATTCACGAACATAACTAATATGAATGCCTTTCTTTTCTCCATTTCCAAAATAATCTTCTATTTTATTGCCTAAATAATTTACTGAAATAAATATGTTTTCAATGCCATAGTTTATCAGGAGATCAATGTTATGTTCGATTATGGGTTTATTTCCTAATGGTAAAAGAGGTTTAGGCAATGTATCGGTTAAAGGTCGAAGTCTTTCTCCTCTACCACCTGCCATAATAACAGCATCTATAGGCAAACAGGTTTTTGTATGGGTTAAATCAATTATTTTAACAATCTCTCCATTTGAATTTAATACGGGAAGAAGTTTTATTAATTGTTCCCGATATTTTTTTATAAGATTTACATCGATGTAGGTATTATTAATAAATCGAAAATTTGGATACATAAAATCAACGACCTTCTGGTCAATTGATTTTCCTTGCAATAATCCTCGACGAATATCGCCATCAGTTAAAGTACCTATTAATTTGTTATTTTCGTTTACTACAAATAAGGTAAGCTTATCAGAAAGGTGATTCAATCTGATCATTGCCGAACGAAGGCTTTCATTAAAAAGAATAGTATGGTCGCTAATTTTAATCATAAATGTATTAATTCATCCTGTTTAAAATCACAAGGTGATGGTTTACCTATCACATAATCCCAAAACATTGGAGAGAGACCTGTTCCTGGTCTTTTTACGGTTAAATTTTCTTCTGAGAATAATTCGCCCTTTGAAATATTACGAGATGCAACTATACTTTTGCGAGCAATAGCTATATTTTTTATTTCTGAACTAGAAGGTTTTTTTATACCATCGCCTAAGGCTTTTTCAATATTTCGAATTGCTAAAACCATTTGCTTTAATTCATCCGGTTCAAGGGAAGCTTTATGATCGGGGCCTTCCATATTCTTGTCTAATGTAAAATGTTTTTCAATTACACACGCACCTAATGCTACTGCAGCTATTGGAACTTCAATACCTAATGTGTGGTCGGAATAACCTACAGGTAGTCCAAATGCAACTTGCATGGTTGCCATTGCTTTTAAATTAACATCAACATAAGGTGTGGGATATTCAGTTGTGCAATGTAATAAAATGATATTTTCTCTAGGGGTACCATAATTAGTAATTATTTCAATAGCTTTCTCAATCTCTCCAAGCATACTCATCCCGGTTGAAAGAATGAGTTGTTTTTTTAAGGTTCCAATTTTTCTTAGATAGGGTAAATTAGTAATTTCTCCTGAGGGGATTTTTATAGTCTCCAGGCCTAAATCTACTAATAAATCAATACTATCTAAATCAAATGGAGTAGATAAAAAATTAATGTTTTTATTTCGGCAATAATCAAAAAGCTCTATATGTTCATCCCTATTAAGCTCTAATTTTTTTACCATTTCGAGCTGAGATTCATTTTTATTTGTATTATTTAACTGATATTCAGCTTTAGGAGCATATTTACTAATTACTTTCTCGCCCGTGAAGGTTTGAAATTTAATAAAATCAGCTCCAGCATCAGCTGCAGCGTCAATCATTTGTTTTGCAAGTTTAATATCTCCATTATGATTAACTCCTGCTTCTGCAATGATAAGTACTTTTTTCTTGAGATTATTTTCTAATAAATTCATCATCAATTTTAATATTTTTTAAAACATTAATTATTTTTTGCGCTGCTAAGCCATCGCCAAATTTATATGGCATATCTTTAATTGATTCCAAAAAGTTAACATTTAATGCTTGGTGAATTCCTTTTATGATGTCTTTGGAGTCATAACCAACATCAATAACACTGGGATGACGCAAGCGTCCTTTTTGTCGATTACCAATATTTACTGTTGGTATCTTATAATACGGTACTTCTACAATCCCACTGGATGAATTTCCAATTACCATTGTACAATGAGGCAATAAGGAGTGAAAACGAACCATGCCTAATGATTCAACAAATCTATAATTTGAATGCAAAGATACCTGTTTTTTTATTTCGTCTATGATTGGTTTATGACCGGGATCAATATTTGGACTTGTTATAAGTATCTGAAAATCAAATTTTTCAATTGCGGTAAAAATATTTTTAATTTGTTGAGCGGGTTCAATTTCAAATTCAAGCGTGACCGGATGATAGGATAATAATATGGTTGGCTTTTCTGGATTTAGGTTTAGCTCCTGAAAAAGTATCTCTTTTTTGATTCGCTCCAAATTCATCATGTTGTCAGTTGCTAATGAACCCACCACATAAATTCGATTGGAATTTTCTCCTAATAATTCTAAATTTTTTTTATATTCCTCGCAGGATACAAAATGAACATGGGCTGCTTTAGAAATCATGTTTCTTATCTGATCATCAATAGCACCCTGCGTTTTTTCTCCTCCATATAAATGGATAATCGGTTTTTTAAAAATGATAGCATTCTCAATTATCGGTAATAATTCAATTCTATCGCCCAGAACTAAAACCATATCGAATTGATATAATTTAAAAAGATTTGTTAATTGAAAAGTTTCTAGAGCAATAGATTGTGCTAAAGAGTATGGAGAGTCTTCATTAAGAATAAAATCAAAAGTATCGGTAATAGATATGTTGGGGTCAGAATAAATTTCGCTGATGGTTTTTCCATGTTCAGAAGCCAGATGAGTGCCTCCAACAAACAATAAATATTTTAGTTCTTTGGTTTGAGATAAAACTTTTAGTAGAGGGTATAATAATCCATATTCCGCTCGTGTAGTCGAAAATACGGCAATTGTATTGATTCCAGTAGTCATTTTTTCTGCATTAGTTGATTCATTATTTCATTCCAGTTAGTAAAAGGCAAAGCCCTATCATCAATCCATACATCGCCGATAGGTTTTCCCATAATTAACTGATGAAATTTAATCTGATGCTTCTTAAGCCAATCAACAGTCATTTCATATTCCATCCAAGTACGGGCCGAATAAATAATAATTGTATGCCCCATATCGTATAATTTATTAATTGATTCAATAGCTCCATCGATTGGTTTGGCTAAACTTCGACTAAATGTTTTTTCCTCGGTACAAATTGTACCATCTAAATCAACAATTATTTGCATATAAATACCTCCCTGAATGTTCTTAGCATTAAAAGGTTTTCTTTAAAATGATTAATTGGTGAAACTGGTAAATTTAAATATTCTTTTAGCAAAATTAAAGGAATATCGAATCCTGCTTCAATTGAATTTATTACTCCTCCTCCAAAGCGGGGATTAATTTCCATAATATAAATCATATTTGATTTTATATCTTTAAGGAATTGTATTGTGATAGGTCCACAAAAATTACCTTTTGTTAGGATAATTTTAGTTAGTTCAATTATTTTTTGTTCTTTTTTAGTTATCGATTTAATGACCTCACCACCTAATATTTCAATTCTTTGTCGAGGAACAATACCCAGAATTTCTTTCGAATGTATTGATACATATGAATCTACAGTGTATTCCTCAGCATCAATAAATTGTTGGATTAAAAAATCATTTAGGTTGTGGGCTTGTTTAAATTGATGAAGTTCTATATCATTATGTATAATTTGAATTCCTTTTCCTGCAGATCCTTTCCTGGGTTTGGCAATTATTGGAAAAGTAGACGATGCAATGGGCACTGGAAATTGGTGTTTAAGAAACCATTCTTGTGCTAGTATTTTGTCAAAAAATATTTTACAGGTTTCGACATCTGAAACGGGTATGCATACATCAGTTTTATTTATTATTGATTTTAACTTAGCTAGAATTTCGATAGCCGGGTCAACAAATGGAAGTAAAATGTTTATTTTATATTGTTCAACTATAGTTTTTAAGTCTTCGAAAATATTTTCATCATTCCAACGTTTCCCGATGATAATTTTTTTTGCTATTCCTGTAATAGGAACATCTTGTGTTAGCTCATATGAGTAAATATTCACTTGAATGTTTAAAGTTTTACCTGCAATAATAAAACGCTCTGCAAGTGAGTAACGTCTTGCACCTCCTAAAAACAATATGTTAATTTCTTTTATCATTCAATATCAAATAATGGTACACTACTTGGAATATTTACGCCTCTATCTTCAAGAAAATAAGCATTATCTAAATTAGTAGATTGACAATTCTGAAACATGGGTAATTTATTCATTAATGTCCATACTGGGCGAGTCATTACGCCATTATTATTAGAAAAATTTAAAAATTGGTTTCTTTCTTCTCGATTTCTAAAGATGACAAGATTTAACCAATAATTTGAATAACTATTAAATGGTTCTGTGAAAAATTTGATATTTTCAAACTTCGAAAAAAATTCTTTGTACTTTTCAGTTATTCTTCTTTTGCGTTCAACAAATAATGGAAGGAGTTCCATTTGAGCATAACCTATAGCAGCATTTACATTAGTAAGTCGATAATTATAACCATGTCTGTCATGATAAAATTCCCATTGATGTGGAATTTTAGCAGTTGTAGTAATATGTCGGGCAAGTCGAGAAAGCGTTTCATCATTTGTCAAAATCATACCTCCTCCACCAGTAGTAATAATTTTATTTCCATTAAAGCTTAAAATTCCAAGTAACCCAAATGTGCCTGTATGTTGGTTTTTATAGAGACTACCTAATGATTCTGCTGCATCTTCAACAACATGAATATGAAATTTATTACAAATTTCAATGATACGATCAATATGAACCGGATGGCCAAAAATGTGAACAGGCACACAGGCTTTTATTATTCTGCCAGTTTTAATATTAATACATTGTCCGTTATTATTTAATCTACAATTTAATTGCAAAAATTCTTCTAATTTTTCAGCCGACATTCCTAATGTTTGAAGGTCACTATCGATAAATATGGGTTCAGCTCCGCAAAAATGAATAGCATTGGCTGTAGCAACAAAAGTTAAAGCCTGTGTAATTACTTCATCTCCCTGATTTACACCTGCTAATTCCAAAGCCACCTGTAAAGCACATGTTCCATTAACGGTAGCAATTGCATATTTTGAGCCGGTATAATTACAGATTGCTTCTTCAAATTTATTAACATATTCGCCTAAATAAGAAACAAAGCCAGTATCAATACAATTATTTAAATATTTTTTTTCGTTTCCGATAAAAATAGGGGCATGAAGGGGAATAGGATTTGTATTAGGGTATAAAGTCTTAATGAAATCTAATATTTCTTTAAACATTGTAAATGTCATTCTTGTATTTTTTTAAATTATCGGGATTAGTAAACCATTGGATAGTTTCTTTAAGTCCTTGACTAATTGAATAGCTTGGAACAAATCCAGTTAAGTTTTTAATTTTTTCATTATTACAGCATAAACGAAAAACTTCTGATTTCTCAGGCCTTAATCGTTTCTCATCAACAACTAATTGAACGTCGACCTGCATGAGTTCTTTGATTAAATTAAATAAATCACCAATTGAAATTTCAGAGTTAGACCCAATATTTACTACTTGGCCAATTGCCTGATCACACTTTGAGAGTTCAACAAATCCTTTGCAAGTGTCGAGTACGTAATTAAAATCACGCGTTGGTCGGGTGTCTCCAATCGAAATTTCTTTTTTTCCAGAGGCAATTTGTCCAATAATTGTTGGAATAATTGCTCGTGCTGATTGGCGAGGACCGTATGTGTTAAACGGTCGAGCAATAATTATAGGCAAATTAAAAGAATTGAAAAAACTTGTAGCAACAGCATCGGCTCCAATTTTGCTAGCACTATAAGGCGATTGCGCTTGTAAAGGATGTGCTTCATCAATAGGCACATAATGAGCAGTACCGTATACTTCACTGGTTGATGTGTGAATTATTTTTGATACGCTATTTTCTAAAGAAGCCTGACAAATATTTAATGTTCCTCTAACGTTTGTATCGAAATAGCTATCAGGTGCCATGTATGAGTAGGGTATAGCAATTAATGCAGCCAAATGGAATACAACGTCAATATTTTTAGTTATTTTTTTACAAAAATGTGGATCTCGAATATCACCAGTAATAATTTCAATTTGATTTTTACAATTTACATCTTCAAGCCAACCCCAATAGTTAAATGAATTATAATATGCTAAAGCTCTAACTTTACAACCTTCTTTAACTAGCATTTCAGTGAGATGCGAACCAATAAAACCATCGGCGCCAGTAACTAAAACTTTTTTTCCATTTAATTCCATACTAAAATAATTAATTAAGCAAAAGTATTATTTTTTTAAATACAGTTTATAAAGCATTAAAATCTGGTCAATGCCTGATATTAATTATGATTTAATTTTAGATCACTGTTAAATTGAAAATCAATTGGTAGACAAACATTTATTTTGGTAAATATTTTTTTATGTTTTGCCAGGTTATTTGTTGTATCAAATTTGTAAAATCTTCTGATATTTTTAGTTTAAATATTATCAAGGTTAATAATCCTGTGATTAAAATAGTACGAATAATTGCATCAATAATAGGTTGTTGAATTACTGGTAAAAGGTAATTTAAAGCAAAAAGTGAAATTAATAATATAGTAAAACTGAAAGTGTTTTTAGAAAAAGGCCATATATTCATTTTGATTTTTAAAAATAGAACCAGTAAAATATTATAACTGCCTAAAGCCATCAGACTGGTAATCCCAGCGCCAATGATTCCATATTTTGGAATTAATATAGAATTCAATATGATGGTAATAATAGTAAGGTATGCCATAAAAAATAACTGATAATAATAAAATCTCGAATTGGCAATAATATACCAATTTATTCCTGTTACCATATCGAAAACTTTTGAAAGGCCAAGTAGTAGAACCACATATTTCCCAGCTTGAAAAATATGTCCATTCGGCATTAATGCAAATATATTATCGATATTGATCCAAATAATTAATAATAAGGTTCCTCCTACAATAAATTGATTTAGAGAGGTTTTTTTATAAATAATTGAGATTTTAGATATGTCATTATTTTTAAAAGAATCAGCAATAATAGGATTTGTTATTTGCAATAAAGCTCTTGATGGTAATTCAATCACAGATGTAATGTAAAACGCAATGCTAAAAATTCCGGTTTGATTTAAATTGATTGCCGAACTTATCATAAATACGTCTAATTTGCTAACAATATTTGAACCTATACCTACAAAAAATACAAAGATTATGTAATAAATGAATTCCTTTAAAATATTACCTGGTATGCCTTTGAAATCTACGCTTAAAGAAAGTTTGGTAATTCTCGACAAATAATACAAATTAAGTAAAGAACCAACTGCATATATTCCAATATTTAGTAATATAAAAATTTGGAAATCAATTAATTTCAAATAAAATATTATAATTACCAAAACATTGCCTATTCTTAAGTATATATCCCTAACAAGTCTGGGTACAACTATCCGATAAAGACATGTTGAATAAGTCTCGAAAATTGCCATATACATCATGAAAAATGTTAACGGCAACACGTAAGAAAAATGATTAGCGAATAAACCAGAATTTGCTTTAAAAATTCCAATAATTGAATTATAAAAAATCAGGATGAATAAGGTTAATAGAATAAATCCTAGTAAAGGGACAATAATGGAAATAGTAAAAAAAAGTTGATAGTTTTTTTTATCATTAAAATACGGAAAAAATCGAATCATTGCTGACGCTAAGCCCAATTGGGCTATAAAAGTAAATAATACGCCGGTATCAAAAAAAATTTTATTAAATCCTATTATTTCAGTAGGAAGACAATATGGTGTAATAATCATTACATTCAGGTAACCAATAAAGGCGCCTATATATGAAATTAGGGTTGATTTTATGCTTTGACGTAGTACAATTCCCATTCTATTAAAATTTGGTTCAAAGTAATTAAAAAAATTATTATGCAATCTTAAAATTTTAAATATCGATTCTTCTTTTCTAAGCAGATTAAGTTATATTTTTGATGCAAACATTTAATTCATTTTTATTGTTAATTATTAAAGAAGATTTTTAAATAGATATTATTCAATTAGAAAGTTATAAAATATTACCATATTTAAAATTATATAAAATAATGTTAACACCCGAACCTCTTATAATTTTAGTCGATCAGAATGATAATGAGTTAGGTTTTGCGCCGAAGATGGAGGCACATTTTAGGGGATTAATGCACAGAGCTATTTCTGTATTTATTTTTAATTCTAAAAAAGAATGGCTAATCCAACAACGTGCATTATCAAAATATCATACGCCTGGTTTATGGTCAAATACTTGCTGTAGCCATCCTATGCCTGGTGAGTCGAATATCGAGGCAGCCAATCGAAGGTTAAAAGAAGAAATGGGCTTATCGACAAATATTAGCGAAATTTTTACTTTTACATATTACCATCAGTTTCAGAATGGTTTAATAGAAAATGAATTTGACCATATATTTATTGGCTTTACCGATGAGTTGCCTATAATAAACCTTGATGAAGTGGCTGATTATAAGTATATCGATTTTGTTTCGCTTGATAAAGAAATAAATACCCATCCAGACCATTATACCTACTGGTTTCGTCAACTTTATAAAAAGGTTAACGACTTTTTATAGAAATTTAGATACCTATTCTCTTGAAAATTTGTTTCCATTTGTTCATTTATTTATGTAAAAAAGCCTGTAACCTTTAAACGGTTACAGGCCATTGGTCTTAATTTCAATTATAAAAGTGTAACACTTAAAAGCCTTACTAATACTCGTTTAACTCATCAGCCTCAAGTTCTTTCATATTTTGTACTTTATTTCGATGTAGTATTCGGCTTATTTTTAATTTGCCTGTATACATAATAAAGTACATAGCAGGTACTAATATCAGGGTAAGGAAAGTGGCAAAGCTCAGTCCAAAAACAATTGTCCATGCCAATGGGCCAAAAAATATGGTGTTATCGCCACCTATGTGAATATGAGGGTTCCAGTGGGTGAATAACGAGGCAAAATCGATATTTAAACCAATAGCTAGTGGAATTAACCCCAATATAGCCGCCGATGCTGTTAAGATAACTGGAGTTATACGTGTTTTTCCAGCCTGTATAATGGCTTCACGTGTTTTGTATCCTCTATCGCGCAGCACATCGGTAAATTCGACAAGAAGAATTCCGTTGCGGACTACAATCCCTGCCAGTGCCACAATACCCATACCTGTCATTATAATTGAGAAGGGAACACGGAAAATGGTCAATCCAATTAAAACACCAATTATGCTGAAAATTACTTCGCTAATGATTATGAATGTTTTTCCTATGGAGTTAAACTGTGCAATTAATATAAACAGTATGAGAAATAACGACATAATCATCGCTTTCGACAGGAATTCTGACGATTCTTTTTGATCTTCTTGTTCGCCAGTTAACTTAATGTCAATCTGGTCTGATTTTTCGAATTTCGGGATTGATTTTTTAATTTTTTGAATAATTTCCTGCGCATTATAACCAGCTAATACGTTAGAAGTTATGGTTATGGTTCGTTTTAAGTTAATACGATTGATACCACCTACTGAGTTCTGGTATCGGACTGAAGCAATAGATGTTAAAGGAATTGACCGCAGAAGTCCAGTATTCATATCGCGATAAGTGATTTCCATATTCATTAATTTATCTATATCCTTACGTTGAGAGGGTAAAAATCGTAATTGAATTGGATACTGGTCTTCTCCATCGCGATATTTTGATACTTCTTTACCCAGTACTGCTGTACGTATAGCTGAACCAACCTGTGCTGTAGATATTCCTTCTCTATTGGCACGTACCCGATCCAGGTCGATGATTAACTCTGGTTTAGTGCGTTCGAAATTAGTTTTATATTTTTCAATTCCTGGTATGTTTAAAGAGTCGAGATAAGCTATGAACCTATCGGTTGTTGAAACCACTTCGTTTAAATCTTCACCTGAAATTTCAATGTTTATGGCTTTTCCTGTGGGTGGTCCCATTCGGTTTTTTTCGACTGAGATAACAGCTCCAGGAATATCTTTCAAGGCTTCTGAAATTGGATTAATGTATTGTTGTGTATGTTTTTTTACGCGATTTCGGTATTCAACAAAATTAACACTAACTTTAGCTTTATTGGAAGTTACAATACTTCCATCAAACATATCTTCCGAAGCCTGGAAGGCTACGTTGGTAATGATGGACTCCACATCGGGATTATTTTCGCCCAGCACTTTTACCACACGTTTTTCAATTTCTTTGGCAATTGAATCGGTATAATTTACAGAAGTGCCAATTGGCAAACGAGCATATACGATAATATTATTTGGCTCGTTATCAGGGAAAAATACAATTTTAGGGCCTGCTATACCAAAAAGTATAATGGAAAAGAAAAATAGTCCTACAGTGCCCCAAAGCAGGCGGTATGGAGTTTTTCCGTTTACAGCCCAACGTAACAACCGTTCGTAACCTGACATCATGCGTGGTATTACACGTTTCTGGAAACGTTGGAGTATTTTATATAAGTATATGTTGTGCAAAATGTATATAATGCCAATTAACAAGACAAAAGTGGCCACTCCAAAGCCAGTTGATCCGTATTTGAAACCACTTATTAAGTAAATAAATAGAGCTATTCCCAAAATAATGGTTCCAATTTTAAAAACTTTCTTTTGATGATATTTCACTGAATGGTCGTCGTCGTGTTTCATAAAATCGATAGCGAATACCGGGTTTATTATATATGCCACGATTAACGAAGCGAACAGCGTAATAATTAGTGTTACCGGAATGTAAAACATGAAACGACCTACCACGCCAGGCCAGAAAGCCAAAGGAACAAATGGTGCTAGGGTGGTCAAAGTTCCTGATAAAATTGGTAGAAATACCTCGCCAGCTGCTATTTTGGCCGATTGTACGATGTTATATTTTCCCTGTTTAAAAATGCGGTGTGTGTTTTCAATAACCACTATAGCATCGTCGACTACAATACCCAATGCAAATATAAAGGCAAACATTACCAGCATATTCATGGTAAAGTCAATGGTAGGCATAACTATATATGCCAGAGCCATGGATAAAGGTACCGAAAGGCCTACAAATATAGCATTGGTTAATCCCATGAAAAACATGAGAATTATGGTAACAAAAATAAAACCTAATATTATTGTATTGTTTAGCTCACTAAGTATGCTGCGAGTGTATTTAGCTTGATTTCCAGTAATTTGAACAGTTAAATCCGAAGGAAATTTGGTTGCTTTAAGCTCATCAATGGTTTGGGTTATCTTATCAGATGCATTGAGTAAGTTTTGCCCGCTTTTTTTAACTACATTAAGTGTAATTACATTTTTACCATTAAAACGTGAAAAACTTTCTTGTTCTTTATATGAGTCTTTTATTTCAGCTATATCTTTTAAAGCAACTTGTGCTCCGCTCGACGAAATGAGTATAGTATTTTTTATTTCATCGAGGTTTTTGTATTCACCAACAACACGAATGCTACGGGTCATGTTTTGGAGATCAATGTTACCTCCCGAAATGGTCATGTTTTCATATGCAATGGCATTGGCAATTTCGTTAAATGTTACTTTTGCCATTTGCATTTTATACATGTCGACGTCGATTTGTATTTCCCTATCAAGCGCTCCAACTATATCAACTCTTGTAATTTCGGGGAAAGACTCTATTTTGTCTTGCAAAATTTCGGCATATTTTTTAAGTTTTGATAACTCGTAATTTCCCGAAATGTTAATATACATAATGGGAAGATCCGAAATTTCGATTTCTGTTACAGAAGGGTCTGCTGGTAAGTCATTGGGTAAATTATTTGAGTTCTTGGTTTTGTCAACAGCATCCTTAACCTTTTGCTTGGCTTCAGAAATATCAACGTCGGTATTAAACTCTACAATGATTAGCGAATAATCTTGTACCGATTTGCTCGATATTTTTTTTACTCCACTGATTGATTTTAAATTTTTTTCGAGTGGACGAGTAATTAAGTTTTCGATATCGGTTGGTGATGTACCAGGATATACTGTACTTACAATTATTTGTGGTATTACAATTTCAGGAAATTGTTCTTTAGGTATGGTATTATAATTAATAAGCCCAAAAATAGCCAGCATAATGGTTAATACATAGATGCTGGTTTTATTATCAATACTCCAGCTGGTAGGCTTAAATTCCTTAAACTTTATTTTTTCCATTTTATTCCATTTAAATGGTTATAAGTTTATAATGTTCATTAAAAATTAATAAATTGACCTTCTTCAAGTTCTTGAAATCCGATAGTGATAACTTTGTCGCCAGGATTTAAACCGCTTTTAATTTCAGCTTCACCACGATATATTTCACCTACTGTTACATATGCTTTTTTGGCTACATAGTCGTTACCTTGTTTTCGGGTAATAAATACAAACTGTCCTTTTTCGTCGGTTTGTACCAAGTTAATTGGAATAACTATAGCTTTAGGATTGGTATAATCCACTATTTTAAGCACCGCAATCATATTGGCTTTAATTTGTGGATCGTTCGATGGAATACGTAAGGTAACATTAAAAGTTCGGTTGGTAGGATTAATATATCGACTGCAAAAGTCAACCTTTCCAACTAAGTCCTTTTTTATGTCGGGTAATGTTATATTTACCAGGTCGCCTACATTCACTTTACTCGAATAACCTTCGGCTATATCGGCGACTATTTTGAGGGTTGAAAGGTTTACAACTCGAAAGCAAATGATAGCTGGTGAAACCATTTGTCCTTTTTTAATAGGGATGTCTTCTATGGTACCAGAAATTGGTGATTTAATCCGACATTTGCTTATTTGTTCTTCCAGCGCTGCTACATTACTTTCTAAACTTTCTTTTTGGCTTTTTAAATTTAGATACTGCACTTCGCTTCCTATTTTTTGTTCCCATAGTGCTTTTTGTTTGTTGTACATGGTAGTAACATATTCTAAATTGCTTTTAGCTGCACTAAGTTGCGACTGATAAATTTTATCATCAATTTTAGCTAATATTTGTCCTTTACTTACCTGTTGGCCTTCTTTTACATAAATTTCTTCAATAATTCCACCAGCTCCGTCGCAGAAAACATTTACGCTATTGTCTCCATCAACTTTTCCTTGAACTTCAATACTATGACTAAAAGGTTGATAATTTAATTCTGCTACTGTTACTCTAATGCCTTTGGGTGCAGCTTTATAAGTTGTGTCAGATGCAAGTTCTTGTTCTAGATTCTTGATTTTTTCGTTTAACAAGTCTCTCTGTTTTTTCAATTTAAGTAGTTCAGCCTGTTTGTCAGTTTTTGCACATGCAACTATTAATGTGGCTAAAACAATGGTTATTACATGTTTAAATATCTTGTTCGATTTCATAATAATATGTTATTTAAAAATTAATAATCAATTAATTAGCTGGAGTTAAAAGTTTCTCTACTTTATTTCTGGCATTATTTAGTTCTATAATGGTATTAAAATAGTTCGATTGGTTTTGCAAGTATTGATTTTGTACCTGAGTAAGTTCAATACTCGAAATAGTTCCCTCTTTATACTTTATTAACGACCGTTGATAAATTTTTTCAGCAAGTTCTAAATTTTTTACTGCTGTTTTATAATTATTTAAAGCAGTAAGGTATTTCGATTTGCTATCTTCAAAATTTATTTGAAGACTTTCGGCAGCTTGTTGTTGTGTAATTTTTGCTTTTTCGTAGTTAATACGAGCCTGACTTACTCGTGCCAGCCTCATGCCACTACTAAATATAGGTATATTTACACTTAAACCAATTAAATCGGGTGGAGTAAAGGTTATGGCTTTAGTATTAAAATTTTTATCGTGCTGATAAAATGCTGCTACTTCTGGTAAAAATGCTGATTTGTTAAGTTTTAAGTTTAGATTCATTAATTTGGTTTGTGTATCGAGTAATTGGTAATCTACCAGTTTGTCAACATCAAAGTTTGAAAGCAAGAAACTTTCGTCGGAAATTGCTGAAACTAGTTTATCAATGCTGTCGGTTAAATATATGGGTTGGTCAAGAGGATATCCCAACTGAAACTTTAATAAACGTTCGGCAATTAAGGCTTGACGTTCCAGCATGTCGACGTTGTTTTGCAATGTATTTACTGTTATCTGTAGCTGGTCAATGTCTGTCTCTTCTAAAAATCCTTGTGCTAACATGGCCTTCATTGATTCCAGCATGTTGTTTGTATTCCGATATAAAGAATCAACCAATTTTTTGTTTTCGCGAACTATTAATACTAAAATATAGCTGTTGTTAATCGATTCCAATAAATCTTGTTTCGACTTAGTTAACGATAGTTCCGATAAGTTTTTATAAACTTTTGAGGTTTGTAATCCTACTATATACGAACCACTAAAAAGTAGCTGCGAAACGGTCACGTCTAATGTCGATGTTGTTCGTAAATCATCTAAATTTGGTGCTGCGCCTCCTCCACCAGCACTTCCCATAGCTGCAAATTGTTTATATATTTCAGGTAAGGTAATAATGTAACTATACGAATATTTTCCACTCACCTGCGGTAATCCTATTGCTGTTGTCTCCCAAATTTTTTTCTTTGCAGCCTCTATGTCGAGGGTCGAACTTTTAATGATTGGACTATTTGCTAAAGCGTATGCTCTAGCTTCGGCCAATGTCACATACAATGCTGTACTATCATTCTTTTGCGCTAAAACAGATAGCCAATAACCAGTTAAGCAAACTACTACAATTAATTTTCTCATGTTGTTTCGCTCTATTTTATTATAACTCTTAACACTAAATAATTTTATTCTTATATTTAAGTATTTTGGGCATATTTAGTTCTAAAATGGCTAAGCCTTTTTCGCTGGCAATACCCCGAATATGGTAAATTAAAATTTCGGTAAAATATTCATCTGATGTAAATTCATGAATATCAAGCATATCGGTTAAAATCATTTGAAATATGCGTAAAGCTGTATGTTTCGATATAATAATCTCATTTAAATCATTGCGATAATAACCTTGTTCTTTACCTTTTATTAAATTTTCAAGTATATATTGATGTAAAAATTTAAATTTATCTTCTAGGTAACTTCGATATAGATCGGGATAATATTTTTTTAAATCGAAAAAAGTGGCAGGGTTATGATTGCACATGATTTCGTGTACTACTTGTTGAACCTCAACCAGCTCCTCGATAGCGTTTTTACCAGCGGTAAATATTGCTTCAAATTCTTTTTTACGCAGTTCACTATCGTAATTGAGAACTTTTTTTACCAGGTCAGTTTTATCGGTTACAAACTGATAAAGTGTTTTTTTCGATATGCCCAACTCGCGGGCTATATCGTCCATGGTTAAGCTTTTTATACCATACTTGAAAAACAATTGATGAACATTTTCAAGTATCTGTGATTTTTCAATTTGCATAAAAAATAATTTCTGTTTGGAAACATTTTAAACAAAAAATGTACCAAAAGTTTAAATCGTGTCGATTGTTATTTTTATTTCGAATGTAAAATAAATGAATAAGAATTCTTTAAAATTGAATTTATCGGTTAATTCGGAAAAAAAGGTGGATGAATAGCCAAAATAAAAGGATGTAATTACAGTAATTAGAAATTATGTGGGCTGAAAAAATATAAAAAACCACTTCTTTATGATTAAAAGAAGTGGTTTAATTTTGAAATTGTTTTTGCTATTTTTAAAATAATGCTTCTAATTTTTTTACCAGTACGCTTTTAGGAACAGCGCCAACCTGCTTGTCAACAACCTGTCCGTTTTTAAAAAATAAAATGGTAGGAATATTGCGGATTCCAAAGCGCATAGCTGTAGCGTTATTACTATCGACATCGACTTTTCCAACCACTACTTTGCCAGCGTACTCCTGACTTAGTTCTTCAACTAATGGGCTAATCATTCGACAGGGACCACACCATTCTGCCCAAAAATCCACAATAACTGGTTTGTCCGACTTTAATACAATTTCATCGAAATTGGTATCAGTAAGTTCAAGTGCCATATGAGTAAAATTTAAAAATTATAATTAAACAATAAAAACCAGAATTCAGAATGTTTGTTCAACCAACCTGGCAATTTATAAAAGAATATGATTTGATAAAGTTAAGAAATTCATTCGAAATTTTCACTTTAAAAGTACGAGAAATTAAATTTAATTTCACACTTTTATTTTGGTCATATAAGAGAATTTTTAACTGAAGTTTTCCTGGATTTTTCTTAATTTGATTGGTAATTTCATCAACAAAATTTTCATCAATCTGTTCAACCGGTATACTTAGCGATATGCTTCGTATAAGCTCTTCGCGCACATCGGCTAAATGCATTACTTTGTTTATTTTGAATTCTAATTCGTTTTTATTTCCAAAATCTCGTGGCTGAATTTTTGCTTTAATTAAAACAAGATATTCTTTTTGTAACATGCGTTCAAACTGGTCAAAATCTTTGCCAAAAAGATTGAAACGGAATGAACCAGAAAAATCTTCGATACAAACTGAAGCATATGGTTTATTGTTTTTAGTCATTCCGGTTCGCATTTCGGTAACCATTCCTGCAACAATGATATCTTTGTTTTTCAAACTGGTTAAATCGTTCAACTGCGATAATGGGTGTGTACATATTTGTTGAAATTCGAACTGGTAAGGGTCGAGCGGATGCCCTGAAAGATACATGCCTACAACATCTTTTTCTTTATTTAATTGTTCAAGGATGCTCCATTCATTGACTTTGGGCACTTCGGGACGAGGAATGGCAAGTTCTGCCTGATCCATTAGAGAACCAAATAGAGTATTTTGACGAGATTTTTTGTCATCTTGATAACGAATACCATATTTGATAAGCTGGTCGAGAAAGGTAGATTGACCTTCGCCAGCAAAATATACTGAGCGATTTATACCTAACTCATCCATAGCACCGGCTAAAATTAAATTTTCCAGTACTTTTCGGTTCACCACGCTAAAGTCGATACGTTCAAAAAAATCGAATGCATCTTTAAAAATACCGTTTTTTTCTCTTTCGTTTACAATAGCAGATACTGCTCCTTCCCCAACATTTTTAATGGCGCTCAGACCAAAACGTATATTTCCATGTTTATCGACTGAAAAGAGAAGTTTACTCTGGTTTATACTGGGTCGTAATACTTCTATGCCCATACGTTTGCATTCTTCCATAAAAAAGGTTATTTTTTCAATGTTCGAAGCGTTGTTGAGCACAGCAGCCATGTATTCCGATGGGTAATGGGCTTTTAAGTATGCTGTTTGGTATGCAACAAAAGCATAACATGTACTATGCGATTTGTTAAATGCGTACGAAGCAAAAGCTTCCCAATCGGACCATATTTTTTCAAGAATTTTAGGGTCATGATTATTGGCTTTAGCTTGTTCAATAAACTTAGGTTTTAGTTTTTCAAGTGTTTTCTTGTCTTTTTTACCCATGGCTTTGCGTAGCAAGTCAGCATCGCCTTTTGTAAAATTGGCTAACTTTTGCGAGAGCAACATCACTTGCTCTTGATAAACGGTAATGCCATAGGTGTCTTTTAAGATTTCTTCCATTTCAGGAAGATCGTAGGTAATACGTTCTTTACCGTGTTTTCGGGCTATGAAATTAGGAATGTAGTCCATTGGGCCGGGTCGGTAAAGTGCATTCATGGCTATAAGGTCGTCGAACTTGTCGGGTTTTAATTCACGGAGGTATTTTTGCATACCTGGACTTTCGAACTGGAATGTTCCGTTGGTTTCGCCTCGTTTATATAGTTCAAATGTGGCCGGATCATCGAGCGGTATTTCATCAATATTCAAATCTATGCCCTTGTTTTCTTTTATTAAATCGAGCGCATTTCGAATAATGGTTAATGTTTTGAGACCTAAAAAGTCCATTTTAATTACTCCGGCCTGCTCTATTACTTTACCTTCGAACTGGGTAATGTATAAATCGGCATCTTTTGAAACTGCCACTGGCACAATATCGGTTATGTCGGTAGGAGCTATAATTACACCAGCTGCATGCACACCCGTATTACGCACCGAGCCTTCTAATTTACAGGCTTCTTTTAAAACCTGTGCTTTTAAATCATTTCCTGCAATTATTTCGCGTAGTTTTTTTACATTGTTAATTTCATCAGCGTTTAACCCCTCTTTTTCTTTCAAGCTGTTCTCGCCGTCGATAGGGGCATTAAAAATTCGATTTAAACTTATACCCGGCATTTCGGGCACTAATTTTGCAAGTTCTCGGGTTTCGCTCAGGGGTAAGTCTAATACTCGTCCCACATCGGCAATACTTGAACGAGCTGCCATAGTGCCATAAGTAATAATCTGGGCTACCTGATTTTTTCCATATTTTTTAATTACATAGTCAATCACTCTGGCTCGGCCAATATCGTCGAAGTCGGTATCAATATCGGGCATACTTTTTCGGTCGGGGTTTAAAAATCGCTCAAACAGCAGGTCGTATTTGATAGGGTCAATGTTTGTTATACCAATACAATAGGCAACAGCTGAACCGGCTGCCGAACCACGACCAGGGCCTACAACTACACCTAATTCACGGGCTGCTTTTATAAAGTCCATTACAATAAGAAAATAGCCGGCAAACCCCATTCGTTCTATTATCTGAAGTTCAAAATTCAGACGTTCTTCAATTTGAGGGGTTAACTCTATATACCGTTTTTTTGCTCCTTCGAATGTTAAATGTCGTAAGTACTCGTCCTGATTGTTAAATCCAGAAGGGATTGGAAAATGCGGCAATAATATATCGCGTTGCAAATTAAGTAAGTCTACTTTGTCGACAATCTCATTGGTATTGTCAATTGCCTGAGGAATATCCTGAAAAAGTTGAATCATTTCCGATGTCGACTTAAAATAAAATTGATCGTTATAAAAACCAAAACGGGTGTTTTTTGAATTTATCTGGTCCTCGTCGGCATATTCTTTAGCGATTGGAGTCGATTTCTTTTCACCGGTATTTATACATAATAAAATGTCGTGCGAGTTGTAATCGTCTTTTTCAGTATAATGGCTATCGTTGGTGGCAATGGTTTTTACGTTATATTTTTGGGCAAATTTTAAAAGTACTTCATTTACTCTATCCTGATCCGGTATCCCGTGTCGTTGCAGTTCTACATAATAATCGTCGCCGAAAACATCGAGCCACCATTTAAATTCTTTTTCTGCAGTTTCTTCTCCGTCTCGGAGTATAGCTCTGGGAACCGAACCAGCCAGACAACAGGTAGTAGCAATTAGTCCCTTATGGTATTTTAGAATCAGCTCTTTATCAATGCGCGGGTATTTAATGTAATATCCTTCTATAAAACCTAACGACGAAAGTTTGATTAAATTTCGATATCCTTCTTCATTTTTAGCTAATAATACTTGATGGCAGCGTTGGTCTTTTTCTCCACGGGTAAATGAGTGGCGCAGTCTATCTGCAACTACATAAAATTCGCAGCCTACAATAGGTTTAACCTTTACTCGTTTGTCGTTTGGATCATCGGGATTTAATTTGTGTTTCGATGCTTCGGCAACAAACTCAAATACTCCAAACATATTACCATGATCGGTAATAGCC
>FQKF010000795.1_pt1 | contig 28064 bp, 22 predicted proteins | sample 1504521 | NCBI WGS metagenome assembly FQKF01 (sample SAMEA4475357, study PRJEB15587) | soil metagenome | biome: Soil; feature: Field | place: India | collected 2015-03-11 | depth 0 m
CTGCTAATTTGAATTGGGCCGAAGTTGGTGCAGAGTATGTTATTGAATCAACCGGCTTGTTCCTTGAAAAAGCTAAAGCCGAAGCTCACATTAAAGCTGGTGCTAAGCGTGTAATTATGTCAGCTCCCTCAAAAGATGATACTCCCATGTTTGTTTATGGTGTAAACCATAAAACTTATACAAAAGACATGAGCATTATTTCAAATGCTTCATGTACAACTAACTGTTTAGCACCTATTACAAAGGTTTTACACGACAATTTTGGTGTTGTTGAAGGTCTTATGACCACAGTTCATGCTACTACTGCTACCCAAAAAACTGTCGATGGTGTTTCGGCTAAAGACTGGAGAGGTGGCCGTGCTGCTGCTGGAAATATTATTCCTTCTTCAACTGGTGCTGCTAAAGCTGTAACCAAAGTTATCCCTGAATTAAAAGGAAAACTTACAGGTATGGCTTTCCGTGTTCCTACACTTAACGTGTCGGTAGTTGATTTAACCTGCCGTCTTGAAAAAGCTACTACCTACGAAGAAATTTGCAAAAAAATGAAAGAAGCTTCGGAAGGTGAACTTAAAGGTATTCTTGGTTATACTGAAGATGAAGTAGTATCGAGCGATTTCATTACCGATGCTCGTACCTCCATTTTCGACGCCAAGGCAGGTATTATGCTCAATCCTAATTTCGTAAAAGTTGTTGCATGGTACGATAATGAATGGGGTTACTCAAATAAACTCCTCGATATGATTGCATATATGGACACTGTAAAATAATTATTATAATAAAATTAATGAAAGGCTGTCAGTTTTTCGACAGCCTTTTTTGTTTCTATCCACATTTTTACAAGTTAAATAATTGTAGTTTATTTGCAAAAAATATAATTATTTAATTTTTATTTATCAGATAAATGAAAAACATTGCCATTTTTGCATCTGGTTCGGGTAGTAATGCACAAACCATTGTCGAATATTTTAAGTCAAAGAATTTAGAACCTGTAAAACTTATTTTAACTAATAACCCAAAAGCCTTTGTTATTGAGCGTGCTAAAAAGTTAAATATTGAGTGTATTATTTTTTCGCGTAAAGAGTTTTATGAAAGTAATTATATATTAGACCTTTTAAAAAGTAAGAATATTGAATTTATTGTTTTGGCTGGTTTTTTGTGGCTGGTGCCTACTCCCATTATTAATGCATACAAGCATCAGATTATTAATATACACCCTGCTTTATTACCTAAATATGGCGGAAAGGGAATGTACGGAATGCGAGTTCATGAAGCAGTGGTGGCTAATAAAGAGTCAGAAACTGGAATTACCATTCATTATGTCGATGAAATTTATGATCATGGTCAAATCATATTTCAAGCTTCTTGTAAAGTTAGTCCAACTGATACACCCGAAATGGTTGCCGAAAAAGTTCACCAACTCGAATACAAATATTATCCTGAAATAATTGAAAAACTAATTCTATAAACTATTAACTCGTTGTTGGAGAGTTGAAGTTTTTAATAAGCCTATTTAAATATATAAATGAATAATTTCAGAGTAAATATTCTTTCAACAAAGTTCGTAGGCTCAAATAGGCTTAATATGGATTCATATAATTGAAGAACCATAAAAAAGAAAAATTTTCCTACTCAGTTGGATATAATTAATTAATTTTGGGCATTGAAAACATGTTCCACATTAAATTTATTGGGTTTCTTCGATTTTTTTTATAAATTTCAAGGCTGAATGAAGAGCAAATAATTTGAATGAGCAATGATGCTGAATATGAATAATTCAAACATACGATTAGCTTACAGGGGGCCCTTTTATATTGATGTACTTTCGGACATGGGTAGTTATTTGCGCCAGATGTATAAACTAAAACCCATCATTTCAAATCGATTATACAAAATATTTTTCGAACTAACCCAGAATGTGGCGAAGTATTCAGTTGAATCGAGCAATATATATCCAAATTATAAATATACAGGTGTTGGTAGTTTTGTGGTCGAAGAAAACGATAATTCCATACAGGTTACTACATCTAATTTAATAAAAAAAGAAGACGGGCCTATTTTAGCCCAATACTGTAACGAAGTAAACAATATGACAAAAGAGGGATTACGAACATATAGAGGACTAAAACGTAGATTCGAACCTGAAGAAAAAGACACGGGAGCGTATATTGGAATTATTCAATTAGGTATTATTACGCAGAACAAAATTGATTGTAAGATAGACCAGGTGACTGATAAATTTTCGATTTTTACTATATCGGCAAGAATTAACAAAGAATAAAATACCAAAAAATGATGAACAATATTATCATACCGGCCAATAAAGAAACGCCCTATTTTCCGGAAGTTGATTTTAATTACGAAAAAGGAATTTGCACGATATCGGGCGAGTCGTATATGGAAGATTGTTACAAATTTTATAATCCTTTGATTGATTGGCTCAATCAATATTGTGAGACTAAAAATGCGATCACATTTAATTTTCGATTATATTATTTTAATACGCAGTCGTCGCGTATGATTTTAAAGATATTTGAAACCCTTATGCGTTTTAAAGAGAAAGGGGGAGAAGTTACTATTAATTGGTACTATTACGCCAGTGACCCCGATATGGTTGATGAGGTAGAAGATTTTCAAAATGAATCGGGTTTAGAGGTTAATTTAATTGAGATAAATGGATAATAATTAATATTTAATTTTAACCGACAAAGTTCTTGTAAGTTATGAAAAAAATTATTCAAACCGATAAAAGTCCAAAAGCTATTGGTCCATACAGTCAGGCAGTTGAGATAGATTCTACATTGTATATTTCGGGTCAGATACCTGTCGACCCCGCTACAAACGAAATTGTGTCAGGTGGTATTATTGAACAAACCGAACAGGTGCTTAAAAACATTGGTTCAATTCTTACCTCGGCCGGTTATAGTTTTAATGATGTAGTAAAAACCACTTGCATGTTATCCGATATTAAAGATTTTAGTGCCATGAACGAAGTTTATGCCCGCTACTTTACAAAAGATTTTCCGGTACGTTCAACGTTTCAGGCAGCTGCCCTGCCTAAAGGCGTTTTGGTCGAAATTGATGCAATAGCGGTTAAAACAAAAAAATAAATTGATTCTGGAAAAATAAATTAGCAGTTATTTAATTGCCTAATTTCAATAGTTTAACCGTTTTTGTAGTGATTCCATCATTTGTTCTTAGCAAGTATGCTGTATTCGTGTCTATAGGCGGACAGATTTGAAATTCAGGATGATAGGTTTTTCGTTCTAAAATTAACTTTCCATCGAGAGTAAATAATTGTGCGTGTTTAATTGAAAAATTTTGAGGAAATAAAATCCAGAAACAATTTTTAAACGGATTTGGAAATACATTGGCTGAATCGTAATCGCTTGTGTCGACCTCTAATTTAGTTTTAACATCGATTAGCCAGCGATGCAGTGGGTCAATTATTATGCTTTTAACTACATCATTAAACCAATATTCATATTTAGCGGGAACAGTATCGACCAGAACATTTAAGATTGTATCATTGCCATTCTCGAATTTTACCTGAATATCGACTGCAAAAGGAGTAAAGTAATTTTCCGCTGATGAACTTTTCTGATATAAACTAAACGATAATTTCCGATGTTTGGTTTTTCCATCAAAATACACAACGGGAAAACCTTTTCCGTAATACCATTGGTTAAAAAAACTGTCGAGCTTTAATCCTGATACCTGTTCGGCAACCATTTTAAAATCATTGGTACTGGCATTTGAATATGCATATGATTTTAAAAATTGACTGATAACCTCGAAAAAAACACTATCGGATTGAAAAATATTTCGTAACATGTGCACCAGATAAGCACCTTTCATGTAAGTAAGCTGATAATTAAAAATTCGTCGTTCATTAAATATTTGATTATCTGGTATAAAAACCGACTCGTCAGGAAAACGCAACGCCTGATTCAAACATGAGGTTAACCAACTGGGCGCTAGTTGCGGGTATAACTTTTCATAAGCCAGATACGAAAAATATGTAGTAAATCCTTCATTTATCCATATATCGTTCCAGTTGGCACAAGTTACCAAATTGCCAAACCAGCTATGAGCCAATTCGTGTGCAATAAGTTCAAAGCTAAATTCGCTAAGAAATGTGATGGTCTGATTTTCCATACCCCCACCTACTGGCATTATTGCATGACCATATTTTTCTTTGTAAAAAGGATAAGGAATGCCCGTGAGCTTTTCGTAAACATTTAATATATTGATAGTTTCGTCGATAGCGGGTTTTACATCATTAAAATTATCATCATCTGTACAAATAAAATTCTGGAATAAAACAGAATCGCCTACAGATTCGTTCTTGAATTTATATGAATATTCTGTATAATTAGCTATGGCAAAACCAATTAAGTAATATGCAATCGGATAATTCGTCTTCCAATAATAAGTTAAACTGTTGGGTTGAGAATATTCAACTTTTTGCAATAAACCATTTGCTATAGCCTTTAAAGGTGCAGGTACGGTCAGAATAATATTGACTGAGTCGGCCTTATCGGTTACCCATTGTTTGCAGGCAAAAAAATCGAGTGCTGAATAGGGTTCAGAAAGCGTATAAAATACTGAGCAATTATCAACACTGTCGAGTCCTATACCATTTAAACCACTCGATGAAACGGCCTCGCCATGATAATGAATGGTACATGTAAAAAATTGATTTTCGTTAATAAGATAAGGCAAATAAACCTTTATCCAGTTATTCTGGTGTTTAAAAGCACAATGCTGATTATTAAAAATAACCGAATCGACCGTTAAAGCATTATTCAACTGAATAAAAAACTTATTAAAATTATTTTTGGTTACCTGCGCATAAACAGCAGTATGTCCAGCTAAAAACATACTGGTATTACCAGCTCGAAGGTTTATTGTATAATGTTTTACATCGTAACTTGAACTATCGGTATAAAAAACTGCAGCATTTTGTTGTTGCGCCATCATTATTGGCGTAATAATAAATACCCATATAAACAATAGCGCCTTTCGCATTCAATCAAAATGAATCGAAATTTATTTAATACTGAACTTATATATAGTATGCTGGGAGTAAATTTCACCAGGTCGGAGTACAGTCGATGGAAAATGAGGATGATTGGGCGAATCGGGGAAATGTTGTGTTTCGAGACATAATGCACCATGTTTTTGATATACAATGCCTTTATGACCGGTCAGGGTACCATCGACATAATTGGCCGAATAAAACTGTATTCCGGGCTCGGTTGTATAAACTTCCATGAATCGACCGGTTTCCAGGTCGTATACAGTAGCTGCAAGCGAAAGTTCGCCGTCTTTAACTTTATTCAGAACATAATTATGGTCAAAGCCATTAACCATGCGAGAAATTTTTTCTCCTATACTCACTGGTTTACGAAAATCGAGGGGAGTGTTAGCCACATCCAGGAACTTACCGGTTGGAATATTGGTATCGTCGAATTCGGTAATTTTATCGGCATTAATCATCAATTCTAAAGAATAAATGTTTTTATGGCAACCGCCCAGATTAAAATAACTGTGATTGGTTAAATTTATCACAGTGGGTTTATCGGTAGTTGCTTTATAAAAAATATTTAGTTCATTTTGATTATTCAGTATATAACGAACTTCGGTGGTTAAATTTCCGGGGTATCCTTCTTCTCCATCTTTACTCAAATAAGTTAAAAGAACTCCCACTTCAGTGGTTGTTTCAATTGGTTGAGCATCCCATATTACCTTATCGAACCCCTTATTGCCTCCGTGTAATGAGTTGGGAGCATTATTAATAGGAAGATGATATGTTGTACCATCGAGTGTAAATTGTCCTTTAGCTATACGGTTAGCATAACGTCCACAAATAGAGCCAAAATATGGATGCCCTTTTTCATAATCTTCGATAAAATCGAAACCCATTACCAATTCATCGGGGTTGCCATATTTATCGGGCATGGTAATTGAAGTTACTGTAGCACCGAAGTTAGTAATTTTAACCACAAGGCCATTATCGTTACTGAGAGTAAAAAGATATATACCTTTATCTTTACCTGATTTAGTAAAAAATTCTTTTGTTACCTGCATAATACCATATAATTAGAAATTGCATCAAATATATAAACTAATTTGTTTAAGAAAAAATATAGCGTTTTAAATAATTTAATTAATACTTGCATTTATTAACTTTGCAAAAGCAAATATAATTAATAGAAATATGAGACTTTTAAATATTGGATATTTTTGTTTCATCTTTATAATATTCTCCTATGGGTGTAGAAATGAACAAAATGCAATTGAATATTCTATAAGAATAGCAAGGAATAATAAAAATGAGATTGAGAAGGTTATTCAATTTTATAAAAGCAAAAAAGATAAAGAAAAACTGAAAGCAGCTATTTTTCTTATTAGCAATATGCAAAATAAATATCATACAGATTTCGAAATAGATTCACAATATAGAAGATTTTTGAATGAAATTAAAAATGTAACTGTTTTTTCTAAAAACAATGATTCTATTAATAAAATAATTAAAGATAAAGTGGAAGTTTTCAAAAAACAAAAAAGAGATGATAATATAACTCTTAAAGCTGATTTAGAAACATTAAATGCAGAATTTATAATTAAGAATATTGAGTGGTCTTTTAAAGTATGGAGAGAATTACCATGGGCGAGGAACCTAACGTTCGAACATTTTTGCGAAAGTATTTTACCCTATAAGATTTATGACGAGCCAGTTATATTTTATCGTGAATATTTTTACAATCAGTTTCAATGGTTACTCGATTCAATGAAAACAGAAACAGATCCACTTAAAGTTTGTATGGCTATAAATAATTATATAGCACAGAACTTTTACTTTTCAAGCAGTCTGGGAATAATACCTTATTTAAATCCTATAGACCAATATAAATATATGTTTGGAATTTGTGAACATCGTTATATTTTAACAACTGCAATTATGAGGAGTCTTGGGCTTGCTGTTGGAATAGACTTTACTCCTCAATATAACAACTGGGCGGGAGGGCATAGTTGGATGTATATCATTGATAAAAATGGTAATTATAGACACTTTAACGGAGGAGATCTTGACCATAGATTGAATGATTGTAAAATACCAATTGGCAGTGGAACATGTACTAAGGTTTATAGAAAAACGTTTAAGAATGAATTTAGAAATATTAACCCAACTGATTTTTTTGAAAATACTAATTATTTAATTAATAATATTGATGTAACAAATGAGTATTGTTTTTCTAAAACAGAACTTGAATTTCGAAATTTAAATTATGACAAAAGTTACAAATATGTTTGGCTGGCAACCTTCGGTTTTGGTGAACAAATTATTCCAATTTCATTTTTACTAAACAATAGAAATGTAAAATTTAAAAATATAGGAAATAATGCAGTATATGTATTAGTATATTTAAATAATAACAATTTGCAGATATTAACAAACCCTGTATTATGTGATAGCATTACTAAAATTAATTTAATACCAGATTACACTCATTTACAAACAATTAAATTATATCGTAAATATCCACCTGGGCATTATCCATCAAAAATTGATATCTTCGCAAGGCATATGCAATATGCAGAAATTCAAGCATCTAATGATAAGTACTTTAAAAGTTATTCAACAATTTATAAAATTGACTCATTGTTCTATCATTTTGCAGAAATACCTATAAAAAACGAAAATTATTATAGATACTTTAGATATATACCATATGATACTTGCGAAATTCATTTAGCTGAATTTACAATAAAAAGCTTAGATAGAAATTTGGATATAAATAAAAACTATTACGTTGGAGGAAAATCAAAAGAAATTAAGTTCGATTTAAAAAACATTTACGATAATAATATTGAAACAAACTTTGATACTCCTGCTGGATACTGGGTAGGAATTGATTTCTTGGAAAAAACAAAAATTGATTTAATTCGAATTTTGGTTCGAAACGATTTAAATATCATAAACATAGGAGATACTTATGCTCTTTATTTTTTTGACCTTGGATGGCATTTATTTAGTCAACAAATTGCCCAAAAAAATTACTTGATTTTTGAAAATGTACCCTCAAATTCATTATTATTATTAAAAAATTTAACAACAGGTAAAGAAGAAAGAATTTTTATTTATAGAGGTGGTAAACAAGTTTGGTTATGAATATGCTCTTTAATATTGTATTTATTTGGAATTTGGTAGTATAAAAAACTTTAAATAATTCTTCAATGCTTGAGAAAAGAATAATATATTTTTTGCAAATAGTTTTTTTATTAATCATGTTAAATTCTCTATATTATACTGATAATTTTGTAGATGCATTTGCTACTTCTAAAGATCTTTTTATATATTTCACTTTAACATTCTTTTTAGTTTTATTTTTTATTTTTAGATTTTCAAATATTATTAGAACTAATTACATTATACACTATAACATTGTCGATATTTTAATTATATTTTACTTTATTTGGAATGCAATAAGTTTATTTTCTTTTCGAAAAAACTTTTATGATTATCAATTCTGGCTATTAAGCTGTGGAGTGATAAGTTATTTTATTGCTAAACAATTTTTTTCGTTTCAGAAGAAAGATGGTTTTTATCTATTAATAAGTGTCTTATTGTTTATTGCGGCTATACAGGCTATATGGGGTATATTACAATTATATGGTTTCATTCAAAACAAAATTCCAATTTTTAAAGTTGCGGGAAATTTTGGAAATCCTGGACCATTTGCTATTTATTTAAGCACTCTATTACCTTTGGCAGTTTATTTCGGCTGGATTTATGAAAACTTAAATTCTAACCTAAAATATTTAAAGAATATTTCAAAAGTAGCCTTTACTACTATAATTTTTATTTTACCTGCAACAGGTTCAAGAATAGCATGGATTATAGCCTTATTAAGTTTAATCGTTTTTTTGATTTTATATTTAAAAAGTCGATATAAGAATGTGAAATTGAATTATTATAAAAAAATCTCAATAGCTATTATCCTTATACTTTTTGGATTTTTTCTTGCTAAACTTTATGAACTGAAGAAAGATTCCGCTGATGGTAGAATCTTTATTTGGAAAATTACTTATGAGATGATTAAAGACAAACCAATAACTGGATGGGGGTTCAGCTCTTTTTTAACTATTCATAATAACTATCAAGAACAATATTTTCGTAATAATGAATGGGATAATAGAAACAAGTTTTTATCTGACAATGTAACTTATGCTTTTAATGAGTATCTTCAAATAACTAGTGAAATTGGATTAATTGGTTTATTTTTTATAATTTCTATTGTGTTAATCATTTTCAGGTATACAATTAAAAACAGAAATAATGAATCGTTACCAGTCTCATTCGTAATATTATTCATATTATTAGCTGCATTAGTTTCATATCCTTTGCATTGCCAACCTATCTTAATAAATTTTTTCATATTTTTAGGAATACTTAGTAATAACTTGAAATCAAGAATTAAATTTAAAATTAATCCAATAGCTTATAAATTTTATATAATAATCGCGCTTTTCTTCCTAAGTATTATTTCAGTATTTCTTTATAAGGAATATAATGCTCAAAGAAAATGGAAAATCGCTTTAGATGAAATTACATTAAAAGAGAATAATATCGAAGCTACTTTAAAACATTATAATGAAGCATATAAACAATTAAAATTTAATCATTTATTCCTTTATAATTATGGAGCAACTTTAAGTAATTTAGGTTATTATAAAGAAAGTATACAGATACTGGAGAATTCACTAGCTTATATTAATGATGCTGATGTGTATCTTTATCTGGCAAATGCTTATGAAGAAATTGGATTTCTTGAGAAATCCGAGGATAATTTTCTTAAAGCGTATTACAGGGTACCCAATAGAATATATCCTTTATATAGACTAGTTAATCTTTACTTAAAACTTGGAAAGGAAGATGATGCTGTAAAATTAGCTATTCAAATAGTAAAAACACCTATTAAGATTGAAAATAACATCACCAAAGAAATTAAAGAGACGCTCAGGGAATTTTTAAAGCAGAAAAATGTTAATCTTTAGTAATTTCAATAAGTTTTTTGTCTTGATCAATTTCCCAAACGTTTAAATTTCCATCATTATCAAAATCGACTACCGCTGTGGCTCTGGCTTTAAATGAATTTTGTGTAGCACTAATAATTTCAATCCTATAGTTTGCTGTACCTCCCTCACTAACCAGCTTTTCCTGCTCAAATCCAATTTCTGACAAATCTGACGAGTATTTCGAATACATATAATAATAACTTTTTTCTAAAGAATAAAGATGATTCAATTGCAATTGAGCTTCAGTACTTTTGGCTTTTGAAATTAATGGCATTAATCTAGGCAAAGCAAGTAAAATTAATATGCCTATAATAACCAAAACAACCAAAAGTTCTGTTAATGTAAAACTCTTAGTTTTAACCAAATATTTCTTGGAACCCATACAAAATTTAAAATCATTTTTTGTTATTACTTTAAAAATTTTCATAGAACTTTAAGTTATTTAACTATTGTCATTTTAGATGATACAAATTTAATTCATCATTTTACAGAATAAAAAATTTTTTTTATTTTATTTTTATATATGAATAATATAGAATCTTTTTCAACTTTTATAAGAGTTATACCATTAATAGTATCTCTAATCTTCATAAAATAACTCTTATTGTTAATAATTACAACAAATTTTTGTTCATTATTTTTTTCGGAATATACATAACCTTTTACCTGTATGCCTGGCCATGCAACAAACTGCTCAAATTGATTAATTGCTCTTTCTACATTTTTTTTATTACCAACAGTCCTTTTATTTATCTTGAAGGGATCTTTAAAATTGAACCTAAGATTAAAAGTGTCAATCGTTGTTAAATTTTCAATAGCAAAACTGTTTATACTTTTTCTAACATTATTTTTGGGCTTAATGAGATAAGAATTAATTTTAATAAAAACTAAACCCCATATAATTAATACAATAAATATTAGAAAATAAACTAAATTTGATTTTTTATCATTTTTAAAGCTCATAAAGTTAATTTTTAAACCTTATTGAACGTTTTTCGCTTAAGGGGCTTACATTTCCAGCTCTATCAACAGTTTTGATACCCCAATAATAGTAAAGGGTATCAGAAGTATTATATATAAGAGTTTTTTCATTTGTATTGCATATACTTTTATAAATTATTTTTTGATCAGGACTGAACAAATAGAAACTATCTACGCCACCATTTTCTATTTCCGAATTTAACCACTTAAAAACAACTGTATCAGATTTTGCTTTAAAATTATTAGATGGAAGAGATAAAATAGGAGCTTCAGGGGATGTTAAATCAATATAAATTGAATAGAAATTTGAATAGTTAGTTGACGATGTTTGATTTAAAGCCTTTACATGCCAGAAATATTTACCTTCGTTTAAACTAATTGTAATTTTATTAGATAAAACAGTATCAATAAAATATAATGATTCATATGGCTCGTTTTTAAAAACTTCAATGATATATTTTTTTGCGTTATATATTGAAAGCCACGAAAACATATGTTGACTTTTATTTGAGAAAGTTGAATCGAGAGGTGAAAATAGTTGAATAATTTCATTTGAAATGTTGTAACTGCTATCGATATATAATGTAAAAATTGTATAACTTGTTTCATAAACTGAATTATATGCTTTTACACGCCATTGGTACTTTCCAGGATTTAAATATAAACTAATTGTAGTTTTAATTGTATCTATGTTGTAAACAATCTTCTTTATGGAATCAAATGATGGGGTAACTAATTGAAATACATAACGAGTGGCACCTTCTACTTCATTCCATACAAAAGTTTGACTTGAAATATGGGTATGAATACTATCTGTTGGAGCAATTAAAACAACTTTATAATTTTCAATATTTTCAATATAAATTTCGTTGCAACTCTGGATTACAACTATTGCTAATGTTAATATAATTGGAGGAAAAACTTTCTTTCTCATCATATTCAAAATTTTTATTTAGTATAGCCAAAGCTCTGTATAAATATAGTAAGTTCTAAAGATTTTTTCTTAGTAATGAAATCCTCATTTGTTTTAAATTCTAAAGAGCTCAATTTTAGTAAAGAAAAATTTTTTTCAATGTGATAAATAATTTTAACAAGATCGTAAAAATTTCCTTCAAAAGTAAAAACCATAGTTTGAATATTAAAATTGTTTTCGTTATAAATATATTTGGGTGATATTTCTTTAATAATTACATTATATCGTGAACTTATCATAACCAGTGAGTCTATAATCGTTTTCCCCTGTATAGAGTCCGCTAAAATTATTCTATTGAAAGTCTTGCTCTCATGAACAAGAGATTGATATTCATTACGCAGATTTGATAAATTTTGAACATAGCTTTCATTGAAAAAGTACTGTTTGAGGAGCAATACTCCTTTTGTTTTACTGAAGTTAAAAATTAGATATAAAAAAATTAAATATAAAAAAATGAAAATCAACGCTTTTTGTTTGTAATTAAGTAAATATATATTCTTTTTCATTTCAAATTAGGTTTAATTATTGTCATAATTAAAACTACAAATAAAATTTTTTAACAAATTTCTATCTCAAATAAATAATTATCTTAAAATTATAAACATTATTATTTTCTTTCAATAAATGCTCTAGTTTAACTTCTTTAATAAAAGTTTCTTTTTTTAATGTATTGGTCCATTCTGTAAATTTAAAGTTATTTGTTGTCTTTCCAGTTATTTTAATTATGTTTTCTTCAAAAGTTAATTTTTCATTTTCATTTATGTTTTTGTTGATAATAGGATAAAAAGAAAAATTTAAAAAAGTTACATCATCAGGCAAGGACTTACAAATATTAGAAATAAGATAACTATTAATTTTTCTATCAATCAGGTTTAGCTTATTGATGATTGCCTCTGAAATTTTTATTTTATCTCGTATAGAATCATTTTGTTGCTTAAGATATTCATATTCATTTACTAATAAGGTGTAGTTTTCTTTTTTAAAATTTATAAAAATTAACATAACACTTATTATTAAAACTAATATAATTAATAAAAATATAAAAGAGTTTAATAATTTCTTATATGTTTTATACCAGATAAAGTTGTTTATATTACTAAAAGGGTTATTAGAAAAATCCGTCAACTTTAAAATATATGATAGAGTAAGATAAAAAGGAATTATACAATTAGCAGGTATTTTTAAATTTTCAAAATCAAATTCATTTGTAGTTAATTCATTATTTTTTTCAAAGATTTCAACTTTTTGATCTTGGGTAATCACTTTATAATTTGGTATTTGAATTACATTCGATTCGTCATTAGTGAGATATCTTATAAAATGGCGTATAGAAAAAGGTCCTAATTCTAGACCAATTACATAATAATTTTTTCTTACAAAAGAATTAATAATTTCGCTTAGTTTGGTTGTTTTGATAATTGAAATATACTGGAAATTTGAATCAAAATTTATATTTTGAACATAAAAATCATTTAAATTTAACCCCAAAAATAAATTTTTTATGTTTTTATCTTTTTCAATCTTTTTGTGTATGATGCCTTTACCATCAATACTTAGTACAATAGGTATTTTATTGTTTAAAACAGAGAATAATTCTGGAAGTTCTTGAATATTGTAATAATTAGATTGCTCTAGTTTGAAAACATTCTTTTCAATTTTTAATAGCACATAAGAGGACTCTATAGAATTATCATCATAAATAAAAATATTTACTCCATAAATGTATTTTCCAAACAAAAATTTTTTAAAATAGCTAATATACATTTTAGTTAATAATTGTTGGTTTAATAAAAATACTCAGTTTTGATTTAGTGGTTTCTTTTGAGCGACTACTGAAAAACCATTTTATAATTGGTATTCTTGATAATAACGGCAACCCACTGCCGGAATCACGTTTACCCACTTCTTCTAAGCCGCCCAATAATACCATTTCATCGTTTTTAACTCTTATTAATGATTTAAAGTTTCTTGATGTGGTTCCTGGAGGAGCAGTAGGTTCAATTTTATCTGCAAAGTCGCTTTGTTTTACCTCAATTTCGAGGGTAATCTGGTTATCCTCTGAAACCTGTGGTTTAATACTAATTGAAAAGTCAGCACTTACAGGTTTATAAGTGCGAAATGTAGAAATATTTGTGTTTAATGAGCCATAAATATTGCTTTGTTCTTCTTTATAATAGGTTGTTTTACCAATTGACATACTTGCCTCATGACCATTAATAGTAGCTAAACGTGGTGTTGAATGTACATCAATAATACCCTGTGATTCTAAAGCCTTTAAATTAACGTAAAAATCAGGTGTTACTTTTCCAACTTTAACCGAACCAAAAGAGCTAAAACTATTTAACAAATTATTAATAGTTTCAGTACTGAGGGTATAATCAATTGAAGGAAAGATACTTTGAGTGGATTGAGGACGAGTTCCTCTTCCTATATTTATACCAGTGCTTAGAGTAATTGATTTTCGAATATCAATTACTAGTATTTCAATTTGAATTAATGGTACTACTTTATCAATTTGATTTATAAAGGATTCTATTTTTGATATTGACAAATAATTGCCGCTAACTATAAGACTATTTAATTCAGGATATTCATTTATTTCAATATCTTTAAGATATTCTTTAGGAATGCTTTCAATAATTTTATTTACAGGTCTGTTCTTTAACGTTATTAATTTCACATCCTTAAGTTCTATATTTTTTTTGTCGCCAAATAAATACAACTGATTCAATTTTTTATAACCAAATGAAGTGCCTACAAAAAGATTTTTCATTAATTCATCAAGTGAAATATCCGTAAAGCGAGCAGTAATCATAGCATCAATTGAATTAAGAAATACATAATCAAATTTAATTTTTTCCGATAAACCTTGCAAAATTTCACTTAATGAGCAACCAATGCAGTTGATGGTAATACTATCTTTAGTTTTAACAGAAAGGTCAAAATTCTGTCCTATAATATTTTCTTGAAAATTCTGTGTAGCAGGTTCTGAATATGAAATGTTTTGACTTTCTGATATTCTGGATGATTTTATTATTCGAGATTTTATAAGGTAATACCCATCCTCATTTTTTTTAATATCTAAACCATTAGAGTTGGCCATTTCTTTCAAAGCTAAATCAAGTGGCATCTTTTTCAAATAACAACTTATCTGTATATCATTTAATGATTGTGGTAAAATAATGTTATAACCAGTGCTATCAATGATATCTCTTATTACATTAGTAATTGGCTCATTAGTATAATCAATAGATATAGTATCGTTTAAAAAATACTTAATACCAGACATTCGTGGTGGTAAAGTTTTTGGAGGTTCGATGTATTTGGAAATTACAATTATATTACCAATATTTTTTATGACAAGATTATATTGTTTACAGAGAAAAATTAATAAGTCATAAACTTTCACATTACTAAAATTGTTTGTTATTCTAGCGTTAATATTTGGCTCAATAATTATATTTAGGTTGGTAATATTTGCAATTCCTCTGATAAAATCTTGTATACTTATATCGTTTGCTGAGAAAGATACTTCATTTGTAAGCTCTGGAATGTTAGCCTTTAAATTACTAACAATACTATCAATATCATCTTTTTGAGCACTGACTTCAAAATAATTCGAAGATATTATAAAGAGGAAAATTAAAAACTTTAATTGTTTTAATATGATTATTTGAAATTTAAGATTCATATGCTATCAAAATTAAAGAATTGATGAACTAACTTGAAATAATGGCATGTACATTGATATTAATATAACACCTATAATTAAACCAAGTAAAATAATTAAAATAGGCTCTAAAAAGGTTGAAAGCATCGATAATTGATAATCAATCTCCTGGTTATATTGTATATTTAAACGATCAAAAACTTCTGGTAATTGTTTTGTTTCTTCTCCTACTTTTAACAAAGTAAGCATTTTTTTATCAAAAAGATATGAATATATTGCAAAACTCTCATACAATGGCTTACCCAATAACACATTTTCTTCGATGTTTTTTAATGCAGCTTCAAATGGGAAAAAATTAATCATTTTTTTTACGAGTCTTAGCGCTTGAATCATAGGAGTATTTGCTGCCATTAATAATGCCATTGCATGACAAAAACGTGAAATATAAATCTTCTTTATTAGTGGGTTCAGGAAAGGAATTTTTAGTACAAAATTTGAAGTTAGCTTACGAAAATAATTTTTATCTTTTAAAATGTATAATGAACCAACAACAATTGAAAGTAATATTACTATTATATACCAATATGATTTTATTGCAATTGAAAAAAAAATAATAGTTTTTGTTATGGCAGGAAGTTCACCTTTAAAACGAGTGAATATGTCCATAAACATAGGAACAACAAAAGTTAACATAAAGATAACTGAAAAAAAAGCTGTTACTAATACAATAATTGGATATGAAAGAGCATTTATAATATTTTTTCGTTGATTAATTTTCTTCTTAAAAAACATCCATAACTCATTAATAACCTCATTTATTTTACCACTTTCTTCTCCAATTTTTAAACTGTAAATTTCGTAATTCGAAAATAAACCTGTTTTATCGAAAGCCTCGGACAAAGAACTACCCATAATAATTGAATTGTAAATCTCTTTTAAAAAAACTTTTTCTTTATTTAATTCTTCTCCTTCTATGATTAATTCAAAACTTGTTTTTATATCAATTCCTGATGATAGTAATAAAACCAGACTTGAATATAATGTTTCTTTTTTCTTGTCATTTAGCTTTTTCTTTGAAATTACAATATCTTTATTTAAAAGTTCTACTAATTTGTCAATTATACTGGTTTGATCGTTAGTGTGATCAATATTTATTCTTTTTTTAATGTTATTAATTTCAATTTGCATAAAAAAATTATTTTTAATTTAATTTAAATATTTCTTCATTTTTAACTCTTAAAGTCTTTTTATAATCATACAATTTATAATAACTTAATTGGTTGATAATATAGTTTTCAAAATGCAATTGCATGGAATAAATAATATTTTTATGCTTTATCAAAAAATCATAATTTATTTTTTCAATAGCTACCTGGAATGAATCAATTTTATTATTTCTCACTCTTATAAGATAATTTGGTTTTTCAAGTAATGTATAAGTAATTGTGTCATCATTTTTTATAAATTGTATATTTTTATTCTTCAAACAAATAAAATTACTTGTTTCAAAATCATACGATAACATTTCATCTAATATGATAATTTGATTAAAAGAGTCGATAGCTTTGTTATATCGAATAAAATTTCTAGTAATAAATTGAACTATATAATAACTCATAGCTGTTAAAATAGAGAAAATAATTAATGCTACCATTAATTCATATAGTGTAAAACTTTTAATTTTATATATATTCATTGTTCAAATAATATTATATTTTTTTCTATTATTTTATTTCCGTAATATTCTGCACCTACATCGACTTTAATTAAATTAAAATACTGAGGCAAGCGAGTACATTTTCTATAAACTTTAATATTTTTTATGGTTGTATCTTTATTCTTAAATTCCTTGTTTTTAATAGTTTCAAACAATATTTGATTAATATATTTATTTGAAATCAACATTATTATATGATCATGATTAATATTACGCTTAGAAATAATATTTATACTCAGCATAAAAACCAATAAAATTATTACCAAACTTACAATATTTTCAATTAATGTTGAACTTTTAATTTTACTTAATTTCATAAGTCATTGGTTTTTAGTTTAAGGTTTTAATTAACCACATGATAGCTATTTTCTCTGTTTCTTTTTCATATATTATTCAAGTTTTTCTATTATTGCATATTTACTCATTTTAAATATCTGAGGATAAATATAATCGTCAGGAACAGAAATTGCATCAATTTTTACATTCTTTAAAGCATTTTTATACGAGCCTAATGATGTATACAATAGAAAACCACCTGTAAAAACATGTCCTATAACAATAGAATTATTTTTAAAATTAATTAAACCCTTACTATAAATAACTCCTTCAATATTTGCATTTTCAGCAATATTAATAATCCCATTCGATTCATTATTTTCACTATAAAGAATTAGAGCTCCATTTATATAAAAATTATTACCCGCATATATGTAGCTATTTTTAAACCTATGTTCAATAATCATTAATGCTGAAGGATAATTGAAAGTACAGTTATCTCCTACAATAATTGATTCAGATGCAGCAACTTGAATACAACCTTCAAAATTATCTTTTATAACTACGTTTTTAGCTATACATAAAATATTATCTGTTTCGAATGTATTGTCAATAATTATGGTATCATTTGAGTAAATTATGACATTGTTCTTAATTTCTTTATTTCTTAACGAAAGCGTATTGTTTGAATAAAAGACTAATGTTTTATTTTTAAAAGAATTATTCATTTTATCTGGAATATTATTTGATAAGATAAGGGAATCAGATTCATATTTAAAAATGTCAATATTAAAATAATTTAATATAGTATTTACAAAACTTTCGTTTAATTCTGGTAAAGTTTTGTCACTAAAAGATGATTTTCCAAATAAAACGGTATTTTCGTCATAACTTCCTTCAATATTAATTTTTTGAATACCTTTGTGAGGCAGAAAACAATTACCTTTTATAATTACATTGCCACCTACATTTAACGATTGATTTTTTTCAATTAAATATAACACTGGTAATGAATCCTTTTTATAACCAAGAGATAAGCACAACGAAATATTACTGTTATTATAATTTGATGTAGCAATGGCAATTTTTAGAAAACCCCATTGTTTAATTTCAACATGAATATTCTGGTTGTTAATTTTATATATTGAAAACCAATTTCGGTTAAAATCAGCTTGATGATCTGTTAATGCCATATTAATTGCTGATTGGAGATTAAGTTGAGCTTGTTCGTATTTGATTACCTGTAATACTCGATATCTGGCAAGCGAAGAGTTAATTATAAAAAAAAGTACTATTAAAGTAATAAATACAATAACTATAATAGAGTAATAAATTGCTCCAGATTGTATTCTTAATTTCATCGCAAAAAAGTATTAGTTGCCACTTAGAATTGGGTAAATTTCATCAATTGAAGTTTCTCCTTTATAAAAAATATTTAATGCCGATTGAACCAGAGTGATAATACCTTTATCCTCAGCAACCTTTTTAATATCAGGCTGTCCATGTTTAATGTAATCAGAAAGTTCGTTTGTGATTAAAATAACTTCGTAAATAGCTTTTCTGCCTTTATAACCAGTAAAATAACATTCTTTACAACCCACAGGTACATAATAATAATCTGGTAAATTTATTAATTTTAGGTTTTTGGGGAAAATTGAAGCGTCGGTTGCTTTTTTATCTTTACAATTGGGACAGAGTAAACGTACCAATCTTTGTGATACTGTTAGATTAAGTGTTTGTGCCAATAAATAGGGTGGAATACCCATATCAATTAATCGTGGAATTGTACCCCATGCCGAATTGGTATGAATAGTAGATAATACAAGATGACCAGTTAAAGAGGCTCGAATAGCCATTTGAGCTGTTTCGGTATCACGGATTTCACCTATCATAATTATATCGGGATCCTGTCGTAAAAATGTTCTTAATGCGTTTGCAAATGTTAAGCCAATGCTTTCCTTTAATTGAACCTGATTAATACCATTTAATGTATATTCTATAGGGTCCTCAATTGTTAGAATATTGGTTTGTTCAGTATTCAAAATTTTAAGCGTAGCATATAAGGTAGTAGTTTTCCCCGAACCAGTAGGTCCACTGATTAAGACCAGGCCATATGGTCGGCGGATACCTTCTAAATAGTCGTTTAATTGTTGTTCATTAAAACCCAATTCTGTAATTTCAATCTTTGTGGTATCTTTACTTAGAAGTCTGAGTACAATTTTTTCGCCATAAAGTGTTGGTAAAACCGATACTCGTATATCAAACTTTTTATTATTCTCTTGATAAAATATTCTGCCATCTTGAGGTAAGCGTTTCTCAGTTATATCAAGATTTGCTTTTATTTTTATTTTATTTATTATTACTGGGTATTCTTCAAGATTAATGTTGTATCGTTCGAGAAGTTTTCCATCAATACGAAATCTAATTCGGCATAAATTTTCATATGTTTCAATATGAATGTCACTACTTCCAATATTATTAGCTTCTTCAATTAAATTAATAATAAAATCGTCGGAAGTGCTATTTTCAGGCTGAGTATAATTATAAGATATATTTTTTCTATAAAATTTACTAATTAACTGTTGTATGATATCATCTTCGACAGGAATTAATTCAATTTTTGAATTCAAAAAAACTTCTAATTCATTTTGAATTTCTATTACATTCTTTTTTGTTTTTGAAATATAGAACAAAATAGCATCTGATTTTTTTTTCAATGGTAAAATTAAATTCTCTGTTGCATATTCGGCGGTTATTAATTGTAAAGTTTCAGTTGGTATATTTAAATTTTTTATATCTATACTCTGAGTCATCTTACATTCATATTAAATATAATTCAATCACAACGTAATGGTTTTTAACAAATTAATTATTAATAAAATTGTTAAGAATAATGCATGAAAACCAGCAAAAGGTATCAGGCTATTGTTTATTTTTTTTTGATACAATATTACACTTAAAATAAGAATTATTAAGTTAGCTAATGCAAAATAAATAAGAAAATTTAAAAAATTGAAATATGCGCATAAAGTTGGTAAAAACAAAATATCACCTAATCCAAAGCTATCTAATAATTTTTTATTTTGCTTACGCAAAAAAATATAAAAATTTAATAATAGTAGCATACATGTACATAATAATAAATTCAAAATAAAATCGAAAAGAAAGAATTTTTGTAAATTAAAAAATAGAGAATAAATGAGCATAGAGAAGAAAGCTAGAGGATATAAAATCCATGTTACGGCTTTATATTTAAAATCTTGATATGAAATTATCATAAGAAATGAGATAATAACGATTGAAAAAATAATTTTGATAAACATATAAAATTTTTTGACAAAAATATTTTGAATTTTTAAAAGAACTAATTTAATTTGTTTTTGAAAAATAATTTTTAAGATATTATGAATAATAAAATTAGCTTAATCATTATTTACCTTTTTGTATACTATACCAAGATATTTACTCAAGTAACAACCCCGGTAAATGTTCCTTCACCACAGGCATATTCGTTCTTTAGATATAGCGAAATACCGGTTAATCATTCAACTGGGTTGCCTAAAATAAATATTCCTTTGATCACGATAAAAGAAGGATCTCTTGAATTACCATTATCTTTAAGCTATCATGCGGGTACAATAAAGCCAAATGAACAACCAGGATGGGTTGGATTGGGTTGGACATTAAACGTGGGAGGTGTTATTACCAGAACTGTTAATGGTCGTAGAGATGAACTCATTAATATAGGGTGGTTTTTTAAAAAATCTGCAAATTCCACTAATTTAAGAGATTTAAATTTTGATGGGAGTCCTGATGTATTTCATTTTAGTTTTAATGGTTATAGTGGAAATTTTTTTCTTGATCAAAATAACAATTTTCTTATTTACCCTTATAAAAGTTTTAAAATTGAATTAATTACTGATTCGGACGATTATGGGGATATTGATGGTGTATGTGATCTTAAATATTACTGGGATCAAAGGTATAGTAATACTTATGCTGATACATACTTTAAAGGTTTTATAATTACTACTAGCGATGGAACGAAATATGAATTTAAACAGATAGAATATTCATTTCCGAAAGGTGCAGTTACTCAACCAGAAAACCAGGTAATTAATACATGGTATTTAACACGTATAAGATCTGCCAATGGATATGATGAAATAAATATATCTTATCAAAAACCTACTACCAATAAGTTTCATTGTATTATTGATAAAGTGAACAACTCAGAATTTTACGAAACTTCTTGCAACCAACAAGCATGGGGAAATAATCATAATGAGTATATAACGAGTTTAAATGAACTAGTATACATTTCTGAAATTAGTTGTAAGAAATCAAAACAAAATTTAAAATTTTTTATTTCACCCAAAAATGATTTACAATATCCAAGAAGAATTATCTCAGAATTTCCTATTTTCAATGATTGTAATTATCGAGGGCATAAGTTAGATTCGATAAAATTAAGTTATAATGGGGTTACTAAAAGATGTTTTCGCTTTGATTATCGCGATACCTCAGACTCGAAGTTAAAATTATTATCAGTTACCGAGTTATCAGCAAATAGGCAACCTATTAATCCTCCTTACCTGTTCGAATATTCAGCAAAGTCGATGTCTTACAATGATCCAATTGACCATTGGGGATTCTATACCATTAATCCTTTGTCAATGTGGGTTAATGGGTTAAATGATATACAAGGACGTAAGCCTTTAAAAGAATCTTATAAAGTTGAAATTTATCCCGATATTTTATTAAAAATTACTTATCCTACAAAGGGATATACTTTTTTTGTTTGGGAACAGAACACTTTTTCACGTGTTGCTGATAATAATAATTATCAATGTCAGCAATTTAACTCGGAGAATTATTATAGATCTGGCAAAACTTATAATGATATTAAAGCCAATAAAATTAATGAGGATACTTACTTTGACCTAAATTACAATGAAAATTGGGTTTATGTAAGACTAACTTTTTATGATCCAATTAATGGTACTAATTCAGGTGGTTGTTATTGTGGAGGACATGGTGTTTGTAATATTAAACTATATTATCCACGTGGTAGATATTCTTTAAATGCCATAATTGATGATGCAGTTAATATTCGAAACCCTGGTATCTCAGTATGTGATGATAAACGCAATGTTTATAGTGAAGTCGCAGATGGTGTTATATACTCTGCCGAAATAATGATAAACAAATATGAGAATACTAATTTTGAATATACAGGGGGAGTTCGAATAAAAACTATTATCGATTATGATCCAATTAACAATAAAACGATGACTCGTAATTATGAATATAAATTAGCTGATGGTAGATCCAGTGGAGTTATAAGTACATTTCCTCAATATGATCTCAAAAAAAATATATTTTTGTACTTTGATTATTCAACTGGCCCGTTAAATGGCGCTTACTTTTGCAATGCACTTGCCACTTTTTCTTCAGCAAAAAGTGTAAGTCCCATTTCTTTTACCGATGGTTGTCATGTAAATTATTCAAAAGTAACCGAAAAACTATCCGATGGTTCTAAAATTAATTATTACTTTACAACTTTCATAGATTATCCAGATGCCATTAACAATAGAGATCCTAGAGATATTTATATTGATAATTCAATTTTTAGAGGAAAAGTAATAAGGGAAGAACATTTTTCATCATCGAATAATCTTGTGAGAACCAAAGAATATACTTATGTTACAAGAACAATTCTTGATAATGCTGGTAGTGCTTACGGATTTTCAGGAGAAAAATTAGTAATATTAGGAAATTATAATGCTTCAAATTCTAATGGACATCAAACAGCAATTTTTTTTAATTATGTACCATATTTATATTTACTTAGAGATCGACTAATTAGGACAGTTAAAGATTCCGTGGATGGAGTAATTACTACCACTACTTACAATTATACGCACAACAATAATAATAACTATTATTTTGATCTTCCTGTTTCAGAAGAAACTGCAATTGGCGGTACAATAATCAGGAAAAATTACATATACCCAATTGATTATTCCAGAGGTAGCAGCGATTTTATTGATAAATTGGTTGATGCAAATATCATTAACAAACCTATTGAGCAGTATACAGAACTCAATAATAATGTAATAGAAGGTCAATTAACAACATACAAAACGGGAAGTAATCTTGGTTTGGCAGATATTTTTTATCAATTACCCATTCCTGCAACAAATTTTACACCTTCGAATTATAATCGTAGTTTTAAATTTGGTACATATGAAAACAAAATCATGTTTATTTCATATTCAAATGGAAATCTAATCCAATACCGCAAAGCCAATGACATTGATATTTCATATATATGGGGCTACAATAATACGGTTCCGATTGCTGAAGTTAAAAATGCAACGAGCGATCGAATTGTTTTCGAAAGCTTTGAAGAAGGATCTTTTAGCGGCAAATCTACTCCTGGTCATACGGGTAATTATTCTCTATATGATAAATCATATACAACAAAGACTTTGCCTAAGGGGACCTACAAGGTTTCTTACTGGAGAAGAGCTTATGGTTCAAATAATTGGGAATTAATTGAGAATATCATAAATTTAAATAGCAGTAGTACAATTAATGTTGACGAAACTAATAAGAGTCAGAAATATTTTATTGATGACATCAGAATTTATCCGGTTGGAGCTCAGATGACTACGTATACTTATGAACCGCTGGTTGGGATCACTTCAAAAACTGATGAAAATGATGTTACAACGTATTATGAATATGATTCGTTTGGAAGGCTGGTTAGAATAAGAGATCATGAGAATAATATTATTAAGCAATACGATTATCATTATAAAGATCAATAGTTTTGAATATATAATTAATTTATTACCATATGATTTCAATAAAGAAGTATCTTATTTTAATTATTTGTTTTGTATACAGCCTTAAGGCGGGTTATTGTCAGGGTATTGACCTTGTAAGCAGAGTAAGTCTGGTAATTACAGTAACTGGTTATGCCAATGAAAAGTCGGTTTCAGATACTACAGTATCGGGTATATTAACATCTATACCAGCAGGAAGTATTATTGAAGTAGAAGGTAATGTAATTTTAGCAGATACAGTCGGTTTAACCCATTTAATCATTAAATTTGGAACTCAAAAAGAAAATGCCAACTTGACAGAAAGAGTAATAGATTATTCAAAAGCTATAAATGGAGAGGAGGATGGGGTAATTGTCGAAGGAGGATATAATATACGAATTAACTTTGGTCAGATGAGCAAACCAGATTATTTATGGCTGGGGGTTAAATCCAGAAATATGCATGGTTACTTTTCCGATGAGGTTAAAGATGAGATATTTTGAAGCGAACATATTTGCTATGAACTCATTCGATGAGACATAGCAAGCAAAGAGTTTCATGTAATGTAAACTAAAAATTATTTACTTATGAAATTTAGTTTAATTTTTATTTCATTTCTTTTTATCAATATTCAGTTATATTGCCAATCAGCACGTGTTTACCGGTTTGTTACAGAAAGCATTGCTTATGTTACAGAATTAAATGGTTCGTATACGAGTACCAATGCCAATGCTTCAGTTATTTCGAGAAATGTTTCAGAATCAAACAATATATATGTTGAATTTCCTATTCATAAGTTAGAAACTAACTCTAAATCCGTTGGTTTTGTTAGAACTACTAGTACCAGCACTTTTTTCATTTATTTAGCAATAAAAGATTCCACTTTAACATTTAATGTACCCAATACCAATACATCAGTTAAGGTAAAATTATATGATAAAGTAAAATTAAGATTAAATAATGGCATAGCTACATTATTTGTAAACAATAAAGCCATAAAGAGTTATAATATAGGAGTATCAATTACTGAGAGGTTCAAAATAAAAGTTACTTTTACAACATCGGGTTTATCTATAAAAGATATAAGCACCGATGCGCCGGTGGAATATACAATTACTCGCAGCAATTTAAATTACATTCACAGCATTATTCCGTTGGAGAAGACCAATGTAGAAGCCATTGCTACCACGGGGAATAGAAAAACGGGAAGAATAATTGAAAATATAGAGTATTTTGATGGTTTAGGTCGTCCCATTCAAACTGTTCATGTATTAGGCACTGCTAATGGTCATGATATGGTACAACCTCGGGATTATGTGGCTGGTACTGGTATTGAGGTAGATCAATTTATGCCTTATCCGATAAAACTCTCAAATGGGGCTTATCGGGCAAACGCCATAAGCAGTGAACAAAACACCATTCTGAGAAATTATTTGCCAGGGGAGACCAAAACCAGTACCGAAAATCAAATTGAAGCCAGCCCTTTGCACCGGAAAAAATTTGATTGTGGGCCAGGTAAAGATTGGGTGGATAGAGGTAAAGGAGTGAGTTATGCTTACCAGACAAATGCCTCTGAAGTAAAATTAATTAAAGTAAGTGGCGGATTGACCAGTAACACTTTAAAAATCTCGGTAGAAGGTGCGTATGCGCCAAATACACTTTACAAACTAAGACAAACCGATGAACATGGAAACATTACCGAAGAATACAAAGATTTGCAACAGCGAGTTATTCTAAAAAAGACCAGTGTTAAAAACTATGTAAACAGCACCTCTGGAACCAATAAAACGGTAGCCACCTATTATGTGTATGACGACTATAACCGTTTAAGACTGGTTGTTCCCCCAATGGCAGCCGCTACCATCGATACATTAAGTAAAAATACCGATTACAGCTTAAGTTCCGATATCATTAAAAAATATTGTTACTATTACGAATACGATGGTCGGGGACGGATGATAATTAAAAAACTGCCAGGGGCCGACGAGATATACATGGTTTATAATAAAAGAGATTTGTTAGTTCTTATGCAGGATGGGGTAATGCGTAGCCAGAAAAAATGGATGTTTACTAAATATGATATTTTTAATCGGCCTATAATGACTGGCATTTACACTACAACAACCAGTTTAAGTCAAACTGCCATGCAGCAACAGGTAGATAATGCGCCTATCGCAGGTTATGAAAAACCTCAAAATGCAGACCCCGGTTACACTACAAGCAATGCTTTTCCTTCGGGTAGCTTCGAAATCTGGACTGTTACCTATTACGACACGTACGATTATATCAACTCTATTTCTGGCCTTAACTACGATTCTCTTTCAAATTTTAATATCAAAAAAACCAATAGGGTTATAAATAAAATAACTGGTTCTAAAGTAAAAATATTAGGTCCTGACATAAGCAATAGTTATGTTTACACAGTGAATTACTACGACGATTATGGTAGAATTATACAGGTGAAACGAAAATGTGACCTGGATGCCAATTTAAAAGAAAACATTACAACGGAATACTCTTTTACAGGCAAACCCATAAAACAAAGAATCTTAAACGGTTACAAATCCAATAGGGTTATGTATTATCTGTACACATACGACCATGCCGACCGTTTAGTGGATACCTACATTGTTTTCAACGATGATACCATATGCTTATCGCATCAAACATACAATGAGTTGGACCAACTGATGGAAAAAAATTTACATGGCAGTAGAAATAGCGGGTATATACAGAGTATAGATTATGCTTATAATGTACGCGGCTGGTTAACCCAAATAAATAATACCAGTTTAAACGATGGCGATTCCGATTTATTTGGCATGCAGCTGTATTATCAGGATGCTGCTATTAATCCTCAATATAACGGAAATATTTCTCAGATTACTTATACCCGTGCTCAGAAAAACCTCGATACCTATCGATTCAGATATGACGAACTTAACCGATTATTAAGCGCCAATTACAGTAGCAACCAGACGGGTATACCGGCGGGTGCTTATGACTTTAGTGCTGCTTATGATGAAAATGGAAATATTGTAAAATTTAATCAATATTACAATAAACAGAAAACTAAAACACCGCTCGATTCGATTCTTTTTACCTACAATGGTAATCAGCTACTGAAGGCCAGCGATAGGGCAGCCGATTCAACCGATAAATATCGGCGTGGCGACTTTTACGAGGTAACCTCGTACGATGGAAATTCGGCGTCTACCGAATACAACTACGATGCCAATGGTAACATGCTAAATGATTACAATCGTAATTATACTGTTACCTACAATCTGTTAAATTTACCGCAAACTATTCAAGTAGATACCGATAAAATTGATTATTACTATATGGCTACGGGCGAAAAGATACTACGAAAAATAAAAGGTATCACAAACTATTTATATTGGGGAAATTTTGTATATTTGAACACAAATTTAAGTTACATATTAACCCCCGAAGGCCGGATCATGAACGAAGGTGCTACATGCACATACCAATATTTTCTTAAGGACCATCTGGGCAATGTGCGGTTAA
>FQKF010018716.1_pt1 | contig 28038 bp, 24 predicted proteins | sample 1504521 | NCBI WGS metagenome assembly FQKF01 (sample SAMEA4475357, study PRJEB15587) | soil metagenome | biome: Soil; feature: Field | place: India | collected 2015-03-11 | depth 0 m
TTTTCTTACATGCCACTACCCCAAAAATCATGGCGCTTGTCAAAAGGATTTTTTTTGTTTTCATAATTAAAAATTTTAGGGTAAAACAAATTTACTGTTTTTTTTATATACTGCAATTTTTTTTTGAATAAGGGGTAAATAAGAACAATATGTTTATAAATATAATCTATTTTCCAACTTAACTGTTAATCCCTTAAAAACCAAATAATTTGGGTACCTTTACGCTTCTTTTTCTATGCAATCCAATAACTTGAATGAACCAAGGCGGTTTTGGTGGCTTCCGTTGCTGTTATTAATGTGTATTTCGGCCGGTTTTATTTTGGCACGTTGGGTATATCAAAAGCAACTGAACCTGGCCAAAGATGAAAACCATGCATTTATGTTCAAGCCGCGCTCTTACGGAAATATTGATGCTGTTTTGGATTTCATCGAGGAGTATTATGTAGATACCATTTCGGCTTCCCGCCTGGAAGATAAAGCCCTGGCGGCCCTACTTCATAAATTGGACCCTCATAGCGAATACATTCCGCCTTCACATTTTAAAATGGTAAATGAACCTTTGGAAGGAAATTTTGAGGGCATAGGAGTGGAATTCAATATCATTCAGGACACGGTTCGGGTGATGAACGTTATACCCGGAGGCCCATCTGAAAAAGCCGGCATTCAGAACGGAGACCGCATCATACGTGCCGACACGGTGAACCTTACCGGTAAGTCCCTTACCAATGAAAAAGTATTTAAAACTCTCCGCGGAAAAGGAGGAACCAAAGTAAAGGTATATGTCATACGCAGCGGACAAACCAAGCCGCTTGAATTTCTTATAGTAAGGGATAAAATCCCTTTGCATAGTTTGGAGGCATCGTTCATGTTACAGCCCGGCATCGGCTATATGCGGTTCCGGCAATTCAGCGCCACCACTTCATCAGAATTTCGTGATGCCATCAATCAATTGTCGAAAGCAGGAATGAAAAAACTCATTCTGGATTTACGGGGAAACGGTGGCGGATACCTGAATGCAGCCGTGGAAATGGCCGATGAATTTCTGCCCAAAGGCATGATGGTGGTTTATATGGAAGGAAAAAAGTATCCGAAGAAAGAATATTTTTCCACGGAATACGGCTCATGGGAACAGCACCCTGTGGTAGTATTGGTGGATGAGAACAGTGCCAGTGCCAGCGAGATTGTGGCCGGTGCCTTGCAGGATAACGACCGTGCCTGCATTTTGGGAAGAAGAACGTTCGGTAAAGGTTTGGTGCAAGACCAGATTTCACTGAAAAACGGCGGAGCCATTCGTCTGACCATTGCACGTTATTATACACCTGCCGGACGTTGTATTCAAAAACCCTATTCCAATGATGACCATCTGAACTATTATATGGATGAAGTAAATCGCTATAACTATGGAGAACTTTTCCATCAGGACAGCATAAAATTCGATACAACTCAGAAATACCGTACACCCGCCGGAAGGATTGTTTATGGAGGCGGAGGCATCACCCCCGACATTTTTATTCCGCTGGATACCGGACGTTTTCACCCCGTTGTCAATCGATGGTTCAGATCGGGAAGAATTCATCAATTTTGTTTTGAAATTACGGATGCAAACCGAAAATCCTGGAAGGCAAAATATGCCGAACCGGAATCATTCATAAAAAATTTCCTTGAAAGGGAAATGCTCTTAAACGAATGGAAGAAAAAAATATCCAATGAAGAAATGAAATACATGTTGAACCCGCGTATTACCGATAATTTGGTGTTTGTATTGAGGGCCTATTGCGGAAGAGTACTGTTCGGCGACGATGTTTTTTATCCGATTTGGATCTCGAACGACCGTGATGTAAATAAGGCATTGGAAATGCTGAAAGACGACTCTAAATGCAGGTTCGACAGAAATCATAAACTTACCGAAAAGCATTAATTTCGTTTGTGGATATATTGAAATCAGTTTTTGAATTAATTGAAACATAGGACTATCTGAAACTATCGTGCTAATTGAAGTTTGTTAACATTGAAAAAAGGTAAATGAGCGGAGCGGAAATCGTTATCAAAATTTGAATAACAGGGTAATATTAAATCCCTCTATATCTTCTTGAAAGATGATGTTTTCGGGTTACCTTGATTATATCCGGAAAATTATTTTTATCCGGTTGTATATTAGCTCCATTTTAATTTTTTTTAGACTTGTTAAATCATCAATCCCTGTCGGAGATCTCAGTTTTGATGAAAATATTGAATGTTTGGTGAATAAAAAGAGAATAAAAAATGCTAAAGAAGAATTGGAACTAATCTTAAAAAACCAAATTACCTGATCATTTAAGTAAAATAGATAGGAATTATTCAAATTTCAACTACTGATTTTCACCTTTTGGAATTATTTTGGAAAAAAGTTTCTTTAATGATTTTCAGATAGAATTAAATCATCTTAAATACTTAACTGAAGCATTAACATCCATAAAAGAAATTTCAAAAGTCTTACCATCTGAGAAATTGGAATTCAGAAGAATTATGAATATTTGGAATCTTTTGAATTCGAATTTATTAAACAAAGTTAAGTGTGAAGACTATGAATGGAAATACTCAAGGGAGTGGTACATTTTTATATCAAAGATTTCCAATCCCATTTGGATGAATACAAACTACGCGCAATGCTGGTTAAAAGTAGGATTGGAACGAGAAGAAGGCCTGAGGTCATGAAAATGGATGAAAGGTGAGCGTTTTTCAAAAATATTGTCAGACAATAAAATTTTTGTGATGGTTTTTGGAAAACGTTAATGGAAATGTATTTCTATAAGATAAAAAATTATTGATGACCGGCAAAAGGAGATTTTTCCGTAATGATGTGTATTTTAATTATTTGAATGGTTTTTAGAATATAATTACGAATAACTATGCTGTAAGCATTTCCGTTAAATGAATCATTTACAAAACCGATTTCCTTTTCCAAAAACTTATTCTTTCTGAAGTAGATGGTATATAAATTAAATTTTTCATCATATTGATATTCATATTCATATTCAAGCGGAATGCCGGTATTGGCATACATCATGGCTTTTTTAATTTTATTGTTCTCATACTCAAACTTTTTATATTGTTCAATCCAGGGAGCCGTAACAAAAACATCACGGATTAATTTAAGTTTTTGATTCTCATATTCATAGTGTTGTTCTTTATAAGGTTTTTTGTCTGAATTAAAATAGACATTCTTTTTGAATTTTTCTGACGGGGAAAGGGTTTGAAAACTGTCTATAAACATAATTTCCTGTTTTTGAAGGACAAAAATCTTTCCGGATGCAAATTCAGCCCATTCCCTGCATTTTATTTCTTTAATAAATCCGTTATTGTAGTATGTAAAGTATGATGTTACGGCCGGACTATTTTTACCGTAGGTTCTGATAAACTTTATTTTTTCGTCGTCTGTATAAGAGGTTTGTCGGAATAACGTATCGCACAGGGGGATGCTTTTTTCAATGTATGCCGGTGCTTTTCTTTTACCATTGTGCACGGTAAGTGTTCTTGTATAAATTCCCACGGGTTCCACGGTATATGAAAAAATTTCACGTCCGTTTTTGTCATACTCAAAAACCATCTGTCTGTTAAGGTCTTCGGGCGATTGAAAATCTTTTTTATCCAAAATTTGAAGATGAATTTTTTTTATGTTGTTTTTGGCAATGTATTCCGGATTAAATATCCATGGGCTTTCAAAAACTTTTTCAGGTTGAACAATAATAAGTTGAGATTTGATAATTAAAGGAAGAAAAATGAATACCCCAAAAATGTTACACAAAATATTCATTCCATTCCACAGGAGGACTGCACTCCGTGCCTTTGCAGATATAGAGCATGTTTTTTTCACCCTGAATTGGTTTGTCTTTAAAGATGCCTTTTCCCGAACGGGTTCGGTCAAACAGCAATTTCGCATTTATCGGATAATGGTTATACCAGCGGGAAATCATTTCATCAACAAAGTTTCCAACAAATACGGCATCCGTGTTCTTTCCATCGAAATCCAAACCTAATTCCAACCACCGGTAGTAAGCGGAAGGGTACCGAGCGGTTTCGGCTTTCATGCCGTCCAGCATTTTCATGGCCAGCAGCGTCCATTCGGGTTTATTGAGAATTTTTCCGGCTAAATTTAAAACGTTGGCCATTACGGAGTTTGATGAAGGTATGACATTATCTTGTATTTCACGTAAATTACCGTGTATTTGCTTTTTATCTTTCGGATAGTTCAGGAAGTAACCGGCTTCGTCTTTGAATCTTTCTATAGCATGCGCAATAAAAAATGAGGCATCGTCTCCATAAGCATAATTGCCGGTTACCGTAAAAAGCGTCAGAAGAGCATCACAAAGCAGGGCATAATCTTCCATGCGGGCTTCAATTTTCGGTTGATGATTTTCATAAATTCTGAAGAGTGAGCCGTTAACATATAAATTCTTCAATATAAAATCCATGGTTTTTTCAGCCTCTTCTGTCCAATTTTTGTTTTCCGAATATAAACCGGCCATGGCCAAGGCTCTGACCGCAAGAGCATTCCACGACAATATCATTTTTCTGTCAATCGTGGGAGGAAATTTATTTTGTTTTCGAAATGCTTTAAGCGATCCAAGCATTACTTCCAATTCTCGGTTAAACGAGAAAGGCGCATTCCATTCCGGATGCCAGAGCATTATAACATGTTTGTCATGTTCCCAATGGGTATGATTTCCCCATCGGATGATGTTGAAAAAAGAATCGGCTTTGTTACCCAGGGCACTAATAATTTCATCTTTGGTCCATACGTAATATTTTCCTTCTTCGCCTTCGCTGTCGGCATCCATGGAAGAATAGAAAAATCCGCTTGGGTCATACATTTTTTCAAGAAGAAAATCGGCGGTTTTTCGCATAATATGATGGAACACTTTATCATTAAAAACCTTTGAAGCAATGGCATAAAGTTCCAATAGCTGAGCATTGTCGTAGAGCATTTTCTCAAAATGCGGAATTTTCCATTCCGTATCTGTGCTATAGCGATAAAATCCGCCATCCGCATGATCGTAAAGGCCACGGAGCGCCATATTTTTCAAGGTGTGGTAAATGTGTTTTTTTAATTCATCATCATGAAAAGCAAAGGCATATTTTAAAAAAGATAAATATTTTCCCGGCATGGGAAATTTCGGAGCACGATTTTCACCTCCGAATACGTTATCGGTTTTTTGGGTGTAATGTTTTAGTTGTTCGTATAAATTGATTTCTGTGTCGGATTTTTTTTCAAAAAACAAATTATCTGCCTGCACCATTCCCTGATTTAATCTACGGGCTTGTTCTTCCAGTTGAGGCAATTGGTTTTTAAAAAGAAAGTGAATACGTTCAAGGATATGAATCCACTGATGTTTTGGAAAATAAGTTCCGCCGTAAAAAGGAGTGCCGTCGGGCAGGCAGAACACGTTCAGCGGCCACCCGCCATGCCCGCCCAGCATTTGCACGGCCAGCATATACCATTGGTCCACATCCGGGTGTTCTTCACGGTCCACTTTGATGCTGATAAAATACATATTCATAAGCTCAGCCACTTCATAATCTTCAAAGCATTCCTTTTCCATCACATGACACCAATGGCATGAGGAATATCCGATGCTGACAATGACGGGCTTGTATTCTTTTTTAGCCTTTTCAAATGCCGGTTCACCCCAAGGGAACCAGTCTACCGGATTGTGAGCATGTTGTCTTAGATACAAACTGCTTTCATGAATGAGAGAGTTTGGCATAAATGTTTTACAAGATAGTTGTAATAAAGTTCATTGAAATTTTAATCCTATTTTGTAAAGAAAAAGAAAACTTAAATTAAAAGCTAAAGCAACTATTTCTTTTTGTCCTTTTCCATTCTTTCCAGCATGCGAAGGAACATGCGAGTTTGTTCGGCGCTAAGCTTTTTGGCCTTAATGCGTTTATCGCGGTCAAGAATATAAATAACAGGCGTAGCGTAAACATCATATTTTTCTTTCAGGTTATTCAAATGCACGGGGTCAAAAACATGAATAAAATCGGTGAGTTTTTTTTCATTGATAAATTTTTTCCATTTATCCAGGTCCTCTTTCGTATATACCGCAAAAACCTTGAAATCCACCGAGTCCTTAAAACCTTTTAAAACATTATGCAATTGAGGAATTTCTGTTTGGCAATGCCCGCAATCCACATCCCAGAAAACCAGAACGGTATATTTAGCTTTTACGGAATAAAGATTCGTAAACATGGTGGCCAAGCGTTTTTGGTTACGATAGTATAATTCTGTTACGGCAGCACTGCTCTTGGCCGTATCGAAGCCCATTTTCAGTACTTCGCGTCCGCGGGCGGTGTCAATCATGTATAAATCTGGTGCAATGGATTCCAGCAATAAGTTTCTGAGGATATTTGCCCGGTCTTTAATTTTTTCAAGGGTTTCGTCATTATAAAGTTCGGTTACTTTTTTTGGAGCAAGATATTTATCCACCAAATGAACAAATACCTTATCATATCCAAGAATTTTGCTGGTTTCGGATTGATAGGTCATATAGGCCACCATCATTTTTTGCGTCATGCTGTTGGGCTCACATAAGGCCATCACACGGTCGAATTCTTTTATAACCGTATCGGGAATTTGAGGGATTACCTGTTCAAAATACCGCTTCATCCTGTCGTCGAAAAAAGGTGTACGAAGTATGCGAGGGTCTTTAAAGTTGATGCCATCCAAAAAGTGGGAACGGTAGTAGTTATATTGAAAGATGCTGTCGGGGCGACCGTTGGAAGCTTTGGGAACATCTTTGGCTATTTTTTCCGTTTTTAAATTTAAAACGTCATAAATAAACGTTCCTTTAACTTTTTCCATGTATTTGTCTTCAAAATCTTTCACTTCCTTTGTCAATTTCTCCGATATTTCGCTCATTTTTTTGATGCTGTCTTCTTTTCTCAATCCCTTGGTTCCTTCTTTTGCACGCATGAAATCGGCATTTTTATTGGAAACATAGCGGGCATACTCAATGAATTGTTGATTTTCTTTATTGCTGGCTTTTAAGGTATTCATCAAATCGTCTCTTTCAAAGGATAATTGAAATTTGTTCGTCTCATTGACAAAAAAATCAAAGTATATGGCTTTTTCCTGACTAACCAGTGTGTAAACTCCCTTTTCCAATTCTTTTTTTCCGGAAAATTTCCCGATACCGTTTTTTACTTTTTTGCAGGTGTCCACAATGTATTGTTGGTCCCACATATACTTAACCAAATAATAAACCGTGTCTTTACATCCCTTACATCTTACTTCAATTTCATAACCGCTTTGGGATTTAACAAGGCCGATAATAACGAGAAATAATCCGATAGTCAATCGTAATACCATATTTTAAAAAATTTGATAGTTAAATTACAAAAATCATACCATAATCATTTCCCCCAAATGGGATAAAAAATGTTAACGGTTCAATCTTTCGGCACTAAGAATGAAATGATGATATTGAAAAGGATGAGAACTATGGTAAGCACAAAGGCCGATAGCCAACCGTATATGTGAAAGCCATCCACCAGCCAGTCTGCCAGAAGCAGCACGGCCATGTTTACGAAGAGTTGAAATATGCCTAATGTCAGAACGGTAACGGGCAAAGCAAGCACGGTTAAAACAGGCTTAATGAACTGATTAAGGAAGGTGAAAGCCACGGCCATCAGGAAGGAAGCCCAAAGATTATTCACATAAACACCCCGGAATATATGCGATGCTCCATAGAAAGCCAGTGTAAAAAGTCCTAATCGGATTAAAAACGATTTCATCATGTTTTTTGCTTTTTCTTTTTGGCAGCCGGGAAGAGTATATTATTTAGTATCAGTCGGTAGCCAGGACTGTTGGGGAATAGGTTAAGATCGGTGGGCGGTTCTTCCACGCGGTGTTGGTAATCTTCGGGGTCGTGGCCGGAGTAATAGGTCCAGGTTCCTTTACCGTATTCTCCGTGTATATATCGTGCTTCATTAAATTCTTTGTTTTCACCCATAATTAAAACCGATTTTTTTAAAAAATTCTTTTTAAAAGCCACACATTGTCCCCAAAAGGCCTTGATATTTTGGGTATGATTCTGGCAAAGCATGGTGGGGACAGGGTCCCATTTAGCCGAAAAGTCAAACAATTGAAAATAATCGTTTTGTTCGGTAATGCCGTACATCATGCGCGAACCGTAAGTATCAATTTCGGAATGCTCATATTCATAAGGGTTTAAAATAACTTTGTATTTTTCAAAAGCGAATGCATTGTCGTAATTTAACTTTTCATTGGCACGCGGATCGGCGGGGTCACCGTCAAACATGGCTTCACAAATGTCCACACCCTCGGAGGCCAACGCTATTTCATAGGTATCGGTGGCGCTGCACATGGCGAACATAAATCCGCCGTTAAAAACATATTCTTTAATTTTTTTTGCCGAGTGTAATTTCATCAGCGATACTTTAGGGAATCCCAGCTTTTTAGCCAGCGCTTCATTAAAACGAACTTCTGCCTGATACCATGCCGTATTCCGGTATCCGGCATAAAATTTACCGTATTGCCCCGTGAAGTCCTCGTGGTGGAGGTGGAGCCAGTCGTAATCTTTTAATTTATCCAAATAGAGTTCTTCGTCATATACCACATCGTAGGGAATTTCGGCATAATTTAATACTAAGGTAACGGCGTCATCCCAAGGTTGCTTTCCGGGAGGAGAATAAACCGCTATACGCGGTGCTTTTTCCAGTTTTACTGCATCCTGATTAACTTCCGGTCGCGCAATCTCGGCCAATAATTGTTGTGCGGCCGCATCACCGATGATTTCATAGGATACACCCCTGACATTGCATTCTTTTTGAATTTGAGGAGCAAAAGGAATTAAAAAACTTCCGCCTCTGTAATTTAATAACCAATGGATTTCAAGTTCATTTTTAAGAGCAAAGTAAGCTATGCCGTATGCTTTTAAGTGATTTTTTTGCTCCTCATCCATGAATATTAAAATTCTGGATGAGAATGTCAGGAACGGAATGAATATAAAAAAAAATCGCAGCATCAAGGATACTGCAATTTAAAAATTATTTTTTGGAACAGAAAATAAATTAATGTTAATGGTGTTCGGATGAAGAATGGTTTTCACCATGGCTTGCATCATGACCACCAGCGTGACCATGATGCAGTTTGAGGTTTTCCTGTTGTTTTTTGAAAATGGGATCTAAGGGTGCAAAACGGCCGCTTTTTCCGGCATACGTTCCTTCCGTTAATATAATGAATATGGCATATAACATAAAAATACTGTAGGGAAGCAATATGACATATTTGAAAAATTTTACTTCATGCTCCAGGTGCATAAACCACCACACAATAGCCCCGGCTTTAACAATGGTGAATGAAATAAAGAAAAACTTTAAACCGAAAGTTCCTGTCCAACCTTTGGAAGGAGCAATAAATCCAACAATAAGTTCAGCCAGCGTAACGAAAAGCATGAGCCAAAAAACATTCCACAGCTTACGACGCGCTTTTTTGCCATAAGCCTCGTCATGATTACTCATGACTTCATATTTCGGGTAATTGTCGTTAAATTCCATATTGCCTGAGATTTGAATATTTTACAAAAGATAAAAGAAGGTAAACACAAACACCCACACCAGGTCAACGAAGTGCCAGTAAAGGCCTACTTTTTCAACCATTTCGTAATGCCCGCGTTTTTCATAAGTTCCTTTAATGACATTTATAAAAATGATCAAGTTGATGACCACCCCGGAAAACACGTGGAAGCCGTGGAATCCCGTAATGAAAAAGAAATAATTGGCAAACTGCGGAAGACCATATTCATTAACCACCATATTGGCTCCGTGAACGATTTGAGGAACGTATTTTCCGAGTTCATCGTTCCATACATTACGAAGTGCGCCTTCTTCGGTGCCTACAATAAAGTGATACCATTCCCATGCCTGGGAACCCACAAAGGTAAACCCGCCCACAATAGTCCAAAACATCCAAATGATAACCCCGCGTTTATCCATTCGGTGGCCGGCCTCCACGGCAAGCACCATGGTAACCGACGACATAATAAGGATAAAAGTCATTAAACCCACATAAGCCAGGGGAATATGTTGTTCAATGAATGGGAAGTGCGTAAAAACATTTTCCGCTTTCGGCCAAACATCGGCATATTTATGGCGGATAAAACCGTAAGATACCAAAAGGCCGCCAAAAGTCAAGGCATCGGAGATGAGGAAAAACCACATCATCATTTTCCCGTAGCTCACACGAAAAGGCGACTGACCGCCGTTCCATGCTTCCCGGGTATTGTATTCAACAGCATGTGCCATAAAAGGTAAAATTTGCCTGCAAGTTTAACGAAAATTATACAAAAACAAAAATAAATATACCCATAAAAGCGTAAGAAAGTGCCAATAAATTCCCGTTAAAGAAATACCCAAAAAATCCGAGGAGTGATATTTTCCCCGTAAAGTTTTAACGCCGGTATATAAAAGGGCAATCAGCCCTCCAAACAGGTGCAGCAGGTGCATCAGGGCTATCAGATAGAAAAATGAACCCGATACATTGGCATATTTTCCCATAAAGAAAATGCCTTGTGCCGTAAGTTCATTCCAAACTTTGAATTGGGAAATGGTGAAGGCGATGCCCAGTAAAAAAGTGATAAAAATCATACCGGCCGTAAAGGGAATTTTGTTCAGACGAACGGCTCTTTGAGCAAAGTAATAGGTTATGCTGCCGGCAATAATGATGGCCGTACTCAGAAAAGTAGTGGGTGGTAATTCGAAAATCAGCCAATTCCCTTTTTGCATTCGAACCACGTAGGCACTGGTAAAACCCGCAAACAACATGGTAATACTGATAATACCTAAATACAACAGCATTTTTGCCGATTTACGGCGCGCTTTTCTTAATTCTTCTTTGGGATTGACTTCGGAGACAATTTTTTCCATAAACTTTACATAATTTTCAAACACCCGTAAGCAGGGAAAGTTGAACCACGGGCAAATATACCAAAGAAATCAGGAATACCTTACGGGCCATGGCGTCATTGGGGTGACGATAAAACAAATAGGCCTGCCAAACTATCCCCATTCCGCAAATCAATATGGAAAGGGCACTAACAGGCCCCGTTAGTTTTAAAAAAAAGGGAATCAGGGCAATCACGCCCAAAAAAATGCTGTAAATAAAGACCTGAAATGCCGAGCTTTGATTTTTTTCCTTTCCCGACGGCAAAAGAAAAAATTCGGCACGGGCGTAATCGTCAAAATTAAACCATGCCAATGACCAGAAATGGGGAAATTGCCAAATAAATTGTATCATAAAAAGAAGTATGCCGAATATCCACATGCGCTTGTTTTCCGGATTAGAGGCTAATACGCCTATCAAGACAGGGAAAGAACCCGGAAATGCACCGGCAAAAACCGCCCAGGGTGTTTTTTTCTTTAAAGGCGTGTAAACAAAAACATACAGAAAAAATGATGCTACGCCTAATGCAAATGGCATTACCCCAAGAATGAAAAGTAAAACGGTACCGAAAATAAAATTCAGGATACCAATCCAAAGTGCATGTTTTTTTTTGATGTAACCTGCAGGAAGCGGACGGGTTTTGGTTCGTTCCATCAGTGCGTCGGTATGGATTTCATAATATTGATTAAATGTGTTGGAGGCAGCTGTTATAAACAAACCTCCCAAAAAAAGACACATCACGTCGAACCAATCGGGTACTGATTTAATTGTGAAATAACTCACAACGGAAGAAAAAATAACCAGAAGCGTTAAACGGATTTTGGCTAATTGTGCCCAAATTTTTAAAAAATGCACGGACAAAATTAGGGATTTGCTTCTTTAAATGTTTATTGTTTTAAACCTATCCGATTATTTTTAATTAAATTCTATGTTTAACTTCACTTTTATATAAAATGACTGCAAACAAACTTCTTCTTTGTTATTGCTTTTAATGTGTATCGCTTCGTGCGACAACACCTCTAACTCAGACTCCGTTATTGATAAGTCAAACATAGTTTCCAATTATACTTTCGGCAACATCATAAGTAAAGACCCCATTCATGCATCTAATTCCGAGCATGCAAATCTTTGCGATTTGCTATACAATGGGCTTTTACAAACAAATTAAAATATGGATATAGTTCCCTGTTTAGCCCGAAAATATGAATTTGATGAGAAGGAAAATAAATATACGTTTTATCTCAGAAGCGATGTTTACTTTCATGATGAATCTTGTTTTTTGGATGGAAAAGGAAGAAAAGTTGTGGCTGATGATATTTTATTCAGTTTTAACCGAAGTTACAGAGAATGCTTTGAGCAATTTAAAAATTTATTTGATTTTTTCATATGTGATACCGTAAGAAATGAAATTGCGGGCATGAAAAGCATTAATGATACCGTTCTGGAAATTCGTTTAAATAAACCGTGTGTGTTTTTTTTAAAAATATTAACCTTAAAAATATTAAGCATAGTTCCGCATGAAGCTGTGGATTATTATAAAGAAAATTTAAGGTATCATGCAGTTGGAACGGGGCCTTTTGTTCTTAAAAGTTGGGATAGAAAAGAAAAAATTTTACTGACTGCCAATAAAAAATATTTTGAAAAAGATCCCGATGGGAATTCTTTACCTTATGTCGATGGAATTATTTTTCGGTACTCTTGCGATAGAAGAACCGCCAATTTTGATATGTTAAACGATAAGGTTGATATCATGGCGGAAAATGTGGAAAACAACAAAGATTTGTTTGAAAAGGACGGTAAGCAGATAAAAAATTATCGGGAAAAGATGCAGGTATTTAGGATTAAAGAATTGAAATTAAATTATTTTGGATTTAACATAAATCCGCGATTCCAGGGTAACAAAAATTCTCCGGCCTTAAATAAATATCTCAGAAAAGCCGTACACTTTGCCATTGATAGAAAAAAGCTTGTTTCGGTATTTCTTAACAATTTTGGTGTTCCGGTAACCAACGGTTTTATTCCTGAATTTCTTTATCCCGCACTTCAAACTCACTTAAGCAGCACGGATTATTTTAACATCGACTCAGTTAAATACTATTTAGCCAATGGCGGATTTCCTAACGGAAAAGGAATGCCGGAACTATTCATACACGGAACCGAAAGAACCCAATTACTTTTGGAATATATTCAAACGCAATTAAAAAACGCGGGAATGAATGTTAAAATTAAAATAGAACCGAATGACAATTACCACAGCAAAATCAAATCAGGTCTTTTACCTGCATTTATCAGGAACTGGACTTATGATTTTAATGATGATTATAATTTGTTCTGTATTTTTTACAGTAAAAATATCCCTCCTATGGGTTTTAATTACTCCGGTTTTGAAAATAAATTATTTGACAAACTATTGGATATTTCTTCGGGCGACTCTGAAAACAGATTTAATTTGTTTAATGAAATGAATAAAATTCTTATGGAGGAATTACCTGTAATTCCTCTTTATTTCAAAGAGTCTGTAATATTGGTAAATAATAAAGTCGACGGTTTTGAAATGAATATGTTGGATTTTATCAATTTTAAAAATATCAGGAAAATCAAAAATTAAATTTCAGTGACATAATGCAAATATCATCTGTTTGTTCCTGTGATCTTTTCCAATCGAGATGAAGATTATGCAGTTTTTCATTAATTAAAACAGGCGTATCTGATGGTTGTATGTTTTCTTCAATCCATTTAATAAGATTTGACGATTTCATTTTTTTTCCTTTGTCTCCTCCAAACTGGTCGGCAAAGCCATCTGTTGATATTAACAAATGGTCATGTTTTTCCAAAAATATTTCATGGGTAGTAAAATTTTGATTTAAAATGCTTTTACCCACGGGCATCTTGTCGGGTTTATACATAAGTAATTTTCGATTTCTTAAAATCCACAACGGAATATTGGCGCCTGCCCAAAAAATCTTGTCAGGTTCGGTTTTTCCTAAACATAATAAACTGCAATCCATGCCGTCGTAAATATTTTGTTCTGATTTTGAAAAGGCATCCACGATAAGTTCTCTTGATTTTTGAAGAATATCGCCCGGATTCATTAGGCCATAATCCCGTATGCATTGAAGGAGGGCATTCATGCACAATACACTCACCATGGCGCCCGGAACACCATGTCCGGTGCAATCACCTACCGCTAAAAAAACATTTTTTGCGTTGGAATAGTAAAAATAAAAATCACCGGCTACAACGTCTTTGGGTAAATACAGAATCCCGATATCCATGCGGGATTTATTCAATTCATTCTTTATGGTATCGGGCTCGGCCATCAGGGCTTTTTGAAGACGATGTGCATATTGAATGGAATCGCCGATTTCTTTATTTTTTTCTTCCAACATGAAATGTTGTTGGCTTACGATATTTAAAATCTTTTTCTTTTGACGAAGGTTTTTGTATGTTATGCCCAGAAATACCATAAGTCCCAACCCAAATACCAAATAAAAAACGTTGGCTTGCTTTTCCCGGGCTAACTTTCCTTCCAGTTCTTTATTTTTTTCTAGTTCTTCTATTTTAATTTTTTCTATTTCTTTTTGCAAGTTAAACTGGGCGATTTCATTTTTTATGGATTTTTCTTCTTCAAGAATTTTCATGCTGTCGCGAAAGTTTGTAAATCGTTCAAAATATCGGAGTGCATTTTCATAATTTTTTCTAAACTTGTTTATCTTAGCCAATAGTAAGTATCTCTGTTGTTTAAAGTAAGGAAAATCTGTTTTATAAAACAACGTATCTTCTACCGTTAAAGCGTATTTAGAAAATATATCGGGCTTATTACATTTAACGGCTGACGTGAGTATGGGATTTAATAACCAAATGGCACGAATTCGGTCTTTGTTCTTATAGTATTCAAATGACGGTAAGGCGTAATGCAGGCAGGAGTCGTATTCTTTTTTTAATTGGAATGTTTGTGCGATATATCGCTGACAATCGGCTACCATAAAAGTATCATTCAAATCTTTTGCCCATTGCATGGCTTTTTTTCTGTAATGTATGGCAGAATCATATATTCCCAGCGGTATAAACGAATTCCCAACCCACCCCAAAATTTCCGAGTCAAAGGAGTTAATTTTTCGTTTTGTTTTACGAATATCATCCATTAAATGGATATATGCTTTGTGAAATAATTTTCTGCTAACCTCGCTAAGCCCCATATTGTAGGCCATCCATCCCCATGAATAATAATATCCTAATTTAATCTCGGATTGACGAATGAGGCTCGCCACCGAGTCTGCCTTTACCGACTCTGAAGAAAATTCATTCTTTAATCCGTTCCTGAAATAAAAATCAAGCAATTTGCTTACGGCTTCACACAATAAAAGGGTATCTTGATATTTTTCATTTCTTTGAATTAAACTAATCAAAATTTTATAAGCCCAAGGTTTTTTTTCAATGTCACTGAAAAACATCGAGGTTTTATACGATAAACTGAAAAATATTTTTCTGTCGTTACAATTGCTTATACAACTCGTGTAATTTATTAAAACCGTGTCGGCATAAAACCATTTGTTCTTATCTTTTTTAATACTTTCCAGCGTTTGAAGGTACTTTACGGTATCAATCTTACATTGACTATATGATAAACAATTGAATAAATGCAAAAACAGGATAAAAAAAAGAAGAAACCTTTTCATAAAAACAACAAAGGTAAAAAAATAAATAATATCTTAATTGATTTTGAAAATAAACCGTTTAATGAATGTTTTAAAAAATATTTTTACTGCTTTAATGATTCTATGAAAAAAATTATTTTCCAGTGAAAATTTCATAAATTCCGTTAGGGGATATAGACCCAGTTTGTGATGAGCGCATGCATCAACCCAAAAGTTCGAAAGACATTTTTTACCTTCCCTGTCAGATAAAAAATCGATTTTGTTTTGATTATAGAGAAATTCCAGTGCGTTTCTTACTTTTATGAAATCCTCATTTTTTTCCAGTACGGTATTGTTACCCGTCAGATTCAATCCCTCCAGAATTTCATCATTCAAATGGCCGAACACATGGTAAGCAAAGCGCTTTCTGATTTCGTTTTTTAAGCGCTTTTGTGCGGCAAATTGTTCATAACTTACCTGATTCGGATGGTCGCGGTATATATACAATGAATCTTCCATTATGTGAAATTTCCCTTTAAAAGCAAGCCGTGTCCATAATTCATAATCCTCGGCATGACGATAGTCCTCGACGTAATGGAATTCATCCCCGGCAAGCGACCGATTTATCATAACGGTAGGATGGCAGAAAGGTGTTGAAAAAAACAGTTGTGTTTTCAGGTAAGCATCGGCATGAGCCACGCGCAGGAAATTTTTCTTATTATTCTTTAACGTATAATAATTTGAACCGCATACCACTACGTCCTGATTTTTTTCCAGAAATTGAAATTGTTTTTCCAATCGTTCCGGTAAAGAAATGTCGTCGGCATCCATACGGGCAATATATATCCCTGTTGCATCGTCTATTCCGTCATTCAGGGCCTTAACGATTCCTTCGTTATTTTTCTTGTGGATGTATTTTAAACGCGGATCAGATAAATATCTTTGAATGATGTCGTGCGTTTTGTCGGTAGATCCGTCATTAATGATGATGAATTCCCATTCCTTGTATGTTTGTTGAAGAATACTTAAAATGGCTTCCTCCAGAAATTTTTCTCCGTTGTAAACAGGCATTATGACACTCACCTTAGCCATCTAAATATTAATTTTCACAAAAGTATTTATAACTCCCCACATACCGTGTCTTAGATTATTATTCCTTAACTTCGTAAACGTAAAAATATGACTGAACAACCCTGCAGAACGCTTCCGCCGGAGATTAAAGTTCCACCATATATACCGGTCAGGCCACCGGATTTTATTACCGAGGTTCTTCCGGATGGGCGTAAATTTGTGGCTTGGCATAATGCCATCCATCCCTACATACGCGTTCAATTCATTTATCCCTTTTCATCCTTTAATCATCCTTTTCGGATTGTTCCGGATTTTTGCCTTAAGCTATTAAAAGACGGCACAGCGAAGCGAACCTGGCAGGAAATAGCCGAAGCGTTTGATTTTTTCGGAACCTCTCTTTCAGGTAGTTCTACCGACAAATATACAGAGTTTAGTATCTATTATTTGCATCGTTTTCAACCCGACATTCTTGAACTATTGGCGGATGTGCTTACCCATGCCGTTTTTCCCGAGGACCAGCTGGAACGCCTGCGTCAAAAAGAAATTCTTTCTTTTAAAACAAATTTGGAAAGAGTTTCGTTTTTGTCTTCCAGAAAATTACACGAGCTCGTCTATAAAAAAACTCCTTTCGAGCGTGTTACGGAACTTGAAGATTTTCAAAAAATCACTCAATCCGATATTTTAAATTTCTATAAGGAATATTACCTGAACGGGCCTTCTATGCTTGCCATTACCGGCGGTGAAGAAAAGCATGCTAAGGAAATAATCGATTTTTTCAAAAAAATATGGAAAAGTCCCCCGCACACTCCCATAGAAAAAATAAATCTTAATCCGGAAAAGGGAATTCATTCGGTTCATAAAGATGAAGCCAAACAATCTTCAGTCCGGCTGGCCGTATCCGTTCCATATTACGATCATCCGGATTACCCTGTCGTTAATGTATTATGCAAACTGTTGGCCGGATATTTCGGTTCGCGCCTGAATTTGAATCTTCGTGAGGAAAAGAGCTATACCTATGGCGTTCACGGAACGTTTGTAAAAATAATGAACCAACTTCAGTTTAGAATAAGCACCGAAGTGGGCACGGAATACACCAATCAAACCCTTGAAGAAATCAAAAAAGAAATACAACGCCTGGCGGAACCTGATTATCCTGAGGAAGAATTAAGAAATCTGGCTAACTACATGGCAGGTGTTAAACTCAAACGCACCAACGGGATTTTTGAAAATACGGATGCCTGGATTAATGATTATCAAAAGCAAATTTCTACCGATTTTAATAAAAAAATGTATGATATTTTCTTTGAAGTTAAGCCGCATCAATTGGCAGAAGCCGCAAACAAGTGGTTGCGTTTTGATAATTTTACTATTGTTATAGCCGGCGACACGAATAAATTTGGAAAGTAAGCGTTTGAAAATAATCATCATAGGCCCCGGCTATCCTTTACGCGGAGGACCGGCTTTGTTGAATGAAAATTTTTGCCTGGAATTGAATAAAGCAGGACACGATGCGCAAATTGTTTCCTTCTCTTTTCAATATCCTTCTTTTTTATTTCCGGGCTCCGAACAATACGACACCTCGCGTCAAAAACCGCCGGTTGTCATACATTCCGTTTTGCACACCTTAAATCCCTTTTCATGGATTCGCGTAGCTCGCTTTATAAAGTATCAGCAACCCGATGCCGTCCTGATTCGATACTGGCTTCCCTATTTTGCCCCCTCGCTGGGAACCATTGCACGGCTTATTCGTAAGCACACCAAAGTTTTTGCCATTGCCGATAATATCATTCCGCATGAAAAAAGGCCCGGTGATAAGATCCTTACCAATTATTTTATTAAACCTCTGAACGGCATCGTATGCATGAGCGAAAAAGTGGAACACGATTTAATGTTGCTTTATCCCAAAAAAAAATGTATTCGCGTTTATCATCCACTCTATGAAGTATATCCTCCGGCGGTGAACATGAATACGGCCCGGGAAGAGCTGGGTTTGCCTTTGAACAAAACCATCCTTCTTTTCTTCGGACTCATTCGAAAATACAAAGGCCTGGATATACTGCTTCAGGCCATGGAACGCATCAAATCCAAAAACCCGGATGTTGTATTACTGGTAGCCGGCGATTTTTATGAAGACAGGAATAATTATGAGCCGCTTTTGTCTGAATTGATGATCGAAGGAAGATTAATTCTGCACGGACAATTTGTTCCGGATAATCGGATTCATTACTATTTCTGTGCTGCCAATGCGTGCGTTCAACCTTACCGTAACGCCACCAACAGCGGCGTAAGCATGGTGTCTTATTTCTATGGCTTGCCGGTTATTGCCACGCGGGTGGGCGGATTGCCCGAAATTATTCCGCACGGTCAATGCGGTTTGTTGGCTGAACCTGAACCGAAATCCTTTGCCAATGCCATAGACCGGTACCTAACGGATTCATTGGAAACGGAATTCAGGAAGAACATCGTTGAATACAGAAAGAATTTTCAATGGGACAATTTTATTGAAAAAATCCTGAATTTTATACAAAGCGTTTAATGGCTGAATGGCTTACTGAACATCATGCTCTATGTAAGGGAAATTTTTTTTATTATATCTGTCAATTGTTTGGAAATCGTACTCCAAAGAAAACGACGTTTAATTTTATCGTAAGAATTTATTCTTTTTTCTTGAAGTTCCCTGAAATCTGCCTTACAGATTTTTTTGAACGTCGGAAGCATGATATTTATGTTGGGGCCGGAAATCAACCATCCGTTAGTTTCATCCGCCATCAAGGGTATGGCGCCGGTTTGGGTAGCAAAAACGGCCATTCCGCGGCTCATGCCTTCCAAAATAACGTTGGGCATGCCTTCACTGTAACTGGGGCAAACCAATACATGGCATACATCCATGATTTTTTTGATTCTTTCAACATCGCGAATCTCTCCGTGATAAACCGCTCGTTTATCTTTTATTTTTTTGTCTTCATCAAAGGGGCCGATAAAATGAAACTCAAAACTCTCTTCGGGTGTGGATAAGATACATGAATAGATTTCATTTATGCCTTTAATGGTATCGTATCGTCCTACGTAAAGGAATTTAAGCGGACGTTGAGGTTCATCCGGCATGCGAAGCCAGTTCTCGGTAATGCCTGTCGGTATTTCCAGAATTTTGGATGGTTCAACGCCGGCTTTTCGGATGATTTCCGTAATCTTACCGCCGTAACTGAACACATAATCGGCTTTTTTCATGCAATAGGACGCCGGAATACGTAACATCCATTGAACGGGATAATCCCGAAAGCGTTCCGGTTTTTGATACATATTCATCCCATGAAGCTTTACACCTACAGGCGGACAAGGGAAGGGAAGTTTATGTTTGTTTTTCAGTAAGTACCAGGCCGTAAACCCTTTAGAATAAATAAAATTCACCGGTCCGTTTTGTAAAAATCGTTTGAAAATTTCTTCGGAATATTTCCAGGATCCATATAAATAATGGCCCGGAAAATATTTGGTTTTAGGAAATTCAAGCACGATGTTGCGAATAAATCGCTTTTCATCATCCGTGAAAAATTCTAATTTTTGAATATCGTAATCGCTTTGATTGAAATGATATAAATCAACATGAATTCCTGCTTGTGCTAAAAACTTACAAACAAAAAATGAATGACGCTGCATGCCGCCCAGCACATAAGGACTGATTCCGTCGGTAAAAAGGGCAACCCGCATTATTCTATGATTAAAAAATCCTTATCACACCAGGAAGCGTAAAGCAAATAATTTTTGGCAATACGCTCCACCTCACCCTTGAACAGTTCCGGTGAAATATCTTTAACTTTTTTGGCCGGCACTCCGGCAAAAATGCATCCCGGCGGAACCACGGTTCCTTCTGTAAGAACGGCTCCGGCGGCAATGATGCTGCCCGAATGAATGTAACAACCGTCCATCACAATGGCTCCCATACCGATTAACACTTTCGATTCCACCTTGGCTCCATGTACAATGGCCGAGTGCCCGACGGATACATCATCACCGATATTCAAAGTGGTTTTTTGATAGGTACAATGCAGTACGGCTCCGTCCTGAATGTTGACTCTGTCTCCTATTCGTATGGCATTCACGTCGCCGCGGATAACGGCATTAAACCACACACTGCAAGCTTCTCCCATAATTACATCGCCGCAGACGGTAGCGTTCGGAGCTATGCGGGTGCCCTTTCCAAACCTGGGCACCGTGCCGTTTACTTCCAGGATGACCGGCATGGGTAATTTTAGAATTATTTTTTATTTTTGTATAATGTTTTTTGCTCTAAAATTTGCTTTTGTAATTGTATGATTTCATCTTTTTCCTTCAACAATCGCTCGTATATTTTTTGAATTTGTTCGGTTTCGGTTCCGTAAAAAAATTTATATCCTTCACCGTTTTGCGTATGGATTATATGATTAAAAATATTTTCGTTGGAAATTCCCAATAGTACATTAACTTTCACATCAAGCGCTTTGGCTATTTTATATAACATACTTAGTGAAATATCTACGTGTCCGTTTTCAATACGGCTCAGATGTTTTTGAGTTATATTCAATTCATTGCACAAATATTCCTGCTCAAGCCCTTTCATGGCTCTGATTTTACGAATGTTTTCATAAACAATCTTTAAATCTTTTTCCATATGTTAAAACAAATTGTAATGATAATAAAAATATATGACGTATAAATATATTACTTTTAAAGTATAAAAATTGTATATTTAAGTATAAAAAATTACCTTTTTAAAACATTCAATCAAGGATTGTTTCTGAAATTTGGCAAAAAACTAAGCATTATGAAAAAATACATTACAATTTTTACAGTTGCTTCCTTTGTTTTTTTATCTTGTGCAAAGGAAAAAACCTGTGAGTGTACGGACATAACGAAGTTTAAAGACGAGTCAACAGGTTATGAATGGACCACCACCGAAAAATTCAGTTTTAAATACAATGCAAAAAAGAAGCATGAAAATGGTCCGTGTAGTGATGGATTAGCAAATAGTTTGGCAAATTCTAATTATTCATCTGATGATCCGGATATTGTAATAATAGGGGGAAGCGTTGATTGTAAGTTGAAATAAAAGAACATCTCTGAAATTTTTGGTTGTAATGATTATTTTCAAAAAGAGGAGGGGGCGAAAGTTCCCTCTTTTTTTTAGTACTTTTCCAGTGCATAATACAGATCGTTCAGTATATCCTCTTTATGTTCCAGTCCGCAGGAAATGCGGATGAGTCCGGGGGTTATGCCCACCGCCAGACGTTCTTCTTCCGTAAGTTTGGAATGTGTGGTGGAAGCCGGATGGGTAGCAATGGTGCGCGTGTCGCCAAGGTTGGCCGTATGCGAAATCCATCTGAGGTTATTTAAAAATTTTTTTCCTGCTTCGTATCCACCTTTTAATTCAAAGCATAACATAGCTCCGCCGCGCTTCATTTGTTTGGAAAAAACGCTGTATTGCGGATGTTCGGGAGAACCCGGATAAAGGATGCGGCTGATTTTTTCGTGATTTTTTAATTGCCTAAAGATGAATTCGGCATTTTCGCAATGCCGGTCCATCCTTACGGCCAGGGTTTCCAAACTTTTGGAAATCACCCATGCATTGAAGGGTGAAATAGCCGGACCGGTATGCCGAAGGAAAAAACGGATTTTTTGAATGAGTTCTTTTTTTCCTAAAATTAAACCACCCAGCACGCGGCCTTGTCCGTCAAGGAATTTTGTGGCGCTGTGCACCACCAAATCAGCCCCGAACAGAGCGGGTTTTTGCAAATACGGTGTGGCAAAGCAATTATCCACGTTTACCAAAATGCCATATTTTTTGGCTATGCCACAGATAGTTTTGAGGTCTCCTGCTTCCAGTCCGGGGTTGGAGGGCGTTTCCAAATAAAACATCCGGGTGTTCGGCTGAATGGCTTTTTCCCATTCCTCCGTGCGGGATAATGAAACATACGTGGTGTGAATATTTCGGTCGGGGAAAATTTTTGTAAAAAGTTGGTGGGTGGAACCAAATACGGACCGGGACGCCACTATATGGTCGCCTGATTTTAAAAGAGCAGCCATAGATGAATAAACCGCTGCCATGCCGGTAGCCGTAGCCATACCGTCTTCGGTTTCTTCCAGCAAACACACTTTATCAATCAGTTCCTGAACGTTCGGATTGGAAAAACGGGAATAGATATTTCCCGGAATTTCATCGGCAAAGAGTGCAGCGGCTTGCCCGGCACTTTCAAAAACAAAAGACGAGGTAAGATAGAGCGGAGCACTGTGTTCGCGTTGTTCCGTTCGGGGGATTTGTGTTCGGATGGCAAGTGTTTCGAAATGAAGTTTATTATCCTGATTCATGTTTCGAGTTTAATGTGCTTCCAGCCAATTTTGGCCTGTTCCCAGTTCCACCAAAACAGGCACATTCAGCGGCAAGGCATTTTCCATTTCCTGCCTCACCAGATGTTGGAGTTCATCCAGTTCATTCTTATGTGCATCAAAAACCAATTCGTCGTGTACCTGCAGGATAAGAGCCGATTTCATTTTTGCCGATTTCATTTTCCGATAAATGCTCACCATGGCTTTTTTAATCATGTCGGCGGCGGTTCCCTGAATGGGCGCGTTAATGGCATTGCGTTCCGCAAAGCCCCTTTCGGCCTGATTTTGAGAGTGAATATGGGGAAGATAACGACGGCGGCCAAGCAGGGTTTTAACGTATCCGTGGGTTCGGGCATAATGGATTTGGTCGTCCATGTATTTTCGAATGCCCGGATATTGCCGAAAATACGTTTCGATGAGTTCTTTGGCTTCCGTGCGGGAAATACCCAGGTTTTCGGCTAACCCGAAGGCTCCCTGCCCATAGATGATACCGAAGTTTACGCTTTTGGCTTTATAGCGCATTTCTTTGCTGACGTCACTCTCCGGTATATTATAAACGCGGGCGGCGGTGGCGGTGTGAATATCTTTGTTTTTTCGGAACGCCTCACACATGGCTTCGTCTCCGCTGATGGAAGCCACGATGCGAAGTTCAATTTGGGAATAATCGGCACTCAGCAGAACGTGATTTTCATCGCGTGGGATAAAGGCCTTTCGGATTTGACGGCCGCGCTCGGTCCGGATGGGAATATTCTGCAAATTCGGATGATCGCTACTCAACCTTCCCGTTACGGCCACCACCTGGTTGAAGGTTGTATGAACTTTTCCGGTTGTGGGATTAATCAATTGAGGCAGGGCCGTTACATAAGTACTCAGTAACTTCTGATATTCCCGATGGAGCAGTATTTTATCTACCACCGGATGCACATGACGCAATTTCATCAGCACGTCTTCTCCGGTGGCATATTGACCGGTTTTTTTGGTTTTTTTGGCATCGGAAGATATTTTCAACACATCAAAAAGTATTTCACCTACCTGGCGCGGTGAAGCAATGTTAAAACGCGCTCCGCAAAGCCGAAAAATTTCTTCTTCCGTTTCAATAAGGTCTTGACGCAGCGTTTCTTCCAATTCTTTCAAATGATGGACGTCCAACCTAAAACCTTCTCTTTCCATAGAAAGCAAGACGTTTACTAACGGACCTTCCATTTCATCCATTAAAGGCCACATGCCTTCTTTTTTTAATTTTTCGGAAAAAAGATCATGCAGTTGTAGGGTTACGTCGGCATCTTCGGCTGCGTAATAAAAGATCTTGTCTGGCGGAACATCTTTCATGTTACCCTGATTTTTTCCTTTTTCCCCTATAAGGGTTTCTATGGAAATGGGATCATAATTCAAATAAGACCGCGAAAGTTCGTTCATCCCGTGGCGGGCATCGGGTTTTAATATAAAATGCTCCACCATGGTATCCATCACTTTGCATTGAACATCCACACCGTGGTTTTTGAGTACATGCAAGTCGTATTTCAGGTTCTGGCCAATGATGGTAATACTTTCGTCATCAAATATTTCTTTAAACAGTGAAAGAAAGCGGGAAATGGCATTCTCATCATAAAAATAGATGAATGCAGCCGTGTGCGCATCCGTGCTGAAACTGACCGATACCAACCGGGCTTCAAATACATCCAAAGAGGTGGTTTCCGTATCAAATGAGAAATATCTTTTTTCTTTTATTTTTTTTATCCAATCATTGATTTCATCATCGGATTTGATCCAGGTATAGCGAAATTTAACATCCTGAATGGTTTTCCATTTTTTTATTTCTGAAATGTCGCTTTTTTCAACGGCGGTTCCGTCAAATAGGGATGTCTGTCCGGTATTTTTATTGCTTAGCGGAGTATGAATGGTTTCGCCCAAGAGGCGCTGGGCAAACTGCCGGAATTCCAGTTCTTTAAATAATTCCAGCAGTTTATCTTTGTTGAATTCTTTGATTTTGAGTTCCTCGATGGATAAATTAATAGGGATATCCGTGATGATGGTAGCCAAACGTTTTGACTGAAGGGCCAATTCGCTTCCGTTTTCCACTTTTTCTTTCAATTTTCCCTTTAAGGATGAGACATTTTGGAGTACATTATCCAGTGAACCGAACTCCTTAATCAATTGTTTGGCCGTTTTTTCTCCCACACCGGGAATACCGGGAATATTATCGGATGAATCACCCATTAACCCGAGAATATCAATAACCTGATGAACATTCTGAATTTCCCATTTTTGGAGTATTTCATTTACACCCAGAATTTCTGCACCGTCGCCCATACGTGAAGGCTTATAGATGTGAATATGGTCGTCCACCAGTTGACCAAAATCCTTATCGGGGGTCATCATATAAACTTCAAACCCCTCTTTCTCGGCTTTCTTGGCCAGGGACCCGATGATGTCGTCGGCTTCAAAACCGGGAATTCGGATGGCGGCGATATTCATTGCCTCAATCAATCGGTCAATGTAAGGAAGGGATTTCAGGATGTCGTCGGGAATTTCATCACGATGTGCCTTGTATGCTTCAAATTCCGTGTGGCGATGCGTTGGCTCTTCCGTATCAAACACCACGGCGATATGCGAGGGTTTCTCGGTTAGAATAACCTGCATCAGAGTATTCAAAAAACCGAAGACCGCTGAGGTGTTTAATCCTTTTGAAGTAATGCGCGGATTTTTACTGAAAGCAAAATAGGAACGATAAATCAATGCAAATGCATCCAGTAAAAATAATTTTTTATCAACGTTTTTAGTTAACATTCGCTTTACTGTTGTAGTTTTGAATCCATTGTGCAATGGCTTTTTCATCGAATTGCTTTAGGGCTTCCAGTTCTTTCAACTCCGGTAAATCTTTTCCAACGCGTTGTTTGATTTGTTTGGCAAATTTTTTTTCATCCGCTTCTTCCAGATTGCCGTTTTTATCCGTAAAGTAATATACAGGTTCAAAAGTTATTTCATTCATATTGGCAAATTCTGCATACCCTTTATAGAAGTTTATTTTACCTTCGGCCAAAACTTCCAGGAATTCCGAAGGTTGTCCTTCAAAATCCATGCTGATAAACTTTTTGCCTTCCATAAAAAAAATACAAGCTATGCCGGGCTTGAATAATTTTTGGGGGCCTGTAGTTGGTTTAAATGTTATTCGTTTATATATTTCGTGAATTTTTTTTGTGTTGACCTTAATTTCTCCCTTTAGTGTATCATTCGTGTTTTTACATAAAATCACCTTTGCCGGAATTAGTTTTTGTTGACCAAAAGAAAATTTAACAGCAAACAGAAGGAACAAGATTACAATACTTTTTTTCATAGGTTGAAAATAGGGAAGTTTTTTAAATTAGTACAACAAATATTAAAACTAAAAGAGCAGAAGTATAAGCCTAGTATTGGTTGGCAAGTTCTTTAAAAAATTTCCACCAATCAACCTTACCGGTATTTTTACCTAACCTGACAATGATAAGTTTTTTCGCAGGGTAAACATAAATATATTGCCCCAGATGACCATCGGCCAGAATATCTTGTCCCGGATGAGGCAACCACCAGGAATATTGATAATAAGAAACACTGCCTTCGGAATTTTCCGGTTTTAAGATATGTGAAATCCATTCATCCGAAATTATTCTTTTGCCCTGATAAACTCCTTTATGGATGAACAGCCTTCCGATTTTGGCAAAGTCGGTGGCGGTGGCGTTAAAACAACAAAATGTTTTTTCGATGGGATTTTTACCCCAATCCAAACTCCAGGTGGCATCCGATTCCATTCCAAGAGGTATCCATATTTTTTCCTGCAGGTATTGTGAAATGGTTTTTCCTTTCAATGCCCGTTCAAGAACCAAACCCAGCAATTGGGAATTTCCGCTGTGATATTCAAATTTTTTTCCGGGTTCATTTTTCAGTTTCATTTTAAGTAATTTTTTCCTCAGGTTCTTTCCGTAATAGAATCGGGCGGCATCGGAAAACGGAGTGTAATATTTTTCCGAAAACTCAATGCCAGATGTCATTTGCAAAAGATGCTTGATTTTAACTTTATCAAAATTATTTTTTTTTAATTCAGGAATGTAAATCGTTACATTGTCATTCTCCGACTGGATATATCCGTCATCAATGGCACAACCTATCAGTAAAGAAAGAATAGATTTTGTAACGGAAAATGAAGGAATCAGGCTATTTGGATGGTAGTTATAAAAGTAGTTTTCGTAGTGTATGGTATCGTTGCTGATTATTAGAAATGCTACCGTGTTGTTTTTAATTAAAAATTCTTCTAATGGCTCACCGTTTATTTTTGACGGAAATTTTCCCGTCCAGCTTCTTTCAAACGGATGATGTTCTGCGGGAGCCTTTATTTCCCGACTGGGAAATTTCCTGTAATCATTTATGTCGGCAAAATTATATAAAATGAACCTTGAAACCTGACATGAGCTCATAATAAAGCAGAAGAAAGCTAATAATCTTAACATCATTTATCGGTTCATAAAGTTATTCTTTTTGTGTCAAGGACGTGTTCGCAAAGATTTGGATGGAAAACTATCATATTAACATTAATTAACCCGATAGTGTATAACGACAAATTTATATTTGTCACTTGCAAAAATCAGACCTTATGGCAGATATTCGTGAAATAAACGAGAAAATACAGCGGGAAAGCGCCTTTGTGGATTTGTTGTTAACGGAGATGGAGAAAGTGATTGTTGGGCAAAAGCACATGAGCGAACGTTTGTTGATGGGGCTGCTTTCCAACGGACATATATTACTTGAAGGAGTGCCGGGTTTGGCCAAAACCCTTGCCATCAATACCATGGCCAGATGTATTGATGCCAAATTCAGCCGGATTCAATTTACGCCCGACCTGTTGCCGGCCGACCTCATCGGAACACAGATCTACAATCAGAAGCAGGAAGGATTTACGGTTCGTAAGGGGCCGATTTTTGCCAATTTTGTATTGGCCGATGAAATCAACCGCGCGCCGGCCAAAGTGCAATCGGCATTACTGGAAGCCATGCAGGAAAA
>FQKF010032444.1_pt1 | contig 28019 bp, 24 predicted proteins | sample 1504521 | NCBI WGS metagenome assembly FQKF01 (sample SAMEA4475357, study PRJEB15587) | soil metagenome | biome: Soil; feature: Field | place: India | collected 2015-03-11 | depth 0 m
TTTAAAGTATTCCTCTGCTTGTTTATCCGTGAGGTTTTCAGGAATAAAATCCATTTTAAGGCCAAAATTCATTCTTAGTTCTCTTTCCTTGAAAAGATATTCATCGGCCACGGGCCAAAATTTCTGTTTTTCATCTTCAGTTAATTGCAGCCTTTCTTCAATGAATGCCTTCCGGGCATCCCTCACGTTTTTTTTGGGTTCTTTTTGTGAATAAAATACTCCGATGAGTCCCACTGTTAACATTGTGAATATTATCTTTTTCATGGTATTAAGTTTTATTATAATTGATGATATTATTCTGGATTGGTTTAATTCAGGTTTTCCAATTCATCTTCGCTGGCTTCATAATACAGTTCATTCAATATTGTCTCTCTTTCAATGCAGGCAAGAGTTTTACAGGTATCTGCATACGATTTACCCGAAATTCCTTTGGGAGTGTTTTCCTTTTTATTTAACAAAAATTTATAAGCAAACCAGGCCGTAAGCGTTAAAATTAACACAGCCGCTATGCGTTTTACAAATAAATGGATTAAAAGCGCATTTTTGGATGGAGTTTCATGTTGAGTTATATCTTTTGCTTTTAAATCCTTAGCTTTTATTTTTTGATTAATTTCTTGGTTTGCAGTAACCAAATAATTATTCGGTAAACTAAAACATTTTGCATTACTTTCCTTAATTTTTTTCAAAATCGGATAGTCATGAAGTTCTCTTATTATTTCCAATTTCCTTAATACTTTCTTTTTGGCATTTTCCATGCCGTCATCCGGAATCTGAAAAATAGGGTTAATATTGTTTTTCATGCCGTTTATTGTATGATAATGTTTTCTGAATAAGATTTCAAGTGAGTTTCTATTTTTTCTAAGGCGTGATGATAGTTTGCCTTCAAAGCCCCAACAGAAGTACCCGTAATTTCGGATATTTCCTCATAGGAAAGTTCATCAAAATACCGCATTTGAAAAACCAGGCGTTGTTTTTCGGGCAACATTTGTATTGCATCAAACAAGGCTATTTCTATGGCACTGCCTTTGAAGTAAGCATCGTTTTTTAAGACTTCGCCTGCCTGTAAATCACCGTTTGGATTTTCAAACGAACGCATGTTTTTCTTTTTTAAGAATTGCAAAGACTCATTGACGGCTATTCTGTATATCCAAGTATAAAGTGAGCTTTCATGCCGGAAATTTTTGATATTGAGCCACACTTTAATTATCACATCCTGAAAGATGTCGTCGGCATCTTCATGTGTGAGTACCATTCGACGAATAACATAATAAATCTCTTTCCCATAAACATCCATGATGTCGGAAATGATGCTTTCGTCGTCCGGTTTATTCAGTATTTTTTCCTTTATTTTTATCTCTTCCTTACGGTTAACCACAATAGTTCTCCCCTGTTTGATTACTTTTCTTTGTAAAGGTTTAAAACGATAAAAAAAACAGAGGTTGTTTCAAAACAAATTAGTGTTTCCGCCCGATAATACCAATACGATTTTATTGCCCTTGAGTTCAGCGGAAATTTTTTTGGCAGCAGCCCAAACGGTGGCCGATGAGGGTTCAATTACGATTTTCATTCTGTTCATGATTTCTCTTTGAGCCGTCAGAATTTCTTCTTCGCTTACAGTTACAATTTGATTAACCATTTTTCTGATGACGGAAAACGTAATATTGCCAAGGGATGTTCGCAGCCCGTCGGCAACGGTATGAACTTCATTCAGATGGACAATTTCTCCTTTTTGAAGAGAGAGATATGCATCATTGGCGCCTTCGGGCTCTGCCCCAATTATGGTACAAGCCGGGAAATAATGGGCGGCCGCGACGGAAATTCCTGATATTAACCCACCTCCGCCCACAGGCACAATGATGTAATCGGGGAAAATTTTATCCAGAAACAATTCGCTGACCAGGGTTGTATGCCCCTCGATGACGTGAATTTCATTATACGGATGAATAAAAACAGATTCCGGATTCTGCCTCAGGTAATTTTTCAAAGTTTGCTCTCTGTTATTCGTCCCGGGTTGGCAAAATTCAATGTCGGCACCATATCCTATCATGGCTTCCACTTTGGTTTTTGGAGCATTTTCAGGAACTACGATATGACATGAAATTCCATACATAGAAGCTGCATATGCCAATGCCTGGCCGAAATTTCCGGATGAATGCGTTGCTACGGTTCCTATATTTCCTTTTTCCAGGGCTTTTCGTACGGCATAGGATGCCCCTCTTATTTTAAATGAACCGGTCTTTTGAAAATTCTCACATTTAAAATACAGTTCCGCTCCAATTTCCTGATTGAAAAGTTTGCTGCCAAAAACAGGAGTATGATGAATCTGCGAACGAATTTCAGAATACACTCGTGTCGGATGGTTAAATTCATATCCATTGATTATCATAAGCAAAAAATTAAAAATACTGAAAAATTTTTCCAAACTTTTTTTTCAAAAGCGTATAAAATTTGGGCTTTAATCCGTTGATTTCCCATGCGCGTTTGTCTTCTTTCCATGCAAGCAAGCGGCTTTGCATTCCCTTATTACTCAAGCCTCCGGTTCTCATGTGCACCAGCACTTCCGGAAAATATTTCATCGAATAGGAAAACTTTTCAAATACCCTTAACATCCATTCATAATCGCCGGAAATGCGAAAAGTTTCATTAAAATACCCGCTGAATTCAAAAATTTGCTTTTCAACTACCAGTGCCGGATGCGGGGGCATCCAACCCTCGTAAAAAGCACCTTTCCTAAATTCCCCGCTTTTCCATCTACGCACCACCCTTTGCAGATTTCCATAATCTACATAATTCAAATCACCATACACAAGGTTGGGGAATTTCTCCTGAACAATAAAACCATGAATCTTTTTCAAAACATGTTCATGCGGGAAAAAATCGTCGGCATGCAAAATTATGACATATCTTCCGTTAGCTTTTTTTATGGCCGAATTAAGAGCCTGATATAATCCGTTGTCTTTTTCGCTGTATATAAAATGCTTATCACTTATAGTTTGCCGGCAAATTGGAATGGTTTGGTCGGTTGATAAGCCATCCTGAATGATGTGCTCGTAATCCATGAACGTTTGTTTTAAAACGCTCTCTATGTTGGTGCGTATGACGTCTTCATTATTAAGAGTGGCAGTTATTATGGAAAAAAAAGGTTGCAAAACTTAACTAAAACTGATAAACAAAGTTAACAAAATGCCCGCTTGCTGAAATAAATAATCCGGCCCTGATTATTTGAAATATTTTCTAATGTTTTAAATTCTAAATTTGCAAGGCATGCTGAAAAACCCGATTTATTTTCTCTTTGTATCACTTATCTATGCTCAACCCGATACCTCATTCATCGGTAAAATATACCGGTATCATCTGACCCATAGCAACAGCTACGCTGCCCTGAAGGACTTATGTTTTAATATCGGCCATCGGCTAAGCGGCAGTCCTCAGGCCGCTAAAGCCGTTAAGTGGGCCTATTTGAATTTGAAAGAATACGGTGCCGACAGTGTTTTTCTTCAGAAGGTGATGGTTCCCCGCTGGGTCAGAGGTAAAAAAGAACAATGCGTCATTCAATTAAAAAACAATAAAAGAATCACCATGAACACCCTGATTTTGGGTAACAGCGTGGGAACAAACGGATGGCTTTCGGCTCCCGCCATACGCGTAAAATCCTTTGAAGAACTTGAAAGACTCGGAAGCGAAAACATCAAGGGGAAAATAGTTTTTTATGATGTTTTTTTTGATGATGGATGCCTTACGCAAGGTGAGGCATACGGCAAAGCCGTTCCATACCGGAGTAAAGGAGCCAGTATGGCCGCCAAATATGGGGCGGTTGCCGTTTTAATCCGAAGCATGACTTCCTCGCGTGATGATGAACCCCATACCGGCATGCTCCGCTACGATACCATAATTTCAAGAAACAAAATTCCCGGTTTTGCGCTGAGCTACCTGGGTGCCAATGAATTATCCAAATATTTTGACAACAGTGAAGTTCAAAAAATTGAACTGTATTCCGACTGTCGGCAATATCCCGACACCCTTTCCTATAATGTGATTGCCGACCTGAAAGGAACCGAATTTCCGGATAAATACATCCTCATCGGCGGACATCTGGACTCCTGGGATGTGGGACATGGCGCGCATGACGACGGGGCAGGAATAGTACAAAGTATGGAAATCATCAGGGCTTTCCGTCAACTGGGCTATCGCCCTAAACATACCATACGGGTGGTGTGTTTCATGAACGAAGAAAACGGGCTCCGGGGCGCCTATGCTTATGCGGACGAAACAAAAAAGCACCAATGGAAACACCTGGCCGCCATGGAAAGTGATGCAGGGGGATTTACACCCCGAGGATTCGGAATTGATACCACTTCCGGAATTTTTACGGGAATTTATAAATACCGCGACATGCTGGAAAATTACCTGATTAATTATCTGCACCACGAAGGCGGAGGTGCCGATATTGGTCCGTTAGAAAAAATGGGCGTGCCCTGCATAGGTTTTATTCCCGACGGACAACGTTATTTCGATATCCATCACACCCGCCAGGACACTTTTGACAAAGTGCATAAACGGGAACTTGAATTGGGGGCGGCCGCCATGACTACCTTGGTTTATCTTTTGGATATTTTGTTCAAGTAATGAAAATTTATTTTGGAGCATTATATTTATTTATTACCAACATAATACTCCATTCACAAAACATATCTATCAGCGGCAAAGTTTACGATGAAAAAAACGGTGAAATTCTGATTGGAGCCACCGTTTTTTTAAAAGACAATCCGAAAAATGCCGTAACTACAAACAACTACGGACTTTTTTCATTGCAAACTACACCCGGTACTCACACCTTGGTCATTCAATACATCGGTTACCAAAAAAAAGAGTTGGTGGTTCATTTACAAAAAAACGAACATTTAAACATTACCATGAAAGAAGAGTCATCATCCAACCTTAATGAAATAGAAATTTTGGGTGAAAAGAATGATGAAAATATCACCATTAATCGTATGAGTTCGGTAAAACTGGAAATGAATGAAATAAAAAAAATTCCGGCTTTTATGGGAGAAGTGGATATTTTAAAAACCATCCAGTTACTTCCGGGTGTTAAAAACGCCGGTGACGGAAATACGGGATTTTATGTCCGCGGGGGCGGCCCTGACCAAAATTTAATACTGTTGGATGATGCACCGGTATATAATGCTTCTCATCTGATGGGTTTTTTCTCGGTATTTAACGGAGATGCCGTTAAAAACGTAAACCTTATAAAAGGAGGAATGCCGGCCGAATATGGCGGACGTTTGGCCTCGGTGTTGGATATTACCATGAAAGACGGGAATAACCGCTATTGGGAAGCGGAAGGCGGTGTGGGCATCATTGCCTCGCGCCTGACGGTTCAGGGTCCTTTGGTTAAAGATAAATCTTCCCTGATACTAAGCGGAAGAAGAACCTATGTGGACATTGTGGCCAAACCCTGGATTGAAAAATCGGATTTTAAAGGAACATCTTATTTCTTTTACGACCTTAACTTGAAATGGAATTATATGATAAATGAAAAAAACAAAATATTTTTAAGCGGATATTACGGTAAAGATGTTTTTGTTTTTAAATCGGAAGAAGATTTTTTCAATACGCGAATCCCCTGGGGAAATGCCACTTTATCAGCCAGGTGGAATCACATCTTCAATTCAAAACTTTTCTCGAATTTAACCTTCGCCTTCTCCGATTATCGCTTTCAGTTTGAGGCCTTGCAGGATGATTTTGAAGCCAAGTTCTTTTCCGGCATACGTGATTTCGGTTTGAAATACGATATACATTACTATCCGAATGCCCGTCATCAGATAAAAGCCGGATATCACCATTACTATCACATATTTACACCCACTAACGTCAGCGCCAAACAAGGCGAAACCGTATTTGACATCGGAAAAATCATACGGCTCTATTCTCATGAAATTTCAGCTTATGTTTCGGACGACTGGACTCTAAAAAGTAATCTGAAAGTGAATTTAGGTTTTCGTTACAATCATTTTTTTCATGTCGGGCCATTTACCCGATACGGAAAGGACTTTTTGGAAAGGATTGTTGATACAACCGAATACGGCAAGGGAAAAATCGTATCGAATTATGCAGGACCTGAACCCCGGGCATCCGTCACTTATATTCTTAATCCTTCACTGTCATTAAAAGCTTCTTACACCCGAAATTATCAGTTCATTCATTTAGCTACCCTGTCTTCCGTTTCGTTACCTACTGACGTTTGGATGCCCTGCACCGAGGTCATAAAACCCCAAATAGGTAATCAATATGCTGCCGGAATATTTAAGAATTTCAAAGACAACTTGTTCGAAACCTCCATAGAGGTATATTATAAAGACATGAAGAACCAAATTGAATATAAAGAAGGGGCTGAACCTTCGGATAATGTTTATGACAATCCTGACAATGCATTTACTTTCGGAAAAGGCTGGGCCTATGGTGCCGAATTTTTTGTAAGAAAATCCCGAGGAAAACTGACCGGTTGGATAGGATATACCTTATCTTGGACATTAAGACAATTTGATGAAATTAATTATGGCCTTGTATTCCCGGCCAAATACGACCGTCGGCATGATGCCTCTTTGGTTCTGACCTATGAACCGGTTAGCTACTTTAATGCCGGGATTGTTTGGGTATATGCAACCGGAAACAGAGGAACATTGCCCAATGGATTTTTTCTTTTTGAAGGCAGCATGAGTAATGATTACGGTTTGAGAAACTCCTATCAGTTTATTCCTTACCATCGGATGGATATTAGTTTTACGTTTAACTTCTCGAAATTTAAAGAATGGAAAAAAAATAAATTTTTAAATAAAAACCAATTCACCGAAATTTCCGTGAGCAATAAAAGAAAACTCCATCACTCCCTGACTTTAAGTGTTTTCAACGTATATAATCGATACAATCCTTATTTCATATATTTTTCAAGACAAGGCGATTTGCTGAAGGGTGATTTTAAAGTGGTGGCCAAACAAGTTACGCTTTTTCCCATTCTTCCCACCCTAACATGGAATTTTAAATTTTAATCATGAGAAAGTGGAGTATTATATTCGGTTTACTTTTTTTAGCAAGTTGCAGAAAAGAAGTCAAAGTAAAACTTCCTGAATATGAAAGTAAGTTGGTGATTGAGGCATGGATTGAACCTAATGAGCCTGCCCAAGCACTCATTAGTACTTCTGCACCCTATTTCGGAAGCTTTGATTATTCTAATCCAACGACCATTTTTGTCAAGGGGGCATTTGTAACGGTTAGCGACGGAACAATTACCGATACTTTGGAAGAAGTATTTCCCGGACAGGGATTTTATTACAAAGGAAATTCTCTGTTCGGTCAAATCGGTAAAACTTATGTATTAACCGTGCGACATGCAGGTAAAGAATATTCGGCTTCAACCTCACTTCGTAATCCTATTGCCTTAGACAGCTTATTTTTTAAATGGGAATTCGATTCTACGGGCTTTATATGGCAACATTTCAAAGAGCCCTCCGGATTGGGCAATTATTATCGCTGGCAATCGAAACGTTTGAATGTTAAGTATGGTGACCAATTTTTTGCCGGACCGCTCTTTTCAGTATTTGACGATAAATTCGTTGACGGAAAAGAATTTAACTTTTCTTACGACAGGGGACCACAGCCTTACAATGTACAAGCATGGAGAGATGACCCGAACAGAACTTTATATCGTGTGGGAGATACGGTTGCCGTAAAATTTTCACACATCGGAAAAGAAGAATATGAATTTTGGTACACCTACTATCAAAATAAAGTCAGTAATTCAAATCCTTTTTCGGCGCCTGTGAACATAAAAAGCATGTTCGGAAACAACAGGGAAGTTATCGGTTGCTTTGTCGGTTATTCCTATACCTTAGACACCATCATCATTAAAAGCAAACCATAAAATTAACTTTGAACTAATCGTTTATACCCATTAAGTTAACTTAGGTTGCATCAAAATCGGTAAAGTTTCAAAGTTACCGTTGTTCATGATTTTTTTCCTTAAAAGATAAACTCTGCAAACAAACCAACGTAAAATAATATAAAAGAAAACTCTATGGAAAACGAACAACAGCAAAATGTCAAACCCTTTAAAATGAAGCGTTATGAAAACAAAATTACTGCGAGCCGTTTTGGGGCTCATGCTCATTTGGCCCGTTGCAGCACGGGCTCAGGAAAAACCGAACCCGACTGATGCTTTTCACCAATTCATGCAAACAGAACGGGAAATTGCCCTGCGCATGAATCTTCGGGAAGAAGAAATGATGGAGTACCTCACCGCAAAAAGAAACTGGTGGCACGAACAACAATCAGCCACTGTAAATGAAGGTAATAAACCGGTCTATCCAAATCCTGCTCCAACATTAAGCAACGGTTGTACAAACATTGATTTTGAGAATGGAACATTGCAGGGTTGGATTACTTCCAACGGTTTTCACCCCGGTTTTAACAATCAGGGATGTTGTAACCTTCCGGGGGGACAACAGGTAATTGTAACCGGAAACGGTTTAGACCCTTACGGAAATTTTCCTGTTGTGGCACCGGGTGGAAATTTCTCGTTACGGCTTGGAGATAATCAAGTTGGAGGTCGCGCCGACCGGATACAACAAACCTTTCTTGTTTCTGCTGCCAATGCCTTTTTTACCTATCGCTATGCCGTTGTTTTACAAGACCCCGGACATGTTCCGGCTCAACAACCGGCCTTCGTTATTGAAATGTTCGACCAAAATAATAATCCCATTCCCTGCTCCTACTATGCCGTTCAAGCCGGACCTAATATTCCCGGTTTCCAGAACGGTGCCAACGGAGTAGTATATAAACCATGGAGCAATGTTAGTATTGACCTGACACCATACATCGGTCAAAATGTTACCATACGTTTCACCACTTATGATTGTTCGTTAGGCGGACATTTCGGATATGCTTACCTGGATGGAATATGTGACGCTTTCATGACCATTCAAAACGACACCATTTGCCCCGGCACTTCTAAAACCCTTTGTGCACCTAATGGTTTTATGCAATATGTCTGGAACGGACCCGGAGTGAATAATTTCAACGGTCAATGTCTTTTGGCTTTAAACCCCGGAAACTATACCGTACAAACCACCATGTTTACGGGCTGTCCGGGACCAAGTTTTGTATTTCCCATCCTTTCTTATCCCTCTCCGCAAGTTGCATTTACTTCGGGAAGCAATCCGTGTTCTTTGCAACAATCCTTTGTTAATCAATCGCAAATCAGTTTGGGCAACATTGTAAGTTATACCTGGAACTTCGGAAATAATGTAACATCAAATAATGCTCAACCTTCTTTCACATTTAACGCTCCGGGCAGTTATGTCGTTCAATTAAGCGCAACTTCCGATAAAGGATGTATTTCAACTCAAACGCAACTCATCAATATACTACCTCCTCCTAACATTCAAATCCAACATTCAACCCTTTGCGAAAACCATACGGCAATCCTAAATGCCAATGTTAACGGTGGTGTTCCACCCTATCAATTCCAATGGAATATTCAAAACAGTTTATACAATACTCCATCCGTTAATCACTACTTCACAAATTCAGGGCAAGTTCCCGTATCGGTGAACATATTGGCCTCTAACGGTTGTTCGGCATCTGTTCATAGCACATTGATTATTAATCCTCTGCCACAATTACAGTTTAACGCTAATGCCGTATGTGAAGGATTCTTTACCCAATTCCAAAACCAATCGCAAATTTCATCGGGTTCCATTCTTCAATTCAACTGGAACTTCAACGGATTTGGGACAAGTTCCAATATCAATCCGAATTTCCAATTTCCCTCATACGGAATATTTACAGTGAATTTATCGGCTTTATCCCAAGCAGGATGTACCGCAGCCATAAGTCAAACGGTTCAGGTCTATCCGAATCCGTCTGCTTCATTCCTTTTACCAACCTCCGTTTGCTCGGGTTCCCTGCTGAACTTAATCAATACATCGTCCGTTCCATACGGTTCCATTGTTAATAGCATTTGGAATATCAACAACCAGACCAATGTCAACGCGTTCAACGCTTCAATCTCATTTACGCAATCCGGTGTTTATCCCATACAACTGACGGTTTTCAGCCAACATATGTGTGCCTCATCTGTTACGAAAACCCTACAGGTTTATGCAACACCGCAACTCAACGTACAGGTAACTAATGCCTGCGACGGACAAATGGTGGGCCTACAGAATTTATCCTACATTAACGGCGGACAGATTCAGAACTGGTACTGGGATTTCAACAGCGACGGTATCATCGATAACAATAACTACCAGCCCCTGGGATATTTCTATCCTTCACCCGGTAATTATTCCATTACACTTTCCGCTATAAGCACAGAAGGATGCAAATCGGAAAAAACATTTTTTGCAAGGGTGTATGCGTTGCCAAAAGCTGATTTTACCGCTAAGTCAGTTTGTTTGGGAAAAACCACTCAGTTTATCAATTTAAGCAGTTCCCAGGATGGTGGAATAACATCCTGGCACTGGGAATTTTACGGTAACGGACAATTGAGTAACATATTCCCTAATCCCTCGCACACTTACACACAAGCCGGAACCTATCTTGTAAAACTGGAAGTACAAAGCCAATACGGCTGCATAAACACCGTCAGCAAACCGGTCAGGGTATTTCCGAATCCGGTTCCAACTTTTACCCTTGATAAAAACAAGGCTTGTGAAATTTTATGCACGAAATTTTCAAATCTGAGTACGATAGAGTCCGGAAACATAGTGGCCTATATTTGGCATTTCGGCGACGGAAGCATTCCTTCCGCACTAACTCACCCGCAACATTGCTATAAACCCGGAAAATACGATATCACCCTGCAAGCCATCAGCGACAGCGGATGCGTAGCCACCTATACCTTAAAAAATGCTGTGGAAGTATATCCCACACCCGTTGCCGATTTTAGAATAATGCCGGATGAAATGGATGAAATGCAACCCGAAATAGAAGTGTATAACCAAGCCGTGGGAGCCGATGGGGTATTATATTATGTGAGCGATGGACATCAAACTTCGGCTGAAAATTTCAATCATACTTTTAAAAATCTGAAAGACAATGAAATTCCCACAATAACGCAAATTGCAACCAACTACCATGGTTGTAAAGACACCATCATAAAACCCGTGAAAATAAAACCCTCTTTTGCGATCTATTTCCCCAATACCTTCACGCCTAACGGAGACGGCATAAACGATGAATTTACGGGTAAAGGATATAACATATTGGAATTTGAACTGAGAATTTACGACCGCTGGGGTAAGCTGCTTTTCAAAACAAATGACATTAATCAGGCATGGGACGGCAGAACCAAAGGCAGCGAAGAACCTATAAAAAGCGACGTTTATGTTTGGAAAGCATGGGTGAAAGACATATTTCACAGAACCAAAGAATATGTGGGGCACGTAACATTGTTAAAATAGGATAGTAATAAATAGAAGAGCAGCTCGTAAAATTTACGAGCTTTTTTAATTATAAAACAAGATGAAGTGAATTTTGTAATTTTGTTTTAATATTTTGAAAATCATTTTAATATGAAAGACATTTTTCAAAAAGTTTTGGAGAATATGGGGCCGTTAGGCCAATATTCCGATAAAGCACACGGATATTTCACTTTTCCGAAATTAACGGGTGATATATCTCCGCACATGGAATTCAGAGGTCGTAAAATGCTGAACTGGAGTTTGAATAATTACCTTGGGTTGGCTAATCATCCTGAAGTCAGAAAAGCCGATGAAGAAGGAGCGCGTTTATATGGGTTGGCCGCTCCTATGGGTGCCCGGATGATGAGCGGAAACTCCGATTTGCACGAACAACTGGAACGTGAACTGGCTGCTTTCGTTGAAAAAGAAGATGCCATTTTGGGGAACTTCGGATACCAATTAATGGTAAGTACCATTGATGCTTTGGTTGACCGTCATGACGTCATAGTTTATGATTCGGAAAGCCATGCATGTATCATTGACGGTGTACGCCTTCATATGGGGAAGCGTTTTGTATATAAACACAACGATATAGAAGACCTGGAAAAACAATTACAACGTGCTCAAAAATACATAGAAGACGTTAATAAAGGTAAGGGAGGTATTTTGGTCTTGACAGAGGGTGTTTTTGGAATGCGTGGCGACCAGGGAAAATTGAAAGAAATTGCGGAATTAAAGAAGAAATATCCTTTCCGATTGTTTGTGGACGATGCGCACGGCATAGGCATTTTGGGAAAAAACGGAGGCGGAACCGGACAGGAACAAGGGTGCCAGGACCAAATTGATGTATATTTCGGAACTTTCGCTAAGGCCTTTGCTTTGATTGGCGGCTTTATTGCCACCAGTAAACCGGTTGCGATGTACTTGCGTTATAATTTAAGAAGTCAAATTTTTGCCAAAACCATGCCGCTCCCCTTAGTTTATGGTTTACTTAAACGGCTTGATTTGATGAGAAAACATCCGGAATATCGTGAAAAACTTTGGGAAATAACCCGAGCTTTGCAAAGCGGCCTCAAAGAAGCAGGGTTTGACATAGGTAATACCAACACACCCGTAACTCCTGTTTATTTATCAGGCAGTATTCCGGAAGCCACAAACATGGTGCATGATTTACGTGAAAATTTCGGAATATTCTGCTCAATGGTTACATATCCGGTTATACCTAAAGGAATGATTATACTGCGATTGATACCTACGGCTGTTCATACTATGGAAGATGTTAAATATACGATTGAATCATTTAAAAAAATCGTAGATAAATTGAAATCGGGTGCATACAAAACGGAGGATGTTGCAAAAGTGAAAGTAGATTTGTAATAATTCTTCTATCGAGACTTAGCAATTAAAATTTTGTTTATATTTGCATAAATTCCATTTGTTATGAAAAAATTCTAAATTATTGGCTTATTGGCAGTTGCCGGTGCGATTAACGCACAAAACAACCTTATCAAGGTTGAAAATGCAGATATGGATGCTTCTGCATTTAAGAACAGATATACCATGGTCATGAAACAAGAAAACGAAAAAACTTCCGCCGTTATGGTTCAGGACACACTATGGTACACCCTAAACAAACACATTTACAGAAATCAAAGTTTTGGTGGTTTTTTTACCGTTAAAGCGCCCTATCCCAATGCAACTCTTCAATTGAGTCATTTCGGTGCAAAATTTTTAAATAATGCCCCGGTTACAATAACCGGACTTGAGATGGCCGCACAAAGACAAGCATCCTCACCTTCTGCCAGCGTTCCTGTCAGGATTTATTTGTGTAATGTTAATTCCATGACGGGGGGAGCTCAATTCCCTGCCATCGACTCGGTTCAAGCCGTTTTAACCGGAACTTCTATTCAGTTTGTCGGTGGTAATTTTGCCCAACCAAAAGTAGTTTCAGGTAATTTTGCCGTTGTTTATCGTAATATTTCCACCGTTTCGGGAGACACCATCCGCGCATGGATGAATAATGCCGGAACGTCTTCATTTTCAGTACCTGCCCGTCAATATGGTGAAGGAATTGGATTAATCAGTTTACAATTTGGTCCTCAACCACCAACTCATACCATCACAACAAATATATTTGGAACAAATTTCGATAACGAGTTCCTGGTTGCTCCGCGTGTAACCATAAATCTCAGTGTTACAGCCGCCCACACCCCAACGGCATCTTGTACACAAACCGTGTTATTCAGTAGCAATCCCTCTTCTCACTTCACAAACAAATTCTTTAATATGTTCCCGTTTGAAGCAGCTTGGGGGCCATTTACAGGTACAGTTGGTTCTCCAATTCCAAGCGGACAATTTATGTATAATTGGAGTATAGGCGGTACCACACCAACTTCAACCCTTCAAAATGCAACAACTTCATATACCGCCAACGGAACTTTTCCCATAAATCTTAATTGTAAATACGTAAAAATGAATGACTATGGAACCATTGCCATCGATACTTACTCCGGAACCGTTACGGTAACCAACTGCCCCACGGCCTTAAATAATAACATTTCACTTTCCGAAGCAGTAAATGTATATCCTAATCCTGCTTCTAACCAATTGTTTATCAAATCTGATTTAGAAGACGCGAATTTCATCATTGTGAATATGCTGGGTGAAAAGGTTAAAGAAGGTCATATTGAAAAAGGAAACAATACCATAAACATAGTTAATTTAACCAACGGTATTTATTTTGTTCGCCTTCAATCCTCTAATAAGGAAAGTATTATAAAATTAGTTAAAGAATAATTGAGTGAATTTTTACTTTTAAGCCCATGCTAAAATGCATGGGCTTTTTTATTTATGGCTTGTTACATAAGCATGAGAAATTGCATTTTCATCCAATGAATATTTCAAAAATCTTTCATTCAATTTAATTTTTTTAAGTAATGCAGGTTCCCCACTTCTGTATTCATTTAGCTTAAATGGTATTTTAAGCGAATTAAAAAGCATTTCATATTCCTTTAGTCGCATACGATTTTGGGGTTGGACATTGTTATCAATAAACTTCCATTGGACTTCGGAAAATTTAAGAAAATTATAAATGTTTATGCTTTTATCACCGTGGGCAAAATGATCGCTCATGTCAATAAAATGTGACATCATCCCCCCTTCCTTTAAAACATTAAAATATAGATTATTTAAAATTGGAATCAAATATTCCGGATAGATATGCTCCAACACATTGTTTGAGGTGATGTAATCTATATTGTTTAATTTGATTTTTGATGCATCATCCACTATGTAGCTTAAATTAAACACAGAAAGAAGTTCATCAAGACCTTTTCCTTTGTGGTTATTTATTGCATCTTCTAAAAACTTCATTCGTTCATCTTCCGGATGAATGTATTTTTCCAACATTCCGTTTTTATACCATTCCAGGAATTTCATCAAGGTTTGAAGAAAAGCATTTTTATTCAGCAACCTGGAAATATCCACCGTGTAAACCTTTTCCGCTCCGGTCAACCAAAAGCAAATCGGAACCACCGGATACCATCCGGTTCCCAGTTCAAGACAACTTTTCGGAAACTTATTTTTTTCCTTTATTTCACTATAAAATTGTAAATGTTTTTGTGCGTGAATTAATTTATCTTCAAAATAATCATCTGTAAGACGAACGCCACGGGTAACATATTTTTGAAAAATAAAATTTATTTTATGTGATGCCGGTAAAAAAGAAATGGCTTTCTGAACAACAGCTTTTAAAATCCATTTTTTCATTCACAATCATTTGGCTATACCGGACTTTGACTTCCCAATCCATTTTCTGGCATCGGGTACCATTTTGGCCCAGGTGGATGTAGGATATTCTTTTTCCAGTTTATTAAAATATTCATTTGCTTTCTGTGCATCGTTTAATTGTTCAGGATCGGAATAAAGTTCACCTAACATAAACAAAATCATCGGATAATCTTCCGATTTGATAAAATTCTTTTCGGCAAACTCAAGAGCCTTCCTAGCTCTGACATAATTTTTATCCTGCAAGGCCAATTGAACGGCTTTAATCAGATACTCAGGGGATTTTTTATTTCCCGCACAGAAATAAGCCAAATTCAAAAAGACTGTTTGAGCACTTTCCGATAATGATGCATTATATTCAAGGGAGTTCATCAGAATACTATCAATATACCCTGCCCTTTTTTCAATGATGTCGCAACTGTCCGCAACACTCTTTTCATTTTGCAGGGCTTGCTTGTCCTCATTGGAATCGCAAGAATTAAACAATATTATTAAAACCGTAAATGATAAAAGGAATATGAATTCTCGACTCATTCTACAGGACATGTTTTCAATAAGGCAATATTACAAAAAGTTTTGTGTTTGCTTTCTGAATTTGGAAATGAATTATATTCCTTTTTGTATTTAACGAACTCCTAACCATAATTCTTCTTTAATTATTATGAAATTATTTACGGAAAAAAACTGACATATTTCTCTTATCAATAATATAAGCCAACAAAGGGTAAATAAAAAAGGTTAAACAGAATGTGTGTTTTATTATTTTTAAAAGCAAAAAAAGTTTGTATTAAAAATGGAAAATAATATTCTTTATATTCTCCTCAATTTAAATTTATAATCAGGAGTCAGAAGACCTTTTGAAATATCGTTTAATTTTCCTTGTATGAGTTTACGTTTGAATGGACTGATTCTGTCGGGAAACAATATACCTTCCAGGTGATCGTATTCGTGCTGAATAACACGTGCGATTATGCCTTTAAAAGTATCGGTATGGGGTTGGAAATTTTCATCCAGGTATTGAATGGTAATTTCCGACGGACGAATGACATCTTCCCTGATTTTAGGAATACTCAGGCAACCTTCATTGAATTTCCAATTCTCGCCTTTTTCCTCTATCATAACAGGGTTGATGAAGACGCGCTTAAACGAACGTAATTCCTTTTTTTCATCGGCCGTGAATTCATCGTCATCATCCTCATCATTGATAAATGGAGATGTATCCACAATAAACAACCGAACCGATTTACCCACCTGCGGGGCAGCCAAACCAACACCCGATGCCTGATACATGGTTTCGAACATGTTTTTAATCAGTTCAATAACTTCCGGTGAGTTCGAGTTTAAATTTTCGGCTTTTTTTCTTAAAACACTCTCACCATATAAGTAAATGGGTAAAATCATAAAAGATTACAAATTTTATTATTGACGGGTATAGTTAGGTGCCTCGTGCGTAATCAATACATTGTGCGGATGGCTTTCCTTAATGCCCGCATTGGTAATCCGGATGAATTTTGCTTTTTGAAGTTCTTTGATATTTCTGGCTCCCACATACCCCATACCTGCTCTAAGTCCACCTATAATCTGATAAATTATTTCACTGACAGAACCTTTGTATGGAACTCTTCCGCTTATTCCTTCCGGTACGAGCTTTTTAATATCATCCTCCACATCCTGAAAATACCGGTCCTTTGAACCCTTTTGCATGGCTTCCAACGACCCCATGCCCCGATAGGACTTAAATTTCCTTCCCTCAAAAATGATGGTATCACCGGGACTTTCTTCAGTTCCGGCAAACATTCCGCCCATCATAACTGAACTGGCTCCGGCAGCTAATGCTTTTACAATATCCCCGGTATAACGAATACCGCCGTCGGCAATGATGGGGCAGTTTTTTCCTTTCAATGCCTGACTGACAAACATGATGGCACTTAACTGCGGAACGCCCACTCCGGCAATAACACGCGTTGTACATATGGACCCCGGACCAATTCCTACTTTTACGGCATCGGCTCCGGCTTCATATAAGGCCAATGCGGCCTCCGCTGTGGCAATATTACCAACGATGATATCGGTATCCTTGAAGGCCTTTTTGATTTTTTTTAATTGTTGAATGACCCCCTTACTGTGCCCGTGAGCCGTATCGATGATGATGGCATCAACGCCCTCTCCAACCAATGCCTCGGCCCTTTCCATGGTATCGGCCGTTACACCAATGGCAGCCGCCACACGCAATCGCCCGTAATTATCTTTGTTTGAATTCGGGTATTCTTTTATCTTTACTATATCGCGAAATGTTATTAAGCCTACCAACTGGTTATTTTTTCCCACTATGGGAAGTTTTTCTATTTTATGTTTTTGCAGAATTTGCTCAGCTTCTTTCAATGTAATTCCCTGACGGGCATAAATCAATCGGTCAAAAGGCGTCATGATTTCCTTAACAAATCGTTTTTTATTTTTTTCGAAACGCAAATCCCTGTTGGTAATAATACCCAGTAATTTTCCCGACTTGTCAACCACGGGTATACCGCCTATTTTATTTTCCTTCATGCTGTCTAAAGCGTCCTGAACCGTGTTTTCCGGCTGTAAGGTAACCGGGTCAATAATCATTCCGCTTTCGCTGCGCTTTACCTTCCTGACTTCCCTGGCCTGGTCCTCAATACTCATATTTTTATGCAATACGCCAATTCCCCCCTCCTGTGCCAGTGCAATGGCCATTCGGTGTTCAGTAACCGTATCCATGGCAGCAGATACCAACGGGGCATTCAAAATTATGTTTTTAGAAAAATACGATTGTATGACGGTTTCACGCGGTAAAACCTCGGAATAGGCCGGTATCAACAAAACATCATCATACGTAAGTCCTTCTATAATTTCAGGTGAAATAACTTTTGACATGCTAAAAAATTTCACAAAGATAGGAAAAAAGAGGGAATTGGAGGTATAAATAAAAAAATAATTTTTGTTTTATATTAACGCATTCAAAAAACTTTCCAATTCATTTATTTTTTCTTTGTAACCCAGCTTAGTGTAGGATTGAATTAAATTATGAATGCATCTAACCACCATACTGACGTTGTCGCAAGGTATATAATGGTTTAAATCCGGCTCCACATTCAATTGCCTTAAAAATTGGTCTATCTCTTTATGATTAAATAATACGCCCTTGGAAAAGGGGTTGATATAAAAAAGTATGTTCTCGGATAAAGATTTATCGTTAAAATCCACGAGATTGATGAAGTCATTTAGATAGGCCACCACAAAGTGCTGAGGTAAGTTAATACCATAAACAGGAATTTTTAATTTATTGCAAATAAGAATGTAAAGAACGCTTAAAAGGAGCGGGCTCCCTTTTTTAGTGGTCAACACATGGTTTAGAAAAGAGTTCTGCGGCGCATGGTAATTGGTAATATTTCCGGAAAACTGATGAATTTCAAACAGAACATGATTTACGATTTTTATTTTTTCAAGCGCTGTTAAATCGTCGTGAAGTTCAATCCAAATTTCTTTGGTAATCTTATCCAATTGTTCCGTGATTTCTTTTTCATCTAATTCCTGATACTGGTAACGATTCAGAATCAAAAATCCTTTTAATAAATTATCCTGTTCTTTTTCTTTCCATTCTTTTAATTGATTTGCAATATTACCAATATGTATTTCATGGATTAACTCTTCAATTCTTTTTTGCATCAAAGCGTCTAATGTGTTTTCCCAGGCCGTCTCCAAATGAGGTATGACGGGGGGACCCAACAAAAGAAATCTTTTTTTAACCTCGCAGTAGATGTGCTCATCGGGGTCGTCCAGGAGCGTAATTAAGGATATTACTTCGTTTAAATTAGCCTCCTTGCCTGATTTTCTTCTTTTCACGGTAACAAATTTATTTTTGATGATTTTTTAAATTACCCCTTCGATTAATTTATTTTTAACAAAACATCTGTTAAAGGATATGAACATTTGATTTATGACAATTTTTTACTCTCTATTGAATTTAGAAGTTTTTTTCTTCAAAAAAATAAATTTCCCTACCTTAGGCGGCCAAAATTCCTATCATGAGTACCTCCTCTACTGAATTCAGAAAAAAACATCCGGCTGTGCTATACACGCTCTTTTTCACGGAAATGTGGGAAAGATTCAGTTATTACGGAATGCGCGGGATACTTATTTTGTATTTGACCAAATCTCTAATGGAAGGTGGTTTGGGCATGGATCCGCAGAAAGCATCCTTGATATACGGTTTCTTTACGGGTTTTGTTTATTTTACCCCACTAATTGGAGGTTGGCTTGCCGATAATATCATAGGCCAACAGCGTGCCATAACCATTGGCGGCATAACCATGATGCTTGGACAATTTGCACTCTTTGCCTGGAATAATGAATTTGGATTATATACGGGGCTTTTTTTACTCATCATAGGAAATGGTTTTTTCAAACCGAATATCTCTACCATGGTAGGGCAGCTCTATAAACCCGGTGACCCGATGAGAGACTCGGCTTTCACTATTTTTTATATGGGAATTAATTTGGGAGCGTTTTTTGCTCCTTTAGTCGTGGGAACAGTTTCCGACAAATGGTTTTCAACAACGGATGAAAGCGGAAACATCTTATCCTACGGATATAAGTACGGTTTTTTGGCTGCCGGCATCGGTATGCTTATAGGACAGGTAATCTTTAATTTAGTTGCCGTAAAACAACTGGGCGATATCGGAAAATATGCCTTTAAAAAGAATTCATCCATTGACTCATCTGCTGAAAATGTCCCCTTTACCAAGGAACATAAAGACAGAATGATCGTTATTTTCATTCTTACGGCTTTTGTCATTTTTTTCTGGGCAGGTTTTGAACAAGCCGGTTCGTCACTCTCTCTTTATACCGATAAATACATTGACAGAAAAATAGGTGAATGGGAAATTCCCACATCCTTTTTCCAATCGGTCAATCCTTTGTTCATTGTCGCACTCGCTCCACTTTTTGCCGCTTTTTGGGTAAGTAAAATCGGCAAAAAAATAAGCACGCCCATAAAAATAGGTTTAGGTATGATTTTGTTAGGAGTGGGATTCTTTTTTATGTTGGGTGCCGTGGCAGAAAGAGGGGGTGATGTAAAGGACGAAACCATCAAAGCTTCGCTGATTTGGCTTATTTTAACCTATCTCATACATACCATTGGCGAGTTATGTTTGTCGCCTGTGGGGCTTTCCGTCGTAACCAAACTTTCTCATCCTAAATATGCATCGCTGATGATGGGGGTTTGGCTGCTTTCTTCCTTTGTGGCTAACATACTGGGTGGCTTCGTATCTGCTTCTGTCGAAAGTTTGGGAGCGACTGCAGTATTTTCTTCAATATCCATATTTGTTATATCTTTGGGACTCATCGTAATAATTTTAAACAAAAAATTATTGAAAATGATGCATGGAATTTTTTAAAGGAATTTGTAAATTATTGTTTTATTTTTCTTTTATTTTCCTTTCTTGTAAAAAAGATAGGGTATGTGAATGCAGTGTTAAATCGGAAGGAACCAGCACCACCACAGCCCAAATAACCGCTGAAATTGCCCCGCCTCCCTTTCCGCCTGTAGTTCTGTTCGATACCTCTTTCACTACGGTTTTTCTGGAAACGGATATAAGAAAAATAAAATTTTACAAAACCACCAAAAGGCAAGCTAAAAATAATTGCGTTTCATATGAAGAACCCTTTAAAGAAAGTAATTATAACTCCGTGCCGAATTTTTCTCTTATAACTACAAAAGAAGGTAAAAGAACCTATAATTGTACCCTTAAATAAGAATTTCCCATAGGTTTTTTAGTAAGTTTACTTAAAAAATTTTGGCAGTTTAAAAATTAAATGTAACTTTGCCCTCCCAAAAATTTAGTAAAGTGAAAAATCTTAGCTATAAAAGTCGTTTCGTACGTAAGGAAGACGTGAAGAAAGAATGGGTTGTGGTGGATGCCACCAATCAAATTGTTGGTCGCTTAGCTTCAAAAGTTGCTTATATCCTTAGGGGAAAGCACAAGCCCTCTTTTACGCCTCATGTAGATAACGGAGATAACGTTATCATCATCAATGCAGAAAAAGTTCGCTTTACAGGAAAAAAATTTATTGAAAAGGAGTATATTCGTTATACCGGTTATCCCGGAGGACAACGTTTTGCAACTCCCCGTGAATGGATGCAAAAAAATCCTGCAAAAATTCTTGAACATGCCATTCATGGAATGCTCCCTAAAGGTCGTTTGGGCAGAAAACTGAACACGAACGTCAGAATTTTCTCCGGACCTGAGCACAACATGCAAGCTCAAAATCCAAAAATTTTAGATATTAATAACGTTAAATAATAATTATGGAGGTAACCAACACATCCGGAAGAAGAAAAACTGCCGTTGCCAGGATCTATATGACTAAAGGAAGCGGTAATATTACCATTAACGGCCGCCCTTTTAAAGAATATTTTACGACCGGCACTCACCAATATTTTGTTCTCCAACCCCTAAAAAACACCAACACTCTTAATGAATATGATATAAACATTAATGTACAGGGTGGAGGAATTACCGGTCAGGCTCAAGCCATTCGCCTGGCCATTTCAAAGGCCTTGGTTAAAAATAATGAAGATTTTCGCGCCTCCTTAAGAAAGGAAGGTCTTTTAACGCGCGATTCCAGAATGGTGGAAAGAAAAAAATACGGCCAAAAGAAAGCCAGAAGAAGATTTCAATTTACCAAACGTTAATATTATTTCTTTATGCCAACGAATATCAGCTTAGAACAACTTTTGGAAGCCGGCGTTCACTTCGGACACCTTAGAAGCAAATGGAATCCGGCTATGGCCCCGTATATCTACGGAGAAAAAAACGGCACGCACATTATTGACTTAAACAAAACTTTAGTAAAAATAGAAGAAGCCGCCAATGCATTAAGGCAAATAGCCAAGTCGGGCAAAACCATTCTTTTTGTTGCCACAAAAAAACAAGCTAAAGATATTGTGGCTCAAAAAGTTTCCGAAATCGGAATGCCCTATGTAACCGAGCGCTGGCCCGGAGGTATGTTGACTAATTTTGCCACCATACGTCGTTCAGTAAGAAGAATGAACCAAATTGAAAAAATGCTGAACGACGGCACTTTCGATAAAATTTCTAAAAAGGAACGCTTAACTTTCACCCGTGAAAAAGATAAATTGAAGCTGTATTTCGGCTCCATTGCTAATCTGACAAAGCTTCCATCAGCTATATTTGTTGTGGATATCATTAAGGAACACATTGCTGTTTCCGAAGCTAAAAAACTGAATATCCCCACATTCGCTATTGTAGACACTAATGCTAATCCGGCCGATGTCGATTTCCCTATTCCGGGTAATGACGACGCAAGTACATCCATCTCATTAATAATTGACATCATGTGTGATGCCATACGCGAGGGATTAGCTAATAAAAAGGCAGATGTTATCAGTCAAGAAGATGATAACGAAAATGTGAATCAAAAATACGAACGTCTTGAGAAAATGGCCAAAGAAGATGATGGAGACGTTGCCACTAAAAGAAAAAGAAAAGTTGCAACAAAAAAATAATGATTATTAACCTTTAAATTATAACCTAAAAGCCATTTAAACAAATGGCTTTTTTTATAAATAAACATTAAAAAAATAGCATATGGCAATAACAGCAGCAGATGTAAACAAGCTCCGTCAACAGACCGGTGCCGGCATGATGGATTGTAAAAAAGCGCTCGAAGAAACTAACGGTGATTTTGAAGCAGCAATAGATTATCTAAGAAAAAAAGGCGCAAAAGTAGCGGCAAATCGTCAAGACAGAGAGGCCAAAGAAGGTGTTGTCCTTGCAAAAGTGAATGACGCTAAAAACAAAGGCGTGGTAGTGGCAGTTAACTGCGAAACCGATTTTGTGGCAAAAAATCAGGATTTTATTCATTTTGTTCAACAACTTACCGACATTGCTCTTCAGCATACGCCTTCCGACATTGAATCGCTCAAAAAATTACCGTTTGATAACAACATAACCGTTAATGATAAGTTAATGGAGCAAGTAGGTAAAATAGGCGAAAAAATTGACATCGGATATTATCAGTCGGTAAATGCTCCTTACGTTGTTTCTTATATCCACCCGGGAAATCGCTTAGCCGTGGTGGTTGGGTTTAATAAATCTACTGATGAAGAAGTGGCTTTCAACATTGCCATGCAGGCAGCCGCGATGTCTCCGGTATCCATTGATAAAGATGATGTTGACCCAAAAATCATAGAAAGGGAGCTTGAAATTGCTCGTGAACAAGTGAGAGCTGAAGGTAAACCCGAAAACATGGTAGAAAAGATTGCTCAAGGAAAACTCAATAAATTTTACAAAGAATCCACCCTTCTCAATCAGGAATTCTTTATTGACTCAAAGCTAACCGTTAGAGATTACCTGCAGAGTGCCGATAAGGAACTTACGGTTACTTTCATGAAAAGATTTTCCCTTGGTAACTAAATTCAATATTCACTAAAAGCCGGCGAAAGCCGGTTTTTTTTTGAAATTTAAAATAACATGAAATACAAGAGAGTACTATTAAAGTTAAGCGGAGAGTCCCTGATGGGTAATAAAAACTTCGGTATTGATGAAGAACGACTGCTTCAATATGCCGGTGAAATTAAAAAAGTATATGAAAAGGGAACTGAACTTGCCATAGTGGTGGGCGGTGGAAACATTTTTAGGGGAATACAGGCAGAAAAAAGCGGGATGGACCGGGTTCATGGTGATTATATGGGTATGTTAGCCACAGTAATTAACAGTATGGCCATTCAGGCTGCTTTGGAGGGTATGAATGTTCCCACTCGTTTACAAAGTGCCATAAAAATGGAACAAATTTGTGAACCTTTTATTCGAAGAAGAGCCATACGACATTTGGAAAAAAGAAGAATCGTAATTTTTGGTTCCGGTACCGGAAATCCATATTTTACTACCGATACAGCAGCCGCATTAAGAGCCATCGAAATTCAGGCCGATGCCATTTTTAAAGGTACCCGGGTGGATGGGATATACGATAAAGATCCGGAAAAATATTCCGATGCCGTAAAATTTGATGAATTAACTTACAATGAGGCCTACGATAAAAACTTAAAAGTCATGGACCTGACGGCTTTTACGCTCTGTAAAGAAAACAATCTGCCCATTGTGGTTTTTGACATGAATAAAATAGATAATTTACTTAAATTAATTGACGGAGAGAAAATTGGAACCATTGTAAGATAATTTTTAATACTTTACGTTTGTTTTCTTTTATAATTTTGACTATTTTTGTATATATTTCGTAATTAATAAAATATGATATATATTTTAATAGTTTTTTTATTGTTGGTAATTGTTTCCTCTATATGTACGGTTAGACAAGGAACCGTTGCCGTCACTACCATATTTGGAAAATACAGTCGTACCCTTCATCCCGGATTAAACTTTAAAATTCCACTCATTGAAAAAATTTTCAAAAGAATTTCTGTTCAAAACAGAAGTTCAGAACTTGGATTTCAAGCCGTAACCGTAGACCAGGCCAACGTAAACTTCACCGCCATGCTGCTTTATTCTGTTCTAAATTCCGATGAAAACACCATCAAAAATGTTGCTTTCAAGTTTGTCGATGATAAAAATTTTATGCAGGCCTTGGTTCGTTCCGTTGAAGGGACGGTTCGTTCTTATGTGGCTACCAAAAAACAAGCTGAAATTTTATCCCTAAGGAGAGAAATCGTTGAGGCCGTTAAAGACCAATTGGATAAAACCCTTGAAGAATGGGGATATCATTTAATAGATCTTCAAATTAACGACATTACGTTTGATGAAGAAGTAATGCGTTCCATGGCAAAAGTGGTGGCAAGTAATAACTTAAAGGCCGCAGCTGAAAATGAAGGACAAGCATTACTTATTACAAAAACCAAAGCTGCCGAAGCGGAAGGAAATGCCATCAAAATTGCTGCCCAAGCCGAAAAAGAAGCGGCCAAATTACGCGGTGAAGGAATAGCATTATTCCGTCAGGAAGTGGCAAAAGGTATGGCCGGCGCTGCCAAAGAAATGGAAGATGCCAATTTAAGTGCAAATTTTATTCTCTTCAGTATGTGGGCGGAAGCGGTCAAAAATTTTGCTCAGGAAGGAAAAGGAAATGTTATTTTCCTGGACGGAAGTGTGGAAGGCATGCAAAAAACATTAAAAGAAATGATGGCCATGAGCCAATTAAATCATAATAACCAAATAAATCAATAAGCCATGAAAAAATACACTATCCTCTCGTTTCTCGTTTTGGGACTTTCGCTCTCCATTTCCCAAACCGAAAAGAAAATCCCTTGCTATACCTATGAGGCAATGGAAGAACTTTTTAAAACCGATCCCGAAGCCAGAAATCGGGTAGAGCGATTTGAAAAAGAAATGCTGGACAGATTAAATAATTTTACTCATGATCATGCTACTGAAAAAACTTCTGCCCCCCCCGTTTATACCGTTCCGGTTGTTTTTCATGTTCTTCACCAGGGAGGGCCTGAAAACGTCAGTGATCAGGTAATTATCAATGCGCTTGATCAGGTAAATAAGGATTTTGAACGCACCAGTTCAGATACAAACCTCATTACACCTTTTTTTAAGCCCTATTACGTGAACTCTGAAATTGTATTTAAATTGGCAAAAAGAGATCCCAATGGTAACTGCACCAGTGGTATAATACATTACTTTGACAGTAAAACCAATTGGTCTCAAAGCAGTCATTTTTCTAACTGTGTTTATACATGGGATCCAACGAAATATATGAATGTTTATATTGTCAATCAAATTGTTCCTTCAGGAACTGTAACAGGCGGAGGAATTATTGTGGGTTACACTTTTAAGCCCGGATCGTGGCCCACCGGTTCTCAAGCTGACTGTATTGTATATAATTATCAATACCTTTCAGGAGGTAATCCTCCTAACGCACGAAGCCTTTCTCATGAAATCGGTCACTGGTTAGGACTTTCTCACACTTGGGGAAACACCAATAATCCGGGAGTTTCCTGTGGTGACGACGGTATTACCGATACTCCCGTAACCAAAGGTGAATTCGGCGGTTGTCCTTCCAGCTTAACTACTGCGTGTACTCAAACTAATCCTGCTATGGCCGGGAAAAACAATGTGGAAAACATCATGAACTATTCCGGCTGCCCCAGAATGTTTACCCAAGGACAAACAAACCTGATGAGAAATACCCTTCAAAGCAGTGTTTCAGGAAGAAATAACCTTGTTACCGCAAGTAACCATACCTTCACGGCAATAAACTCCACAACACCCTGCCCCCCCATAGCCGATTTTGTTTCAGTAAATAATTCCTATACCGTTTGTTCTAATCAGGCCATTCAATTCAAAGATATCTCTTTTAACGGAACCGTTACATCATGGCAATGGGGTGCCACAAATGGTGCTACCATAACCAATCCAAATGCATCCATTACTAATATTACTTTCCCAAATGTTGGTACAAGTGTGGTTTCTTTGACTGTTAGTAATTTACAGGGAAGCAGCGTTAAAACAAGAACAGTACTTGCCGTTAATGGAATAGCCACCGCTCCTACCCCATTTTCTGAAAGTTTTGAATCAGGTAATACGCCTAATAATTGGTCGGTCCAAAATTTAAATAATGGTTCCGTTACATGGCAAGTTACTTCTTTATCTGCTTCACATGGAAATGTCTCTTTCCTAATGGATGGAACTTCCAGCCCTGCCAATCATATCGATATTTTGAACATGCCCTCCATGGACTTCCTGTCAAACCAGGGCGCTTTCCTTACATTTAAATATGCCTATGCCCGTGCAACTACCAGCAACAACGATATTTTCAGAGTTCAACTATCCAATGATTGCGGTGGAACCTGGCTTAATGTTTTTGCATTATCTGCGGCTCAAATGGCCAGCGGTTCAGGTGGCGTCACTACCATTCCGTTTGTTCCGAATGCCAATCAATGGAAATTCTACGACTGTTCTGCACATCCTAATTTTGCAAATTTCATTAATTCTCCTTGCGTTTATGCCCGCTTTTGGTTTAAAGAAGATGAGAACGGAAGCGGATTCGGTAATCGCCTTTATGTTGACGAAGTTAACTTCACTGCATTTACGGGTGTAAATAAATTTACCCGGGAAGTTGCATTAAGAATATTCCCAAATCCGGCCTCAGAAAAACTATCTGTTTTCATGAATCTCGGAGAAATTCAAAACATTACATTTACTATAACTGATGTAAGCGGTAAGCAAATTATGCCTCCAATAAACACAACCCTTAATGCGGGAGAACAAGAATATTCCTTTGATATCTCCAAATTATCTAAAGGAATTTATTTCTTAACCACCGAATACAAAGGTGTTAAAATGGTCAGAAAATTCATCAAGGAATAAAAAAACATATAATTTCACCTAAGCCATGCTTGTTCCGGCATGGCTTTTTTATTTTCGGTAATTTTACTCTCATGTTTCATTGGTTACTCAGAACCATTCCTCGTCCCTGGTTAATTCGCTTAAGTTTATTGTTTTCTAAAATAGCTCCTTACATTTATTACGGAAAAAAATATAAGGACCCCATAAGCGGTAAAACCTACCGAAAATTTCTTCCTTATGGGTATAGCGACAGGGCAAAAAGAAATAATGTTTTGTGTCCGGGTAGCTTGTCTTTGGAACGGCATCGTCTTATGTGGTTATATTTGGAAAAAAAAACCGATTTTTTTAAAAAAAATTACAAAGTACTTCACATTGCTCCGGAACAATGTTTTTACAAAAAATTCAAAAAAATGAAAAACATTGA
>FQKF010085779.1_pt1 | contig 28014 bp, 23 predicted proteins | sample 1504521 | NCBI WGS metagenome assembly FQKF01 (sample SAMEA4475357, study PRJEB15587) | soil metagenome | biome: Soil; feature: Field | place: India | collected 2015-03-11 | depth 0 m
CCCGTCCGGCTTTGGAGAAGTATTCATTGATGGTAATGTTTGAATTGCAGTGTCGCGGGTTTGTGACGGAAAAGATTATTCTATCATCTGATGATCAATCCTATCCTTATAAGGCAAGTCCTTGGGGATGGGGCTTCTCCGCTATGGTTGTGCGTGGTGGGTTGGGTGCCAGATTTACTCTTCAGCCCACCACTCCTATGCAGTTTTCTCCAAAGGAATTTGCTGACAAATTTGAAAAATATTGGACAGAATTGCGTTGGAACCTGATTGAATCGCCTTGGTTGGTAAACGACCCTTGGTATAAATCTGAGACTTTATTGAAGTCTTGGAAGGAATTATTCCTTTGGGAACCTTCGCCATCCAAATGTGAAGTAGTCTTTACTCCGGGTCAGGTATGCACGTTTGATCTGGGATCTGGCACAGTAAACACGAAACCGACCCCTTAGAGTCGGTGAACAGTCCGAATAATAAAACTTGATAAATTGTTGATTTTATTGTAGTCTGGGGCTTCTGGAAAGTCGCACTTTTCAGAAGCTCTTTTTGTTTCTTCTAATAAAGACCGGGCTATCTCTAACCATTCATCCTTTGTATATTTTCCATTTCTGATACTTAATAGTTCTTCCCGGTCGTGTTCTCTGTAGACGTTCAATTCGCCTGTTTCAAACAGTTCTTTTGCCATTCTCAAAATTCTGATGGTGTGAGCAGCCTGTTTTACGTCATACCCGAATCTTTCCACCAGCCGCTTTCTATTTTCTCCATACTTTTCAGTATTGTTTTTGATGGCACTTTCTAGCTGAGAGGCCCCATACCCTAACAGGCTAGAGATAGCCCGTTTTGTTTTAAATAGATTTCTTTCAGAGAGTAGAAGTTCTCCGGCTGGAGAGATGATGGTATATAGTTCATCATTCAGAAATAATAGTGGTATCATGTTGGGGTTGAAATTGATAGCCCCAGAGAGATACTGTTTCCATTCATAGATGGTATATTCTACGTTCAATTCAGGTAGTTTCTTGTTGATGGTTTTTGCTGAATCTACACCAAAATAGTAAGATAACGGGGCTACATAGATGCCCATGTAGTCCTTATCGGATTCAGGCGTGTCCAGACCATAGGCTCTGGAGCCAACGGTTCCCATTAAAATGATACGATCATTCATATTATTATTATATCAGATGTGTTCATGATGAATCAATTTAATTATATCTATACAATTAAGTAGACATCTCTTTAGATGATGTGGTATTTTGATGATGGAGAGGTTGAGAGACATTATGATTATCAGTTTTACTCAACATTACGACAAATTTGATCTGGAAGACATTAGGATGGCTGAATGGTGGACACAATACTTGAAAGAGTATCTGTCCCGCAATGGAGACGGTCATCGGCTGGATGATGTGGTTCTATATGCTGTTCCAATTCTTTCACAGGCTGGTGTGCCAGCAGGATTCTTTGCAGAAGAGTCTTTGGAAATCAAACGAGATTATTCTATCATGGTTGAAATAAATCGCATCAAGGAAATCTTTGTCATGCGGTTTGTTCCTGAGTCTGTGAATGTCAGGCCGCTTACTTCACTGGAAGTGAATTTGGTGAATTTCAAGCGCATTCACAGACTTTTGCAAATGTACATTTTCAGATAATATCTGCCGTACTCAGAACTTTATTTCCTCTTTTATCAAAACATTCAAGGAATCCGGCGTCATTCACTTTTACAGACCGGATTTTTTTGATGGCATTTTTGATTGCCCATCCTAATGCATTATTTCCATCATTATCGGCCCCATAATTTTTGATGAAATTACTAATAATGTAGTATATGAACATAGCTTCATGCCCTCTATGTGGGGAATCTGTTTCCACGGTAAAAGTATTGTTTGACATCTGCGCCTTCATGGCCGACTTGAATATTTCAAAGGTAGGAAGAAATACTTCAGGGAAGAAGTATTTGTTGTCCCATGCAAAATAGCGTGCTGCTTCTTCTGCTTTGTTAGGCGGTATGGCTACACGGTTTAACATATTTTTCCAAACCTTGTTTTTACTCCCCCCGCCTAAAGCATAGAATAAGAATCCATAATAAACAAAATAAAACCTATCATCTGTTATCTCCAGAACTCCGGGAGGGATTTCTGGCCGTTGCAGGTGTAATTCATAAGGAAATTCAATCACATGAAAATTGCCTGTTTTGACCTGATTGACAAAATCCCCAAAGCTTTTTGTCAGAATTGGGATGCCGAATTTCTTGTTCATTTCCTGAAATATTTCAACCGCATAAGGATCGTCAAAATCAGGGATTCTATCGGCGTCGTCTCTATAATCAAAACAGAGATTGGCATTCAGCACCATAGCTGTATATGGATGGACACCATGATAGGCATACTTCCAAGGTACAACCTCTTCTACCAGTTCACCTTCTTCATTTCTTCGCTTTACAGTCTTTTTGACATCTGTTGTAATGAGAATGAATTCGTGGGTTCCAAGATTTTTGTATAGGCCAGTACTATTGTAGGTCTTGGTTCCAGAAATACACCAACGAGTGCCTTTTCCAAGAATACAATTCAACTTTTCTGTTTCTGACTTGTGAACTGTATATTTGTCTGTTTTGTGTGCAATAGACTTCTTAATCTCGCTTTCAATATCTTCTCTCTTTTCCCGTTTTTCCTGTTTCTTCTCCAAATCTTCTTTGATTTCAATAGCATAGATTTTCAGGTCTTCAAGAGTCTTTATGTACAGAAGATTGACGATTCCATAATCCTGAGAAAGAATGGGTATATTACGTTTCAAGGCTTCGGCCATCAACGGAGCTAATTCCTTCAATGTGTCAATGAATTCTTCATACTCTGTTTCATCAAAATTGAAAATTTTGAACCAATGGGCAAACGTTGGAACTAATTTCTTTTCTGAAGTGGGGTCAATATTTTCAAATTCTATGAATAATTCTTCAGGAGTCTTGCCCACTGCTTGAGCATTAGCTTCAAATCGTTTTCCGGCGTTCCTTAATGCAGCTTCTCTGGAATAGGCTTCTAAGAATAGATCCATGTGTATTTTTCCTCTCTAATATTTAGTATTTCTTCTCTCTCATTTGTGGTATACTATAGACATGGAACAACCAAAAATCATTGATGATAAGACTACCAATTATCGTTTCTATCTTATTGATAGTAAAAGATTATACCCATCAGTTACCACTGTGTTGAATTACGACAAGAAAGAGCAGCTTAAGGGATGGATAAAGCGGGTGGGAGAAGAAGAAGCGGCCCGCATTTCTAAGGAATCCAGCAGCAAGGGAACCCAGATTCACTCTTTGATTTATGAATATTTAATGAATAAAGATGAAAAAATCAAGGAAATGTATCCAGTTCTGTTTGAGCTATTAAAGCCAAGGTTGGATGTCATGAAGCCGATCTATATGGAGACTCCGCTTTGGTCAGATACACTCAAGATTGCTGGAACAACAGATTTCATTGGCGAGTTCAATGGTGTTCCGCATATTATTGATTTTAAAACATTTAAGGTGGATGGGGGTGAGTATGATTTCAGCATTTTGGAGACGTATTATCTTCAGGCCACTGCATACTCTGTGATGGCGTTTGAGCGCTTTGGGATGAAGATTCAGCACATGAAGATCATGAAGATATGTCCGTGGAAGTACTCTGAAGCAGTCTTTGATTTTGATGTCACTTTCAACAAGCAATTGTTGAGTAAGTTGGTGGCTAAGATTAAGGATTTCTATAAGCATTGTGTTGTATTCCCACAAATACAGAGCGCATAAATACATAATGTGGAACTAACTTGGGAATTACTGGCACAATATCCATTCAGAAGTTCAGAGCCTCTTAAGGCAGTTTCTTATATCATTGAAAAGAAACTGTTTCCAAACGATCTGATCTTCTGCAAAACATCTGACTGGCATATGCCTTCCAATGGTGTAGAAATTACTCCTCCCCAAAATAAAGGCGACCGGGATATGCCTCTGTGGATGCACAAAATTTTGGTAGGTGCTTTTCAGAAGATGGGATTCAAAGCAAATCGGAACAATTCCATTTATGTCTTCCCAAATGCTTTTGATGTAGTTTACGGAACCGAATACGGCATCTGGATACCCTATCCGCCCATCGTGTTTACCGTCGGCATATGGTGCAGAGATCTCTATACTGAGCCTAGAGAATATCAAGAATGGCAGGAAATCTTTCCAGATTTGGAAATATTAATGGAAAAAACGAAATATTTGGATGATGACCCGTGGGCGTCTCATAATATTGAAACATACACTAAAGTTTATGATTTACCCGAACACCAACAATACTTCAAAAACATCAATGCCAAAGCCTTCATAGATGAGTTCAAATACAGAAATGAAGGTAACGTCACTATTGCTGAACTGAAAGAAGCCCAATATAATAGATCTGAGTTCTTTTTCAATTGTAAGGGGTATCTACTTCCATTGGAAGCGCTGGAAGAACATTTTAGATTTCCAACTTTCACAAACTTGAAAGTGGTCAACAGCGACAAGGAACTGCGGTACGGAGAAGATTGGGAAGAAATGGAAGCCGAAGATGAGGAGTGGTCTGACGAATGAACCTAACATTAACTTCTCTCATGCAATGTAAATTATTGAATAATGATATTAAGAAGAGTATAAAAGTTTTGTTAGATCGGACAGATGTTCCAAATAAATGTATTTTTTGTAGGTGTATGCGAACAAAATTATCTGATACAATCAACTATATAAGCGCTCCAATTTACAGGGAATCCCCTCATACTATGCACAAAATATTTCAATTATTGATTGATGCATTCGCTATGAAAGGGTTCAAGTCTAACCGTCATAATAGTATTTTTACATTCATGAATTATATTACTGCTGACGATGAATTTGGGAGTAATTGCTATATATTCATTCCAGATGTTACATCTAAACTTTCTTTTACATTCAGTCCTATTGTTCATGATTTATTTACTGTATGGGTATCTATTCAAGATTGGAACCAGATATTTCCTGATAAAAGTGTCATGAAACTTCTCTATTCCTCAGAAGAACAAAAAAGTAAAATGATTTTGAACCATACTGCTAGGATTATAGAATTTAATGATATTGCCAGATCATTGAGTAAATCAAAAGAAAAGAAATATTTCAACTCAATCAATGCGGATGCACTCATAGATATTTTGCAATATGTTAATGAAAAGACTGCAATTCATAATGATTTTGTTATGGGAATGGATATTCATTCTGAGATATTTTTCAATTGTAGAGGATGGTTGATTGATTATGATAAAATAGAAAAATATTATGGCGGAATGAAATTTGACAATATTAGATATAGGGTGTATGAATATTAAATAGAAACAGGAGAATATATGGCAGCTAGATACTTAGACTTTCAGTGTAGAGAATGCGGGCTTCTTTTAGAGGATATCTTTACACGAGAGAACAACATTCAATGCCCGAATTGTAATGGCGTCATGGACATCATTTGGCTGAAACCTCCCGGAGTTGGAGATCCTATTCGCCTAGGTGTCGCCAAACCTTCATCAGATTTTGACAAGTATGTGTTGGGGAGAATCAAAGAAAAATACCCCGGCTCTACGATAGGCGAGACTCGCCAACTTGCAAGAGAAATCTGATGGAGGAAACCAATCTTGGCTAAAAGAAAACAGAACGGAAACGGGAATAGTTCACAGTCTCTTTTTGGATTAGAACTGAAAAAAATTCAGCCTCTTACTGAAAATCAGAAACGTACCTTTAGTGAATATCAATCTGGAAAGAATCTCTTTTTGGATGGTATTGCCGGAACTGGCAAGAGTTTTATTTCCCTGTATTTGGCGATTAGCGATCTCTTGAAACACAAAGAGATTTACTATAACATCCTTGTTATCAAGAGTATAGTTCAGACTCGTCAGATAGGATATCTTCCCGGCACAATTCAGGAGAAAATAAAAGACTATGAATTTGTATATTCTAGTATTGTTAATGGGCTGTTTGGGCGGGATGATGCCTATTCTCTTCTGAGCAGCAAGGGGATTCTCTCCTTTGAGTCTACGTCGTTTTTGAGGGGCCGGACAATCCAGAATACCATCCTGATTGTAGATGAAGTGCAGAACATGACTTTCCATGAACTGGACACCATTATTACCCGTTTGGGGAACAATTCCCGGATCATTTTCATTGGCGACCGGAATCAGATGGACATAGATAAGCGTTCATGCGGGTTTGCCGATTTTCTTTCCATTTTAGAAAAAATGCCGGATTATTTCAGCATAGTTACGTTTGATATCAACGATATTGTGCGCTCCGGGCTTGTAAAAGCCTATATGCTGGCGAAATATGATAAATAAAAACATGGATTTCATTACCATTCTTCTAGAATACGAATTTGAAGATATAGAAAAGATTTATGGGGCTTGGGCCAAAGAAAAGAATGTGGATTTGCGTCAGTTTGTGGAGAAAGTGGAAGAATTGAGTGGGCTGAAACCAGTTCCTTTTTTCATCATCTCCAAAATAATAGCCATTGCTAAAAAGCAGTTTATAAACCTGAATGATATGGAAGAGTGGCTGAAAGAGTCCTATTTGGAGTATTTGCCGTACCTGTTGGAGTTGAGAAAACCTGCTTTAGCCAAATATTTATCTCCAGAAAATAAACAGTTTGTTTTCAACAAGTTCCAAGAAATTGATAATTGGCCCAGTCTGGCCGGATACTTGGAACGGATAGAGTTTCTGTGGAATGATGTTCAATTGGCGGTTCGCCAGATTAAAAAGAGAACGCTGTTCCACGAAAATGAGAAATACAGGATTTACAAAGTGGATGATTATGATGACATGAAAGAACTGGGAGCGGGCACCAAATGGTGTGTAACCAACATTAATTATTTCAATAAGTATCGTTATTTGAATGATTTATACGTCATTCTTCCAAAGACTCCCCGCGTGTACAAAACAAAGGATCTCGTGACAGTCAGTGAAAAGTATCTTCTGTCAATTATGCGCCCGGAAAGCTTTAAGGAATTCAAGAGGCGTTTCAATGACTTGATGTATGATATTCAACAAGCGCTTGATTTCATAGACCCGTCGGAAGAGGCTGTAAATCATCTGAATGCAAGCGGATATGATTATTCCTTGGCACTTGATATAAAGGAAAGATCAGAAGACATCAACTTATTGTATGATACTCTGAGAGATGAATTGTCCGATGTCAAGAATTTCTATGAAGCCTTTGAAGAGGTTGTTTCCAAGAAAGTTGAGGAAATTGTAGGAAATCCTGAACATATTGCGCCCGAAGATGCTAAGAGCCTCTTTCTTACCACTGAGGTCGGCAACTATGTGGGCAAGTCTTTCCGTAAGAATATGCGGGATACCGTCCGTTTGATGCTGGATAGCGCTGGATATCTGGAGAATTTTTTGAAAGAAGAGTATGATATTTCAGACGAAAAAATGGAGAGATTCCATGATGTTGTTGAATTTTTGTCTGATAATCTTGTTCTACAGAGAGTCAAAAAGCGGGGCCATCACGATACTATTTTCATAGATGATATAGAAGGCTACTACCTTCCCCTCAAGGAAATCGTAAAAGATTTGCAAGAATACATGGAATTTTCTGATTTCGTCAAAAATCCACATGATACGTTTATTGTGGTTGAATTCGCCAATGAACAGGATTCCCATATCAATTTTCTGGAGGAGTATGGCATTGCCAGAGCCTACGAGATGTTTGAAGGGCATCCTGAAATGCTCAAGTATCTGAAAGAAGTGCATGAAACAGCAGTCTATTTTGAGAAGGAATATGATTTTGACATAGACTCATATAATCTTGCTCAGGAACCCAAAGATATCTTCACAGATATGTTTAGTGAAAGGCGCGAAGAAATAGAAAAAGAGGTAGAGGATGAGATTTATTCGTATGCTATTGATAATTATGATCTTAACATATTAAGGAATTTAGCCAACATGATTTCAGATGAGGGAAATCTTCAAAAGTTCTTCAATATTGAATCGTACAGATTAAACATAGTGTATGAGTATATGCGGAAAATTGCGGAAGATCGGAAATTGGCGAAACTGATCGTGAAAAAGCTTAAGAATGTGCCCATTCCTGAGTTGGCGGATGTTTCTTGGAAAGAAGTGAATCTGAAGAGAGATCCATCATCCAACGGCGAAGAAGCCGCAGTTGTCCTTTTGAAAGCTTATCTGGAGAGGTTAATACAAAAATGATGAAAGTACTTTTAGAGTTCAATCTGGAAGATGTAATCAAAGTCTTTAATCCATTTTTCAGCAAGCCGGAAGTGTCTAATATTTTCAAAGAGTTATCCAGACTTTCTGAAGAGCGTATTGAATCGCTTAGAGACTATGTTCAGAAGATTTTGATTGATGCCGCCAATCAGAAAATTAAAAACCTCAACGATAAGCCCCTGACAACTTTTGTTCAATTGCCCGAACATCTGGCTGGCGCGTATGCCATTAAAATTGTCTCTTTAGTCAAGAAACATATAGAAACTCTGCTCAAGAATAATGAAGATCTGTCTTCCGATCCCATGCCGATATATCACATATACAGAGCCGGAGTTATCAGCGCTGCGTTTGCCATTGTTTCGTACATAAAAAGCAAGAAAATCATCTATAAGTTGCCTCCTTCCATGAAACAGATCATTGATTCAATGGAAAAAAGCAATTCCTTGGAGTCTCTACGAAACATTGTAGAGGAAGATTTTTTTTCAAATATACAAGATATTCTGGCAGCCATTCATAGTTATCATATCAAGATGCTGTATAAACCCATATATTCTGATGAAAATTGGGAAGTGTTTCATGTGAAAGACCACAATCAAGCTTGTGTGATCGGAGGCAATAGTAATTGGTGTGTTTCTTCTTCCAGTGGTGAAGAACATATGCAAAGATATATAGAGCGAAAAATGAATTTGTATGCTTTGTTGAATAAAAAAGACAATAACGAAAAGTATCTGTTAGCGGTGCCCGTCTTTGATGAAACTATCACTAGAGTAATAGAAATGAAGAAAAAACTGGAGAATGATAAAATCAGCAATGCCGATTCAATCTTCAGTTTTTTGGATAAGCATATTTGGAATGCCTTGGAAAATTATCTGGAGTCTCCTCATTTTCGTTCAGAAATAGAGATTTTAAGCACAAACGCCGAAACTGTACAAAAGGATCTTGAGGAAATCCGGGGGAACCCTCTTTCAAAGACTTTTGTGGAAGATTTTAACAATAATGTTCTGGCATCAAAATTGTTAATCAGAGAGAAATCCCGTGTCTTATGGCATCTAATATATGAACTTTGGTTGTCAGATAATCCACATTTGATAAAAAATGATGGCGTAGAGTTTGTTGCAAACTTAATAAAAACCAGTTTTGATCGCTATTTTAGTTATAGATTTTATAACATCAATTTTGAAGATATCAACAAACAAATTTCTGAAATTAAGTCTAATATATTCCCCAGTTTTGATATGTTTGTCTGGAAGGTTTCATTTCTTCACAATTTTGAAGAGTATATCGGAAACATTTTTCCAAAACTTGAATCATCTATGAATACTGAATACAAGATGCGGTTTACCTATGAATTGGCCGATATCAGAAATCATAGGCTAAGCTTTTCTTCATTCCCGGATGTGGAGGAGGTCTACAGACGTGCGTTGCCGGAATACCAGACGTATTTTGATATGTTGGGGTTTAATTTCACTAATTGGCTGGAGGGAGCGCTAGAAAAAGCTTATGAAAATGACATAAAATTACAAAATGAAATAAAATCAGACTTCATGAACAAGAATAAGAACAGCAGGTTTGAATTTATCAGAAACTACTTGAAATACAGAAATACAAACAGTAAATTTCTGAAGTATGAGCAAACATATTTTGAAACAGTGAATACTTATCAGAACGCTATGGAAATATTGAAAGATCTCTATAATATCAATCCGGCAATCAAAGAGATCATGGGTTTCTTAGAGAAACACAAAGAATTGACATATCTTTATACTATTTCAAATGATTATAATGTGTTTGATCCTATCATCGGCAAGGATTTTTTGATGTCTTTTGAAAAAACCTTTACCGTTAACAACAATCAAATTGAATCTCTACTGAAAATGCACTTTATAGAAGATAAGACAGCTTTCGTGATAAAAGCTCAGAAAAATGTTCAAGGTTGGATCAAAATGATGGCTAACACAAAACCTTGCCGGATTTGGATTCTAATTAGCATCGTGGTGCGTGAAATATTGAAAAAAATAGAAGAGTTCCCGAAAGAACTTTTAGGGGAGCTAGAGGAGATTATACATGAACATCTTGCTAGAATTTAAACCGGAAGACATCATCAAGGTATTCAAGCCGTTCTTCAGCAAGCCGGAGTATGCCGACAAATTTAGTACATATGTTTATAGGTCGTTTGAAGAGGCTGTAAGATATTTCAATGAAGCGGGGAAAAATACTATTTTGAGTTGGTGGGAAAGCGAAGCCTTTTTCTTGGAAAAGTTTGAAATAAAAGGCGTTTTTGCCATCAAATTTTTTTCATTATATAAGAAACACTTACAAAGCCCGAAGAAGCAATATAGTGATTTAAGATGCCTCTTGCAAGCTTCCATTCTTTTCTTTCTTTATTCTGTCTTCATTACCGCCAAGATTCGTCTGGATTCCAACATTCTCAGCAGATTTGAACGCCTGAACAGTATCAATGATTTTGAGACATTTGAACGGGAAATAGAAGAGCTTTATGTAGATTTTCAGGATGAAAATGGAGAGACACATCAGAAAATAAGACAGGCAATAACAAACCACATCATACGGCAATTGTATAAGCCTTTTTACGAAGATGAAAAATGGTTAATGTATGAACTAAACACCTATAAAGAGGCTAAAATCATCGGCGGAAACACTCAATGGTGCGTTTCCTCTTCCAGCGGCGAAGAACACATGAATATCTATAAAAATGTCAAAAAAATGAGATTATTTGCGCTTTTGTCAAAAAAAGATAAGAATACCAAATATATATTGGCATTGCCGGATTTACTGAATAATCCATCCAATATAGACAAAGTATTAAAAGTATTAAAAGATCTAAAAGGACTTTCTACCAAAAACAAGATTATCTACTGCTTTAATGTAGTGTTTTATGGCAGTTTAATGCAAGAAGTACTATCTTCTATAGAAGCATTTAAGGGAGAGTATGCTAGTGGTGGCGAACTAAGGGACATCCTAAGAATCACAAATAATGCAGAAAAATATCTGAAGATATTAGATGAAGTATCTTATGATTACAGTGATTTGCCGGAATATCTAAACAAAGCTGTAAAAGATGAAATCTTGAATTATTATACCCTTAAAGACTTTTTACGGATTATGGTATCTGGGCATGGTGTGTTCCAACTTCTTGTCTGGTTTCTTTTCATACTAGAGCGTATAATTAATAGGAAATATGAAAAAGTTTCTCCTTGGCGGAATAGTGAACTGGGCGACATATCATACTTATCATCCCAGATGAAAAGTGTAAAAGACTACTATGAAGCAGTTTTTGTTGATACAGATGATTTTTCGTTCATTTTCCAGAATATTCTATGGCGTCAACTGAAGTTGGATATTATGTTTGAGAGCATAGATGTATTTGATAATGATATAAGAAAATGGAGTGCTTATTATTTCAGAGATGCTTCATACATAGTGTATGAGTTTGCCGATAAATTTAATGAGCACATTTCTATGAATGACGTTCCTGAAGTATATGCCGTATACAAGAAAGCCTTGCCAGCGGAATATGATCCAATTCTTGATTTCGTGAAATCTGATTTACATAGTATTCAGGATTATCTATATTATGAGATATTTAAGAAATATCCAAATACTGTCATAAAAGTAGCTCATGAATTCAAGAAGGATTTGAGTGAATTCAATCCTGATAGTAAATTCAAATTTGTTAAAGATGTGTCAAAAATGGTGAATCAGGATCTTGGTTCTGAGATTATGAAGTTCCTGAACAACATAAAATCAGTCATAGATCGGTTTGATGAAGCTTTGAAAAGAGGAAATCCGACACCATTTCTATCGCATTCATTTTATGGGGAAAATAATTTATCCTCTGTTTTGCTGGATGCAAAGCTTATGGTATATAAGGATATAAAAGATCTACATCCCATTTGCAAGTTTTTTGACAATCTTATTGGAAACAAGCCGTTTCTGATATGGACTTCGGCAGATCAAAATAAGTTAGAGATTGAAATACCCAAAATCCTAGCAACAGACATATGGAACCAAAATTTTGATGTCAAAGATGCTTTAATAGAATATGTAAATACTGTACTTCCAGAATATGAAAATTATACTGTAGCCCAAACTTTGTTCGGGATTCTACAAAAAATGTTGATAGTAATTCGTGAAAAACTCCCAGACAACATTCCATCTGAGATCATGGAAGTTTTGGAAAAAAGGGTTATTGATCTATGAAACAACCACTACTAGAATTTAGCCCGGAAGATGTCATCAAAGTCTTTGAACCGTTCTTTAGCAAACCGGAGACGCAACAATTTCTGAAGGACAATAAGTTTCAGTCTTTCTCTGAACTGGTTGATGTTACTATCAAAAAGGTCAATGAAAATCTATCCTATTACCTGTCTTGGAAAGACGTGGGAGAGTTCATTCAGATGCCGCGTGACTTGCGCGGAACCTATGCTATCAAGCTATTTTCTATTATGAAACATGATGTAGAGAAAATGCTAAAGGGGGATAGACAATACTATTCTTGGCGTTGGTATTACCATTCTTATCTTATTCAAGTTGGAGTCGTGTATCTTCTTTATTCTTATATGACCGCAAAGAAGATCTTTGTAAGTCTTCCACAGTCCATACAGGATGATTTTACCGCAATCATAAATGCCAAGAGCCTGAAAGCGGCAAACGATTCAGCTCTTATTTTGATTGAAGATGTGGAAAAAATGGCTATTGTGAAGGACACAATTTATAGGTTTCACATGAAGAAGCTGATTAGTCCTATATATGAGGACGCCAAATATGCTGTTTACAAGGTAGACACCTACAAGGAAGCCTGTATTGTGGGTGGAAATGCCCGTTGGTGTGTGTCTTCTTCTTCCGGGGAATCGCACATGAAAACATACAAAGACAAGAAATTGGTTCTTTATGCGATTCTGGATAAAAAGCTTCCTAATAGGAAGTTTCTATTGGCGTTGCCAGATCTTCAAAGGCTCAATGAATTCGCTGAATTTTACAATAAGATAAAGAATCCTTCTTCCAAAAGAGACGCCATTATAATGCTTGTCAACGAAATAATGGCAAATCATTGGATAGATAATGCGGAATATGAAGAAGTAAACATAATCAAAGACTATCGGACCAAACACCGAAAATTTTTTAGATCTATACAGGAAACTTATGAATTTTTGACAAATATTGTAAATAAACCATTTCCATTTGCCAAATGGAATGCAATGCTTTTCAAATCTTATAACCGGGCGGTTTTGGATGACCTTCAAAGAGAGGTTATTTACAATTGGGACAACTACACACTTTTCCGTATGCGAGACATTTTCATAAACATTCTGGAAATTTCCTATAGGGCTAGTATAGAATTCTTGTATAACGAATACTCAGTCATGAATAGTCCGGATTATGTTTCGTTTATAAAACAAAATGTCAATAATTCCCCCGTTAGCATATGGGACAATCATTTACCATATCGCAAACGAGTCATTCAGATTATTAAGTCAAAATTTGATTCTTTTGATAAAAATGCTAATTATATCCTAACAACCTTTCAATCTCTGGTGTCGCGTAGATTCCCCGCCATCATTCCACAGGTTCTTAATGAGGCAGTTTCTTATGAATTTGCCAACATAAACAACGAACATCTCAAATTACAGGATGAACCAGAAATCTTTGAAACGTATAAGAAAGCTCTCTCAGAATATCATATTTTTTTCCAATTGTTAGAAAAACCTAATATTACAGTAGCAATACAAGAATTGCTACTGTTGAATCTTCCAATAGTAAGAGAGATTCAGTCCTTAATAATCAAATATATAGAAGAGGGGAAAGATAACGCTCCAGAATTTCCTTTTATCAGCACCATGATGAAGAAAATCCGCGAAGCGGAATCAAACCCGGAGATTCAAGAATATGACAAGGAAGCTATGCAAGGCAAAAACTGGATGCAAGAGATTCGTGAAATTCTGAATCAGAAGGACAACCCTATAGTTCGGCTTATCTTATTTATGAGGGAATTCATGCAAATTAAAACTATTGATGTCGCTTCCCAGATAGATACCATTAATGTTGCCCGCATCTTAGACCCACTCATAGACAAAAAGACTCATATAGATATTGTCAAAAATTACCTGAGCACTCCCTTCTCTGAAAAGTTTAGAGATAGAACCTATAATGCTAACAATATTTTACGCATTGCAAGTTCCCCCTATTTTATGCCCGATCTCAGGCAGCCTGAAAATCAAATCTTTGTAATGGTTTTGTACGAAAGCATTATGTTCAAATGTATGAAATTTGTCGCAGAAATTGACTCTGAAATCAAGAGCCTTGTCAACGATTCCATAGAGCAATTGGAGAAAGAACTCAATGCATATCTTGCTAGAATTTAAACCGGAAGACATCTATAAGATTTTTGGCGAGTTTTTTGATAGTAGAATTAGAAACTACTCTTTTTGGGACGTGTTGGAGAAAATGGATAAGAGAAGTAAGGAAGATTTTGAAGACATCTACTATCCGGCTAAAGCAGTGGAATTGAAAGGCTCCTACGTCATCAAATTTTTTTCATTATTGAAAAAAAATATGGAAGATATGCCGGAAATCAATTACTACAGTTTTTGGGATATTGTCAAAAAACATGGACTCTACATTGAAATTTTCTCCTATATTGCTGAAAAAAACCTGAAGATTGATCCATACGTCAAGGGTCTTATAGAAGAAGCCTTCAAAGCTAAAGATTTGAAAACGTATGACAACATCATGGATAGCATCATGACTGGCAGGGCTTTTAGAGCTTCAATAGATGATGCGATCATACAACATAATATGAAATCGCTTATCCGTCCGTTTTATGAAGACAACTTGTGGCAGGTATACGAAATCACTTCTCACAGAGAAGCCCGTCTCATAGGCGGGGGTGCGTGCAGGTGGTGCGTTTCCTCCTCTTCCGGTGAAAGCTATATGAAGCAATACAAGGAGCGGAATCTCGCATTATTTGCATTTGTGAACAAAAAAGACCGGGATGAAAAGTATCTTCTGGCCGTTCCTGAGAATTTGAACGTTATTAATAAATGGATGGGAATTATCGTCAAGAAAGACCTGTCAGAAATACACAAACAACTCAAAGAAATTATTGCAACACACATAGATAATATTTTAGAAAATAATCTGAATCTGAATATGATGTGGAATCGTAGACAAGCTATAATAGAAAGACTGGAAGAAATTGAAAAAAATGAAATAAGAATTATTCATGACATTTTTTCGCCAGAATTTAAAGAAAAGGTCAATAATAAATTTCCGAATTTATTGATAGGAAACGTCGGGCCGTATTATGGTCTATACATGACCATATCAGTAATTATCTATGATTATTTGAAAGATCGTTTGCCATCCGTCAATTTTTCTTCATATTATAAAAGAATATTGGACGAGCTTTTTTCCGTTACGATTCATTATATGGAAGAAGTCTTTGGGATAGATAAAATATACAAGATTACTGATAATAGTTTTGAAAATTTTCTGCATGATGTCTATAATCTGAATGATGCGTTTTATTTGAGAATTCCTCTTACAGAACAATTGAACAGCCTAATCAAAGAACAACTAAATTCTGAACAAGGCATAAAAGAAGTAGTCTCTGCCTTCATCAAGAAGGATGAGAGTATAAATCAGTTTTCCGGGTATGAGTTTGCCGACATTCAGAATAACCATATCCATATGCCGAACAAGATCTTTAATCTCATCAAAGTTGCCCTTCCAAATTATGTTGAATATGTGAAATTTATGGTGAACACATTCAAAAAGAATGAAAATATAGGACAAAGTTCAGGAGTTATCTATCGCATTATTACAGAAATTTTGATGAAACAAACTCCAAAATTGATACCAAATTATTTGAAAGAAATAGAAAAAGACATTCTGAATCTATCTACGGAAAGAGAAGAATTAAAGCCTTTAATATCCAAATTGCAAGAAATGTCATCTGATGTGAAAATACAACAATTGTCGGATATGGGTGAGCAAATACAAAAAATGATTAGTAGAGTGAAAGAACAATTTGAGCCTTATAGAGAGAAGTATTCATTGTTGAATTGGAACAATAGAAGCAAATTCTTAGACTATTTATTTAGAGATAATCTAAAAAATATCAAGACTTTCATCATGAACAATGAAGAAATTAAGAAATATATAGCCAACATAAAGGACAGGTCATATCTCAAGGATGTGGTGTTTACAAATTTTGATAATTTTCATGTCATTATGAAAGAACATCTCAATGATACCGTCTCTGCAATCGGATTTATATTTCTTACGCTTATAATAAAATTCATAAATGAAGAAGTGGGAGAAGAGTTGGAGATAACTCTGGATAAACTACTGGATAAATACTGACATGGACATATTGTTGGAATACTCCCCGGAAGATATCAAGAAGCTGTTTCTGCCGTCGTTTCGCAAGCTTGGATATGATGAAAAGGATTTGATGGATTTAGAGCGTACTCTGAGAGTGAACATCTTTCTTCAAAATGAGATTCCCAAGGCATTCATCATGATCCGGCTGATTAAGCTGGTACGGGATCATTTCCTGAAAGACGCCCCTCCGGGTAAGTCATTGGAAGAAATTCTTAACAATCCAAAGATACAAGATGTTTATATTGGAATTAGGATTTTCTATTTATTTGACAAAGAAAAGAGTCGGTTGGAGAAGGTTCTAACTGACGAAGAACGGGAGCTACTTCTAATCAATTTTAATAAATTCAATAATTTCAATGATTTATGGAATTGGTGCAGACAGATTTCCTTGTTTGTCAATCTGGAAGATATTAGAGAGAGAAAAGAATCCCCGTCTGCCAAAATTGCTTCCGCTCTGATCTGGGAAAACGATCATGTGAAAATATATGAAATATCCTCTTATGAAGTCATGTGTCAATTGGGATACGGTTCCACTTGGTGTACGACACAGACTTCTTTTTATGAAAAATACATGGAATTTGGATCGCTATACGTCATCATCCCAAAGAAAAAGCAGCAATACAGGAATGAATTCGGCCACATAGTAGAGAAGAAATATCTACTCTATCTTCTTGATTATGGCACTTTGAGGAAGATAAAGACTACTCTAACGGGGTATTTCTATGATTTTTCCAAACTATACAAAAATGAGGTAGATAATCTGGTATCCAAACTGGCGCATCTTCATTCGTATTTGGAGAATCATTCAGAGATTCTGGATCTTGCCAAGAGTAATGTAAGCAGAAAATATCTGAATAATTTTATCAAGGAATTTACAGATTACCTGAATCGGAATCACGAAGAAGTCAACTCTTATATTGAGAGTTGTCTAACACGCCCAAATTCCTTCTATAGTTGTTTGGCTATGAATTTACTAAACAATCTTAATTTTAATTCCAAAAGCGGAAGAATATTCTTTGATTTTTTCACGGTATATAGAGCCAACGAAAAGTTGATTAGGTCTTTATTGGACTCAGATCTGGATTTTTCCCGGTTGATAGAGCTTTCCGATAGATCTTATAGGGAAATGGAAAACATCTGGATAAGAATGCAAGAAGAATTGATAGACGAGCTAAATGCGCCGGAATTGTATCAATTGAAGGATGAAACCCAAAAAGTTGAAGGAATAGAGACAGTTATTTCACAAATTCAGGATTGGGATGTGTTCCAGAATTACCTGAAACACCTGAAAGAAATGTTTGATATGTCCCCAGACGCATATGCAGATATCGTGCGTTCTTTTAATGGTTTACAGACTTATTTGGAAATGGAATGGCTTCCTGATGATTCAGATTTCAATTACTATGTGAAATCCAAAGAAATCGCCGGATTCTTGCGGGCTGTAGAGCTTCAAATTGACTTGGATGATCTTCCGCGTAATATGATTCTTTACTTTGACCGGAAGATTTTTGAGTTATATGGAAGAAAAACAAATAGCTTTATTATCAACATTCCAAATACCCTTGCAAATGAGTTGAAGCCTCTTTTGGACAACAGCTATCAACACTTCCAAGACCTGCCGCCTGAGGCCCAAAAGATTTTAGATTCCATAAAACACACTAAATAAGTATATGCAAATCCTATTAGAATATACCTCTGAGGACATCATCAAACTTTTTGGACAATCTTATAAAAAGATAGGAATTTCCGAAGAGAAACTGTTGGAAATTGAAGAATATCTTCGGAAAACCATTTTCCTGCATAGAGTTCCTAAAGCCTTTATTATGATAAAGTTACTGAAACTTTTGAGAACGTATCTGGAAAAAAATCCCGGAGTGGATATCAGAAATCGTGCTATCATATTGGACATCTGTCTGGCTCTGGCGAATTTCAATATTTTGCATGAGGAACTTCCTTCCTTGAAGAAGTATCTTTCCCCGGAAGAAGAGCAGATCATTAACGATTTTCAGTCACTTAAACACTTTGGCGAGTTAGTGGAATGGGCCGACAAAGTGAAAAGAATCCTGAGTATAGAGAACATCCGCCGCCGGAAAGAAATGTTGACCATCAAAAAACCCGTTGTTTATGAGACGGAAAAATATAAGGTATACTATATAGATTCCTTTGAAACCATGCAGATTTTGGGGTTTGGAACGACATGGTGTACTACGCAGCGGGAACATTATGACAACTATATTGCTGAAGGCAACCTGTATGTTATCATTCCCAAGAAAATAGAAACGTATGTGCATAAAAATACTGTGGTTCAAAGGAAGTATCTGTTGTATATCACTGATACAGAACATATAGAAGAGTTTACTGACCGTTTGGATGAATTCATCCAAAAGAAGATAGAGAAATTTGAATTTGAAGACATTACTGTGGTTCGTTTCCGGGAGTTTTTGGAAAATTTGTACTATGAATTAAAAGATACCAATAGCAAAATATGGATTGCGCGGGATGATGAATATTATGATGAAGTCAAAGAAGAATTTTTTGAGAAAGTAGTAAAAAAAGTAACTTCCAAAGCGAACGCCAAATTTCTGAATCATATAATAGCGTATGCGCTGTTTCAGGTCATGACTATTCATGAGAAAATTCCAGACTATTATATTACAGAGATTCCATATAACTTCAAAAGGTTTGTTTCATCATCCTTTGCAAGAACAATTCAGAATTTTTTGATTGAAGATGAAGAAACTAAAGATGTTTCCGATTTTCTGTATTATATATATGATTTATTCAATGAAAATCCCAAACTATTCAAATCGGTCATGAGTATATATGGAAACATCTCTACCTTGAGTGATGAAGAAAAGCCTAAGTTTCATCTCTGGTATTACATGAATTGGAGAATGCATGACTGGTATGATACTTTTCTTAACGCCAAATTCAACAGCCGGGAGTCTCCCATATTTGAATTCAAGGATGAACAAAATGAAATCCCGGATTATGCCATCCTGACGGAAGATTTGAAAGACTGGCGCTCTTTTCAGAATATTTTGGAAAAATTGGCTGAATTGGGCCATACAGACCTGAAAAGTATAGAAGGAGTTTATGAGTATATCCTATCATCAAGCTCTTTTTATGAGTGGGTCAAGAGAGTTATGGAATTTCAATATGACAGTGAAATCAATGACTATCTAGATAGGGGTTGTTCTAACCTGCTTTCCAAGATTAATGATGTTTTTAAGACAGTTGTATATGAATATGACAATGAAATATATCTGGGGTTGAAAGATGCCATTTGGATGTTTGAGAAGAGTGTTTATGAGAAATTTGAGGGGAAGCTTTTTGAGAAAACTCAATTAATGAAAGACGGCTCCCCCATCAAAGAAACGACCATGAAAATTCTTGACAGGCACGAAGACTATTCCGGCATTGTTGATGAATTCTTGTATATTCTGAATTATAGTCCAAAATCCAAACATTTGTTACGTCCATTTGTGGAAGTGTTGAAGAAAACCAACAATTCAAAGAGTGTACTGTACAATGGAATTGCCGCAGAATTCATTCATAGAGATGCCAGAGGAGAATTGCCGTCATGACAACCAAGACAATTCTCTTGGAATATACATTTGAAGACTTCAAGAAGATCTATGGTAAATGGATCAAGAATGAAAAGATTCTGGATGACGTTTTCATCAAGATGAAGATGGTGTTTTCTGAAACCGGACTTCCCTTTTTCGTTGTCTCCAGAATCATGACTATTTTGAAAAATATGGCAAAAAATGACGAAGCCACTTTTCTTGATTTGCTAAATACCACCATTTTGACTCCGATTACAGTGGAAGCCTTGAAGCGATTCATCCGTATCAAAAAGAACAAACAGGAGCGGTTTTTACCTCAGGAGATACAGGAACAAATTTGGAAGTTTGACTCCATCAAGACGCTGGATCAATTGAATACCTTCTGCAAATATATTATGCAAGCAGAAGAAATTTTGTTGCAAAGAGAATTGAGTAGAGAAAAATTGAAGCCTTTCCGCGAGACGGATTCCTACGTTGTGTACAAGCCGGAAAACTATCCGCAAATGAAACTCTTGGCGTATGGGACAAAATGGTGTGTTTCTCAGGAAGACAAGTACGAAGAATACTCTCAGGGGATGGATTTATTTGTATTTATTCCAAAAACAGGCGAAAAATACAAAGTCAAAGATGGGACTGTGGTTGTCCCCAAATATCTTTGTGCAATAGCCAAAAAAGATCTCTTACCCAAATTTGAGGACAAGATTTTACACTGGTTCAAGCGAATCGGCGAATATATAGAAGACGCTGCCGACCGGGTATCTTCTGATTATATAGAATATTATGGGTTGGATTACGGTTTGGTTGCCCGGATCAGGGGCATGAGGGAGGAGCTTTTTCAATGTAAAAAATTTATAGATGAAACATTTTCTCTATATTCCAGACTGGATGTGGATGATGCAATAGACTCCGCTTATGACAACTTCAAAGAAAGATTTCCTGCCGGGGATAATCTGACCGATAGTGAGTTACTATTTAAAACTGATGAAATAGGCCAAATCATCGGGAAACAGGATTACACACTATCCTTGGAGAAGGTGCTTTCCGATATTCTGAAAGAGCATCTATCTGAAAACATCTATTCATATACCTACCCGGAAAGCAGTTTTGCGCTCATGCAAAATGTGTTCCGGTTCTTTGACAGATATCTGGATGAAGACACTTTGGAAACGGTGAACCCCGACAAAAGTCTTGAAATAACTATTGCTTCATGGAATGTTGTTGATGTTGTTGAATATGAAAGTGAATTGCGTGAAATGTACGGGGTCATTGAAAGGTTCGTGTCCGACACCGGGCTGGCCATGGTTTTAGAAATTGCCAACGAACAGGATGAGCATTTGTATTTAATGCTTAATTCTAAAGAAATAGAAGATATTATATCGCATGGAGGAGAGGAATTGACGAACCGTTTTCGGCAGATCATGAAAATGGATAAGGAATTCAGGAAATCCGTAAAGGGAGCCAAACTAGAGAATCTGGTTCTATATTATGATGGGTATAATGATTTCATAGATGATTTGAATAACCTGTTTGAAGCCACTTTTCAGAAAGTTGAAGAAAATGTGCAGGAGAATATTATTGATTACCTTTTGGATTATGGGTTGTATGATATCTTGGTCTGGTTTCAGAAAAATGGGATTGTATCGGAAGAGTTCAACGTCAGTGAAGAAGCTTGGAAAGTGGCTGATGAATCCACCTTCATAGATGGAATTATAAAGAGGTTCTTCAGCGATCTGAAAGATGGCAGAATTTTCCATCTGTTGGAGCATTTTGTAGCCGCTGCCGGAAGTCAGCCGGAACTGGATGAAATATTGGATGACTTGGAATGGAATAAGAGGCCGACCACTGTGGCGGAACATCTCCTACAAATCTATATTGATAAATATTACTAAGAAAAAAAAATTATGGATAGATTCAGACAATTACTCTTGGAATACACCATAGAAGATGTGGAAAAGGTCTACGGCCAGTGGGCCAGCAAGACAGGGCTGGATCTAAAAGAAACGTTGGATCGGCTCCATAAATTATGGGGAGATGAATCTGAAATTCCATTCTACATTCTGACAAAGGTTCTATCTGTTGTCAAGAATGAAATGAAAGGATGGAATTCCGTATCCGCCAAAGACATTGAAACATATGTCAATCACACTATAAATCTTGAGGGTCTGAGAATCATGCATGAAATCAAAAACAGCGGTAAACAGGCCATCAATGATCTTTTGACTACTGTGGAACAACAGTCAATGGAATTTTTTCCCCTTGCAAAAACTACTGTCCAATTGGCTAATATTGCCAGAAATTTCGCCCGATTACAGGCAAAATGGAAGACTTATAAAGAATACCAAAAATTGAACAAGTCCCGTGCGCCGGACTTCAAAACCGACAGCGCCAGAATCTATCGTGTAAAAAACTTTGCAGAAATGAAGAAATTGGGGTTTGGCACTACATGGTGTGTAACAATGTCCAATTATTGGAACATCTATAGCCGCTTCTCAGACTTATACGTTATTATTCCTGACAAGCGGGAAACTTACATGGCCGATAACACCACGTTTCATACCAAATACCTTGTTTCCATTCTGAAGCCGCAGCATAAACATCTACTAACTTGGTGGAATGATTTCATAGATACTATGAACTACTTCAAATCAGAATTAAAAGATTGGGATATATGGGTGTCTCATTTGATGCGAGATACTCAAAATGACTTTCATTATTTGCTGGATGATTTGTTTGATGATTATATTACTGAAGTAGAAGAAATTCTAAAGAACCCTGAATACTCTAGATCCAAGCTTGGGAATCTTTTTATCAACACTTTTTATAATAATCCCTCCCTTTTGGAAGCTTTTCTAATGCAGCTAACAAGAGAGAGAACTGCAACTATGGCGTTTAAGAATGTAATTGAATATCATTTGAAAAAGAAGCTTCCTAGAAAAATGCAGACAGATCTGGAAGCCATTGAAAAAATATACAATAAAATGAGTACTATGTCATGGCTTTGGAGAGAGATAAGTAGACAGGAAACCAAAAACAATATTGCCAGAATGTTTCTTATTGAAATGAGAAATACTTTTGTGAGATATAGTGATGGTCTAAGATCTGATTTTAAAGAGTATATAGATGACATCTTAAACATTGCTGGAGCAGAATCTTTTGAAGATTTGGAATATTTCTCCATATCCATATTCTTACAAGCCGCCGATGAACAAGACGATTATGAAGAGGATCGGGTTCGGCCAGCTATTGATGAGATCAAGAAGGTTCCCGAATTACATAATCAATATGAAACAATCAAGAAATATATGGAATCTGAAATAGGTAGTTTTCTTGAACTTTTCATTGAAAATGAACTTGACGATTTATCACTTTTGTCTCGTGAAATCTATCTCATAGTAGAGCAGGTGTATAACGAAGATCCAGAGATCAAGAAGAATATTGATGAATATGTCAATCTTAGTAGAACTAATTACAAGAAGCTGGTTGACTTGCAACCCGAAGTGATACGCTTCCGGGAATTCGTCTATTATCAGATGGGAGAGTATATGAGCGAATATATCAAGTTTGAAAAGTTCTCCCCGAATATGGTTGCCAAATATCTGCCGGACATCAAACGGGACATATGGCACCCAGAGCACCCCCTGTACAACATCGTAAAAGAGTTAGAGAACGTGGTCAAGAGTGCCGGGAAAGATTAACAAACTTTAATGAAAAAAGGGCTTGACAAACCCTCTATTTTAGCATATCATGGAATCATGAAGAGAACAGACGTTCATTGCCCCTCCAACTTGGTTCCCAAAGACTATGAGTTTGTTGGCTTCCTGAACTTCAAGGATGAAGAGTATGTAAACTATGAGTACTGTCTGTACTGGAAAGAGAAAGTACAGGAACATATGAAGGCTACCGGAGGTCACTATAGCCGCCATTCTCACGGTGGTAGCTGCTACGTCTGTGGCAACGCCAACGCTATCTATATGGTGGTTTTCTATCATATTCCTACCAATACCTACCTTCTGGTGGGCCGCGAATGTGCGGAGAAAATCAGCGAACAGGCTGCTCTGGGGCTGGAGGAGTACACTCAAAATATTCGTGGAGAAGGACTTAGGCGTAAAAGACTGGAAGAGGCCCGTGCGTGGCTCCACAATGCCAAACTGAATCAGGCTTGGGATGTGTTTATAAAAGTTAAAGAAAATGCCAAGAAAGAGGCTTCTGAGCGGCAAGAGATCTCTTGGGAAGAAAGCACCGTTTGGGACATCGTGAGCAAGCTGATTGCTTACGGCTCCATCACGGAACAGCAGGAAGCCTTCGTGAAGCGGCTGTTGGACAAGATCAATCAGGTGCCGGAGCCTCCAAAGCCGGAGCGGGTCGTTCCTCCAGTTCAAGCTGGACGACAGACCATTGAGGGTAAGATTGTAGGCATTAAGTATGATGAAGTTTGGCGCACCACCAAGGTTATGATTGAGGCTGATAATGGTCAGAAATTCTGGGGTACGTTCCCGTCCATGAATGTCCGCGCGGAGCGTGGCCTGAGAATCCGTCTGGTCGCTACTGTCACACCTTCCGACAAGGATCACACCATCGGCTTCTTCTCCCGTCCCCGCAACGGAGAAGTTATTGAGGAAGTTACTTATTAGCGTATAAATAACTATACACCCCTCACACCAGAGTGGTACAATAAAGTTTGGAGTATAAAGTGTATGTCAGCCAGACCAATTATCAATACGCAGGTCAAGTTACCTGCAAAGGTCAAGACGAAAAAGGATCTGAAGCCGATTATTGAAATTTTTGAAATAAAAGCTTCGGATACCCTGAAGCAGCAGTTTCAGGCAAAGAGAACTTTCCATGAGCAAGTAAAGTTTCTCAGATTTCTTGGTTACGTTGAATAGGAGAAAAAAATGGAACAATGGAACAAAAAGTTGAAAGAAGCGTTGGATGATATCAAGCAGATGTTGGACGTGCTGATAGATTCCGAAAAGACGTTTGGGCCGTTCTACACAAAAGAAGATGAAAAAAAGCTACTGAAGGTTATTCTTGATTGTATGAGAATGGCGGATAACCTCATCTGCAACAAAAATCTGAGTGATCTCATCATGAATCTCCTGACAACCACCAATTATGCGGACTATATCAGTTTTGGGACGCTGGCAACCAGACTCTATAATGCACTTAAGTATCATTACGAAGACACTTTCTTGGGTAGTGTTTGCACCATTGAGCAATATGATTCATTCTTAAAGCTGCTTGAGGGTATCCGGGACAAAATCAATAATGAGTGCTTTGGTGGGACGTATTTTCGCCTAGAGGATAATGAGAAGCCGGAGGAGATCACTCAGAAGAAACAACCAACCCCTGCTTTCTTTCATTATAAGGAAGATCAAATTCTTGAAGAAGTGAAAGAATACATCCAGAAGACTTATTCGCAACATTACAATCTTCCGGGAAAGAAACAGGTTCTAGACATCTTCTATGATCTGGATAGACAGTATCCCAAGATTTACACAATAACCAACGCTCTCAAGTATATCTTTCGGTATGGAAAGAAAGAGGGGAAAAACAAGAACGATCTCCTGAAAGCCATACATTGTCTGATTCTTTTGTATTATTATGAACATTATAATGGAGAGTAAACAATGGCGCTACCCAGAGTAAGCATTTCGGATGAAGAAAAATACATTATGATTAGAAATTGCCTTGTGGCGGCAATTGTGAAGTATTGTCTGAGGATTCTTGAGCACCCACGCTATAGAATCCTGAAAAAGAAAAGAACGCCTGATGAAATAGACCAGCAAGTATATCAGATTTTATCCGATCTTCTGGACGGAAAATCTTCCGATAGCGTCACAGATTTGGTGTTGATTTTGATGGAAGCGGTTCAATCCAAATCCCGTTCAACAACAGAAGATCGCAACATCACCATTACTAATCTGACAATCATCAGAAAAGAATTGGAAAAGATACTGAATCTCATCTATGAAGATAATCCCCCCCGGACTCCGCAACTGAACAAAGCGGATATTTTACATGAACTTAGAGAAATTGAGAAACTGTTAGACGATTCCAACCTATGACAGTCCTGATTGAACAAATCAATGCAGTATGGGTCAAGATTGCCTGTCCGTATGGATTATTGCAGGAAATCAACGACCACTTTTCCTTTGAAGTCCCAAACGCCAAGTTTATCAAAAAGAAAGCTAATATGAAGAACTGGGACGGGAAGATCCGGCTTCTCAGGAAAAGAACTCATTTATATCTTGGATTGGTTCCGGCATTGATCCGGTTCCTGAAACAGCGCGGGCATGAGTGCGTCATCAGTATCAGCAAATTCTACAAGGATGAAATCTCGGATAATGTCATTCATGAATATCTAAAGAATCTGCAATTACCTCATCAATTAAGAGATTATCAGGAAAAGATCATCTTTGACGGAATCAAAGAAAAACGTGCAGTGTTTCTCTCAGCGACCAGCAGCGGTAAGTCTATTTGTATCTATGCTTTAACCAAGTTTTGGATGGATTTTTTGGAAAACCCAAACATATTGATTATCGTTCCATCCATTAATCTTGTCAACCAGTTGGAGAGCAATTTTATTGAATATTCAAAAAATATTGGATGGGACGTGAAACATGATGTATCTCTCGTATACCATGAATCAGACCGCAAACTCAGGATGGCTCCAGTGACCATCAGCACTTGGCAATCGGCGTATCAATGGTCTGCCGAACAGTTGGCGAATTACAACATGGTCATCTTTGATGAAGTCCACGTTGCCAAAGCCAAGGAAATCTCAAAATTTCTGGAGAAATTGACAAACGCCAAGATCCGGTACGGATTCACGGGTACGTTGGATGATGAGAAGGTTCATCATCTGGTCATTGAGGGACTGTTTGGCCCCAAGATTGATTCCATTAATCTCAATAATCTGATTGAAGATGGGTATGCTACAGAACTGGAAATCATCGGAATGGAAGTAGTTCATCCCAAGAAAGTCAAGTTCAAGGACTATCAGGAAGAGATTGAATATCTGATAAATGATGAAAAAAGAAATGAATTTCTTGTAAAGTTGGCAAAGGTTGTCAGCGGCAATACAATGATCCTGTTTTCCCGGATCGTTCATGGAAAGAGTCTCTATGAACTGGCAAAGAAGATGATCCCGGAAAAGAAAATCTATCTGATTTATGGAGACACAGAAGCGGAATTAAGAGAAAAGGCGCGGGTTTTGACGAATACAGACTCTTCAGGAAACTCCCTTATCATAGCATCCATCCAGATTTTTTCCGTTGGTGTAGATATCCCTTCTCTCCAAAACCTGATTCTGGCTCACCCAACCAAGAGTAAAATCAGGCTCTTGCAGAGTATTGGACGTATTTTGAGAAAACATAAAGAAAAAACCATCTCCAGATTCTATGATATTGGCGACAATTTCAGGACAGCACGGCAATACACTTGGGATCATTTTCTGAAGAGAATTCATTATTATATCAAGGAAAACCTTAAATACAAGACAAAGAGGATAACTCTATGAACAGAATCAATTACGAAAGAAGAATTCCTACAAATATAGAAGAAGCAATGGAAGAACTGGATCGTAGAATCATGATAGAGGCGCAAAGCAATTTTGGACAGGTAAATGCCAGAGTTGTGTTTCGGGAATTGCTTCAAGACTTTGAGCAGGGGCTTCTGGCAAGAGAACGTAATATGATTATTATTCCTAAATAGTAGCTGGAAGGAATATATGCCTGAAACAGATCCAGTTAAGAATGCACTTCAGAAATTTTCCAATCTTGTTAGATGGGTGAGGACGCTAACGATCCAAGAATC
>FQKF010009580.1_pt1 | contig 27972 bp, 17 predicted proteins | sample 1504521 | NCBI WGS metagenome assembly FQKF01 (sample SAMEA4475357, study PRJEB15587) | soil metagenome | biome: Soil; feature: Field | place: India | collected 2015-03-11 | depth 0 m
TTTAAATTTTTTGTCCATACATTTGGGGGCTAAAACATTTTCGATGATGAATTCGAAAAAGATACTAAATTGTTCTTTGATAGGATTTTTAAGAAGGATTTTTTGGTTTATTTCTCTGAAGTTAGTGAAGCTGAATTGACTTTGGCTCCTGATTTTGTAAAGAACTTGAAATCAAAAATACCTTCTGATTGTTATAGATACATTGAATTAGATGAAGAATCAAAAGAACTTGCAGAAGCATACATCAATTAAATAGTACTTGGAAAAACAAGTCTTAACGATGCCTACCATATTGCAATTGCTACTGTCAATAGACTGGATGTGCTTGTAAGTTGGAATTTTAAACACATTGTAAATTATGACAAAATAAAGCTATTTAACTCAATCAATTTACGATTAGGGTATCCGATGATTGATATTCGTTCACCTAAAGAATTTGTGAAATATGAAAACAATGGCTGAGAAAAAATTTGATACAGTTCAAGTTTTTCGCTTAATTAAGGAAAAATTAGCTGCAAGAATGGCAAATATGACATTAAAAGAACAACGTGAATTTCTAAAACAAGTTAGAGAAGGAAAAATTAAAATAACATAATAAATCACGTGTGCTAACACGCGGTCATAAAATATTGAGGTTTCATTGGGTGTTATAGCGATTCGTCCTGCCTCTTAGGTTTTTATCGGAGGATACAGACACATCTCCGCAATCTCTTAAAGTGCAAGTTTTTGACCGTTATGCGTATCTTTAAAATATTAGTACAATGACAATTCAGGAGAAAATAGATAGATTAAATAAATTAGCTGACGATTTAAATCAAGCAAGAAATGTTAACTTTATGAAAAGTAAGGTTAACTCTTATGAAATTATAGATAAATATTTGGAATGGTATACAGATTCTAAAATTTTATTTTCTAATTACTTTAATAATACTAATGATTTACTTAACGAGTTTAAATCTTATAGTAAAAATGGTAATGGATATGTTTTGGTTTGACTCTCTATATTAATAAGAAATTTTGTTTTATTTAAATTTTAGCCTCCTAAATAACCAATAACAGAGACGGTTGTAACTTTATTAAAGCAACTAGCCCAGCATCAAGTATTGTAACGGATGACATGGATATTGCCTAATAATCCGTTAATAGTTATTGAGCTAACTGTTATTTGCGAACAATTGTTAAAAGAAGTATTTGTATATTTAGTTAAAATTTTGTATTTTGGCTTAGTTATTTTTGTGCCGATAATTTTATAAACTAATAAAACCCATTATTTTAAATATTAACTAAAAACCAGAAGACTATGAAGTGGAGCAAAATTATTTTTATGGGATTAATCCTAATTGGATTTGTTGCATGTTCTAAAAATGAGAATTATACATCATCCAATATTGATGGGAATTACGAGGGATTCATTTATAATTTTTCATCAAAAAAAACCGATCATGTAATAATTTCGTTGACAAACTCATTGAATAAACAAATGAGGGTTCAATCCGTTCAGGGCTTGGAATTAGATTTTTTTGCAACAAAACAAGCAGATGAAGATTGTTGTGTTAAGTTTAATATTATTACAAATGACAGTATTAAGGGCGTCCCTGTTGCAAATACTTGTATTGAACATTTATTATACTCAAAAAAATGTCAATGTTTAAATTTCAAGATTATACTTAATGGCGATACACTAGCTTTTGCATCAACCACAAGTGAAAAATAGGTTAAATCAAAACAATTTTCTTCAACTAACAACCTATATAAAATAAAGCGAGAGCATTAGTATTGTAAGTAATCAAGTCTGCATCAACTTTCATAACAGGGGTTACTTTTTTTCTATACGCCGCCATTAATGGCAATAATTATAGAAATATGCTCACATGAGCAAATTAGTAATCTTTATGCACTTTTCGAAATACTATCTATTTTGCAAAACATACCCATGTATATAAAAAAATCATCGGAAACACATGGTTTCCGATGAAAATAACTAACCAAACACTAACCAGGATAACTGTATGATGGAACAGTACTTACTTATTTAAAAATTACTTTTAAATAGTAAGTACATTTATCAGAGAGAAGCCATCATCCAAATTGAATCATTTTAGTTTTAATTTAAGATAACCGGGCTAAAAGTTTCCATTTTTATACCTCTATCGCGCACAACCAGGGTATCTGTAAACGAATGAATTGTATTTTCAAATTCGATGTCATACTTTAAATACAGTGCATTTCGTTTTTTACCTCCCCATTCTTCGCTATCCTTAACAAATTTTCCACTACCAGTTGCCGTATAACCAGCATTTGATGGGCTGGAGATGGTACAGTTATTATTATCATCGAAAGTAAGAATGATTTTGAATGGTACGTCAGTAACCCGATCGTCGGCTTTGGTAATCAAAGAAATAGAAACATTATTTTTTCCAGTAGATATGGCCTGACAAACCTGGTCATATTCTACGTATTTTGCTCGATACACATAAGTAGCATCGAGTGATGAATTTCCATTTTTACCTTTAACCACATTGATACCTCTCCGTAAATAATAAGCATGCCAAGGATTAATAAATTTCACCGCATAAATAGTGTAGTCTTTAGGAGGTGTAAGCCAGTCGGCGTTGATAAGCCTATTTGGATTAGTTTTTTCGGTTTTACCCTGAAGAATTGAATCGGCATTTTTGACCGATTTCATTACCAGAGGTATTACATATTTATTTTTTAAGCTTAAAGAGTCGTTGAAAAATGCATCAGTAAGCTTAATTTCGAGGTAACCCATAAGTTTGCCTTTAGGAATAACAATTTCTAATTTTGATGGTAAAACATAATAATTTGAAGGCATGGGTAAAACCTTATCGGTTGAATCATTACTAAAATAGAGATTTTCGCAAAGAGAATTGTCGATTTCAACTTCGATAATACGGTCGGCATTATTTTCATATACTCCTCCCATAGTAGCATATATTTGTAGTATATGCTGGTTATCGGCAGAATTATCGTACATATAATCGTCGCCCAGTATAAGGGTTTTTACAGGAGTTTGATACGCAAAATATACTGCTGTATATTTATAGTCAGGGAAACTCCAATCATCGTTTTTACACGATGACAGGAATAAAGTAACAAATAAACCAGCAATAATCATTTTAAATGCGCTTCCAGAGGTCATATGATTTAAATTCTTATTTTCTGGTTTATGCTTATAATTATTATTTTTCAAATATTTCATAACTTATTCTATTTTAAATTGTTATCAAATAAAAATATTACCAGCCATTATTTTGTTGAAGTTCATTTTTGATAATTTCTTCATACGGAATAGGTCCGTAATACATATAATCGTTGTAAATTCTTTTCTCAATTTCTTCAACAGAGTAAGTATTATTTGAAATTCTAACTCCTTTAACTGGTTCATTAATATTTTCTTTCCAACGACGTAGATCCCAGAAACGAAATCCTTCAAAACATAGTTCAATTCTTCGTTCGTTTCGAATAAGTTGTCTCATTTCTTCTTTAGTAGATATGGAGGCCAGATATTCATCGGGTTGAGTAATGCCGGCACGTTTACGAATTTCGGCAATTACATTCCTGGCAGAATATCCATTTCCTCCATCACCATCGGGTCCCCAGGCTTCATTAGCAGCTTCGGCATATATGAGTAATATTTCTGTATACCGAACATGCACATTAAAATGAAGTTTTCCTTGACGAGAAGTAGGATCGAGATTAACATCTTCACGCAGATTCTTTTTCATATAATAACCAGTACGAGTTGATGTCCGAATTTTATCAATTCCGTCATCGGTAGTCGAATTAACGCTGGTATTGATTTTTTTCCCACTAACGGTAGCTCCATTTACAATGATATATTGCAACAAACGTGGATCACGGTTAGTATATGGATTATTTGGGTCGTATCCACTATTAGGATGAGTAATTGGATAGCCGTTGTTCATAGGAAATGCATCGACAAGATTTTGTGAAGGATTAATCCGACCATTACCATATAACGAAGGTGGAAAGTTAGCCAATTCGAGATCGTAGGAAGTATACAGACTTCCACGCCATAATATTTCAGCCTGGTCTCTATTTCTATCCAGATTGATGACATCTATTTGATTTGGCATATAAAAGGTATGTCCTCGGGGATCGATTTTACTTAAACCACCCATTAAATTAATTAGTTCAGCGGCATAACCAGCTGCTTTTTCCCAATCAGAAGTTGTACCATTATATGCGGGACTTGCTTTTAACAGAGCAGTACGTGCTTTCAAAGAAATTAAAATTCTTTTAGAAATACGTTGACGGTTAATATCGCCAAAAACTGTATTGTATTTTTCAATTCCGGCAAATTGGTATTGAGAAGGAATAGCAGTGATTTCTGTCACATTTTTAAAATCGAGTGGTAAATACTTTTCAGCTTCACTGCAATCGTTATAAATTTGAGCAATGCATTCATCGAAAGTATTTCTCGGAAGGCGTTTCCAGTTATTTGCATCCATAAATTCTGTAAGAATGGGAACACCCATTAACTGATCACCGACGTATCCGGCATGAGCCTGAAGCAAATAATACATAAACCATGCACGTAAGGCATAAGCTTCACCTTTGTGACGGTTCGAATATAAAATTCGAAGGGTATCGTTTTTCGACCAGCGAATGCTATCAATTTTTTGAAGAAATAAATTCAGATAATTGATTGCAGTATAAGCATTATTCCATTGACTAACCGGATTATAAATAGCAGACCACTGGCCTGTAGCCATATTTCGGAAACTGCTAAATTTATCGTTAATAACTGCATTATCGGTAGCTACATCGGAATAGTTAAAACTATTAGATGGAAGCCGAGTATATGCATTCATTAACAAACCTTCGGCAAAATACGGGTCGGAATATACATCATCTAACGGTCTATTATTCTCAAGGTCGGGGCTTAAAATATCTTCGCAGCTAGTAGCAAAGAAAAGTAAACCCAGATATAAAACTATTTTCAATTTTTTCATTGTTTTAAATTTTTTTGTTACACAGGTTGTTTCACTCATAATTTTTTTAACGTTTACCATTTCATTTTAAACCATTATGAGATACATATATTAAAAGTTAGCTTTAAGGCCTAACGAATAGTACCTTAGCTGAGGCGCTGAATTAATATTCAGATTTAAGACATCTTTATTAGGTGAAAAAGTAAACAAGTTCGATGCATTTACATATACGTTGAAATCTTTCAAATAACCTCTTCCCAAAAGCTTTTTAGGCAAACGATATGTAAGCTGAACTTTATCGATATTTAAGCGATCGGTTTTGTATAACCAAAAATCGGAATATCGGAAGTTATTTTCATTACGCACCGAACTTAAACGAGGATAGGTGGCTGTATTTTTTGTAGCTTCGGTCCAACGATTGAGTACGACAGTGGAGTATTTATCATCTCCATCGACCCAATAATAATCATTTGTTTTTACCCCATAACCTCCAATTGATCCTGTGCTAAGTATGAAGAATGAAAAGTTACTATAATCGACTGTTAAATGAATACCATGTGTATAAGGAGCAATCCAATGACCAATCATCACTTCGTCGTTCTGGTCAATTACATTGTCTCCATTCTGGTCGACATACTTAATATCACCGGGTTTTACTTCGCCAAATAGTTGTACAGGACTATTTTTGATGTCGTTTTCATCGGCAAAGAAGCCCTTGCTTTGTAGGCCGAAAATGGCATCGACAGGTTTACCGGTTCTATTCTGGTAACTAAAAGCATAGAGTTCATCGCGTTTAATTACTTTTGATTTCACATAAGTACCGATATAACCAATCTGAAATTTCAACTTTTCAGAAACTACATTTTGATATGCCAATGAAAAATCGAATCCAGCATATTGATTTGTATTATAATTGGTATAAGGAATAAAAGGACCAATATACCCTGGATATTGACTATAGCGTTGTGTTAACAACCCTGCCTGACGAATTACAAATACATTGGCATTTAAGTCGAAATGGTTATTGAATAATTTACTTTCAATATAAAAGTTGACCTCTTCGCGTGATGGATAGTTTAAATCGGGATTAGCACCACGTAAAGAGACAGTAGCAGAGTTATTCGTATTATTTAAATTATCGTTCCAAGCAAACCAACCCTGCGAAGCGTAATAATTTTCGTATAAGAAATAATTATCGATATCGATATCTGATTTTAACATACTAAAAGCTGCAGAAAGTTTAAGCCAATTAATAAACGATACACTACTCATAAAATCTTCCTTCGAAGTTAACCAGTTAAGACTTACTGAAGGAGAAAAACCTACTCGATTTTTTTTCGGGAGTTTTGTAGAGTTAATGAACATACCTATAAAATCGATGCCATATTTCTCTTTATAAAAGTAAGTCAGTTGCATACCTATATTGGCAAACTTTGAAGGTTGATAAACACCAGTTGATTGAATAGCCATGGCCGATGCCAGAATTAAACCTGTCAGTTGGTTATCATCATTAATTTTACGGTCGTAATTAAATTGTACAGATGCTCCAATATTACGGCTCTGCCATGTATTATTAATATTTTCGACACCTGGACGATAATCATTACCGTATTTGGTTAGGGCAATTATACTATCGTTCGACCAAACAGGATTATATACGGCGTAATTATTGTTAATTGATTGATTATACCAATTACTGTAATCGGCATGAATTCGCGAAGTGAATGATAGTCCTTCGACAACATTATTAAGATTTACATGAACTTTATTAGTTACTTGTAAAATTCGCTGAACGTTTTTATTATACCCTCCCACATACAAATTGGCAATTGGGTTAGTTAAATATTCCTGTGAGCCTCCCAATAAATATTTGCCATCTATAATATTACGACTGGCTTTAACGAATTCATAAGCCGAATCGGAATGAATAGCATTAATTGGGATTAAGGGACTATATTTAAAAGGCAAGATAGTGGAAGCGCTATTCCAGTAATTACCAAGTGATCGACGACTATCAATAAAGACAGTGGATACATCAAGTGAGTTTGAGATATAATCATTAAGTTGTAAATCGACATTTCCACGAGCATTAAAACGCTGGTCGTTTTCGTTTTTCCCTTCACCAATTTTTAAGAGCGTATTACTAAAATCGTATCCTATATTGGTATAAAATTTGGCAGTATTGTTTCCTCCCGAAAATTCGACATCGGCGTTATAATTATTTACAAAATTTTTTAAATAATCGGATGAATAGTAGTTGATATCGGGATATTTGTAACGATTGCCACTACGGTATAGTTGGATTACAGAATCAGTATATAATATAGGCAACCCATCATTTTTTCTGGCTTCATTATATAGCGTCATATAATCGGCGGCAGAAAGATAATCGGGAAACATACGGGGAGTTCCAATCGATGAGTTGGCACGAACATTCACTTTACGTTTAAAAGCATCGCCCCGTTTTGTGGTTACTAAAATAACTCCTTTAGATCCTATACTACCATATAAAGCCACGGCATGTGCGCCTTTAAGAACTGTAATTTGCTCAACTTCGTCGAAAACAATATCACCAAAATCGCGTGGTATACCATCGATGATCACCTGTGCATCCTGCATTCCCCAGAGATTGTTATACCATATGGCACCAGGTATTCTGCCGTAGGTTCCATCAATGATGGAACGGTTATAATCATTATCAATATACTCTTCAGCATTTAGAACTGTTACGCCACCAGGTAATAATTCTTTCTTTACCTTTCGATATGGCATATTAATGAAACTTGCTTTATTGTCGCGAATTAATACAATGTTACCACTAATATTTTTAGCCATTATCATTTGCGAAGAGAATTGAGGCGCATGAAAATATAGCATAATGCTATCGGGAACTTCAAGTGTAAACCCTCCCGTTGTATCGGCACGCATCAAAATTTTCCCATTTTGATTGGTAACCATAGCATCTTTAACTGCTATACCTTGTTCATCAACTATTTTCGATTTTACTTGAATTATCTGCACCTGACCCTGAAGTATAAACATATTGAATAGTATTATACTCAGGATAGCGATAAACCGAAAGAAATAATTGTTATTATGTTTCATGTGTATTAGTTTTTAGTTTTTCCAGTAATAGATTTAGCGAGTAACAACTTTAAATCAACAATTTTAATTGCAACTAGCGTCATCTTTTATATTTACAACTTAATTATTATCAACATTATAGAACTATACTTTTAGCATCAGTTGCGATTTACCAGCCCGGATTTTGAGGAAACTCGGGATAAAGATTTACATCGCGGGTTGGGAAAGGCAACCAATAATGTTTCTTTTCGAATACTCTGGTAATCACTACCCTTTCCTTCATGTTAATAGGTTTACAATTAGGAGGGGTGCCACTACGTTCGAAGTCGATGGCTGTTTTTTGTCGATATTTCATATCTTCGGCTAATAACCAGCGGCGCAAATCCATAAAACGGATATTTGCCTCGTAACAAAGTTCTACAGCCCTTTCACGTATTAATTCTTGCATGAATTTCTCTTTCGAAGTCAGATATTTTTCATGAATATTAGGTACACCTGCTCTGGCACGGACTGTATTTACTGCATCAGCTGCTGTAAGAACATAATCGGCATTTCCAGGATAAGCACTGGTTGGTAAACCATAGCCATGCAAAACAGCTTCAGCATACATGTAATATACATCAGCCAATCGAAGATAAGGAGGCAATACAATAATATTACGACCTTCATTATCGATATTGTTATTAGTAATGTTCATAAATTTCCGGAGAAGATATCCACTTCGACTGCCCGTACCGTCATCGCGATAATTTCCACCGTTATATAAATTGGCATAACGAACATTATCATTCGCACTGGTTCCACCTTTTACCATTTGTACACCGTCGTATACGATAAACTTATAAAAGCGTGGGTCACGGTTACTCCATGGATCATTTGGGTCATATCCCGATTCTGGATCGTCAATAGGTAATCCATTGGCCATGCCAAAATTTTTGACATAATTATGTGCAGGTGAAATCATATTACCATCACCGCCCAATGCAGGAGGGAAGAATAATGAAAAGTTCGAATACCAGTCGGGAGCACCTCCATAATTAGGAGCCGATAATAAAGCTTCGGGCACTCCGGGAAGTTTGTCGTTTAAGGTATAAAAATTTTCTTCGTAACGATCCCATTCAATTAATTTGTAAGGTGCTTCTCCCTTGTATGTGAGGTACAAGCAGTTATATAAAGCTTCGGCAGCTTTCTTACATAATTCGACATCGTATGTTGGGCTACCGGTCGAAACAAGGTTCATTAGTGGACTTGCTGCATATAGGTAATTTTTTCCGAGATATGCTAGAGCAACCGACTTAGTAATTCGCTGTGCATTATTTCCTAAAGTACGTTGACCTACTGGCGATTTATCCCAGTCAACAGGAAGTAACTCGGCAGCTTCTTTAAAATCTTCGGCAGCTCTTAGCGCTGCTTCACGATATGTGAGACGAGGAAGATCCATTTTTGCAGACGACAAGTCTTTATCGATATAAGGAATACCTCCCCAGAAGCTCATGATCTGGAAATGAAAGAATGCGCGGAAGAAAAGCAATTCTCCTTTAATTACATTCTTTTCCTCAGTAGTTGCATTTACCATTTTATCGAGATTCATCAAACCTATGTTAGCTTTTCGAATACCATACCACGATAAATCCCATAGATTTTTGGTATGAGCATTATTATCGGTATTAATTCCATCGGCTGGATTTCCGATATAACTCTGGCTCCAACCATTACCATGTTGCCATGCCCAATAATCACCATTATCGAAAGCTACAGTGAGTCGCCAGTTAGCACCAGTTGTAGCCAGAAGTTCATCGGCAATATTCCAGTCGGCTACCCAGGTAGCTTTAGTATAGTCGGGTATACAATGGTGAAGCTCTTCGACAAATCCCTGAAAACTTCTAAAATTGCCGAATACTTCTTTATCCGAAATTTCAGATTCAGGAGCTTGATCGAGATATTCTTCACAGGAAGACATCATAATTAGGGAAGCAAATAAAAGTCCCTTAAACCATGTATTTTTCAAATATATTTTCTTCATAGTCATAAGTAATTTTCATTAAAGGGTTATTTTTAAGCCTAAGTTGAATCGACGGACAGTTGGATAAGTACCCATGCCACCGACCTGACCTAAATTTGATTCACGGTCGTCGGGCATTTTTGTCCATAATAACAGATTATTACCATTTAAATAAACTCGTAATGATTTAATTCCAAGTCTCTGTATCGATTTTGATTCAAACGTATAAGCAATTTCAGCATTTTTAAGACGTAAGTATGAACCATCGTATGCATAAAAATTACCGTAATAATTCCATACCGAAGCCCAACGTGGCATAAACGATGGAGCATCAGGATTTTCTTTCGACCAATATTCACCTTGATTAAATAATATATTGGTTTTTACAGCAAAGTTGGAATAAGACATGTAACGAGTTACATTATTAACTCCATAAAACTGAAGCATGAAACTAAACCCTTTATAATCAAATCCAATGGTTGTATTGTATGTATTTTGCGGACGTTCAGGATATCCATTTGGAATTACATCGTAATCGTTAATTATTCCATCGGCATTGAAATCGATAATATTATAGTTACCAGGTAATTTTTGATTATCGTTGGTATTTACCGGAGTACTGCCGTATAATTCATTCCATGTGTTATAATATCCCTGAATTACGTGCGAACGATATTGTCCTATAGAGAATCCGGCTTGTTTCTGGTAATCGTCGAGCAATTGGGGGTCGTCGCGTTCAATAATTTTATCGATGGCATGACTCATATTAATGTTGATATAAGGTCTAAATCCGCCGGAGAAAGTTTTAGATAATCGAATTTCCCATTCGAAGCCTCTTACTTCGACCTTGCCAAGGTTAGCGACTGGTGCATTACCGCCAAAATATGAAGGAATGGCACGACCACTTCCTGAAACCAGAATGTCGGTACGATAATCTTTAAAAAAGTCGATGGCACCTTCAACAATTCCATTAAAAAAGCCATAATCAACACCAATGTTTTCCTTTTTTACTTTTTCCCAATGTAAATCGGGATTACCTATTACTGCTTCGCGGTACCATGTATATGGGCTGGTACTTCCATTATTAATGTTAATTGCAGCATTACCACCTGCTGCCCATTGGGTTTGATAGAGCCAACGACCAACATTTCTTATATCATCATTTCCGATGAATCCATATGAAGCACGGATTTTAAATTTGTTTATCCATTTAACATAATTCTTGATGAAACTTTCCTCGGCCAATGACCATCCAATAGCTGCCGATGGGAAGAAATCGAAGCGATAATTGCTACTAAATTTTTCGGAACCATTATAAGCACCATTAATCTCAATAAAGTAGCGGAGTGCATAATTATATGTCACACGAAACACCCAGTCTTCACGGAAGTTAGGAAACTCACTACCCGTTGCATACTTATCGCGGCTAAACAAACCCATCATGGTTATATCATGCTCATTAAACTTGCGAGCATAGTTCATTTGAAGCTGATAAAAAGTTTTACGATTGGTATACCTATTGTCCATTGCATCGCTTCGGACCGACCATTCGGGTAATATATAATCATATTTAATTCTTCCCGTGGTATTTTTTATATATACCACACTATCAGGAGAGATCCATTTTTGATAAGCACTTCCATCATCATAAATACCACCAACCGAAATAAACTGGTTATCGAAAGCCAGGGTTCCCTTAAGACTTAAACCTTTAAGAATAAAGTCGAGATTCTGGTTAAGAGTAAAGTCGGTGTTTAAGCTGGTAGTTTTACGATTTCGGATACCAGTATTTGAGAGAATTCGTAATGAGTTTAAAGCTTGAACATCTTGCAGCCAATAACCCCAATAACCATCGCTGTACTGAACCGGAAATACATCGGGTGCAGTGGTATAAGCATTTTGCCAGATAGTGTATTCAAAATCACTCCATGTTTCTTTTTGATTAGCATAAATACCAGCTAAATTAGCAGAAAAAGTGGTTGTAGGAGTTAAACTAAAGTCAAGATTACTTCGAATGTTAAAGCGATTATAACCATAGCCCGGCTTGTATCCTTTGTTATTTTCACGAACTTTTAATACGTCGCCTTCATTCACAAAATCGAACGAGTTATAATATTTAACAAAAGGAGTACCACCCGTTATACTAATATTATTATTATAACTAAAAGCATAATCTTTAAATGTTTCTTTTTGCCAATCGACATTTGGATAACGTTCGGCTTCATAAATATTGGCAGGATTACGATACTTATTAAGTTCAGGGATTGGCGTAATATATTGCCACGACGAAGGTTCAAGTCCTAATTCACGTTCAATAGCAATATTTCTGTAACGAATAGCATCATAAGCATCGTATTTATTGGGCAATTTTGAAGGAACTTTCAATGTTGTATTCGAAGTTACGGTAATGTCAGCTTTTCCTTCTGTACCACGTTTGGTAGTAACCAGAATAACGCCATTTGCACCCTTAACCCCGAAAACAGCAGTGGCAGAGGCATCTTTTAGTACCGAAATACTCTGAATAGAGTTAATATCAATACCGTCGAGCGAACGTTCAATACCATCGACTAATACCAGAGGACTACTGTTGTTCCATGTGCCCTGACCTCGAATCAATATTATTGGGTTTTCACTTCCAGGTTTTCCTGATCCTTGAATAGTAACAACCCCAGGTAAGTTACCTGTTAAAGTGGAAGCAACATTCGTAACACCTCCTGTTCGTGCAAGCACATCGCCTTTAGTTTGAGCTATGGATCCGACCACACTCTCTTTCTTCTGGCTTCCATAACCAACTACTACAACTTCTTCGATTTTTACCTCTGCTTCTTTAAGTGTAAAATCAAAAGTAGTAGTTTGACTCACATCAACTTCCTGTGTTTCCATGCCTAAAAATGAGACTACCAGTATATTCCCATCTTGATCGGGAATATTAATGCTAAATCGTCCCATGGCATCGGTCATCGTCCCAATTTTCGAGCCTTTAAGCATAACAATAGCACCAACTATAGGCTCACCCTTTACGTCTTTTACTGTTCCACTTATATTTCGCGTTTTTTGACCGTATACATTTACTGGTACGGACATTAACACGAAACTAATAAATAATAACAGCAATAGCTTTGTAGATAGTTTTGTGTAATAATAGTAGTGGTTCATCATATAATTAATTTTTAAATTAAGACAACACAAATTAATTGTAGAGCGGATCAAAAGACTGTAATAATTTTTACAACTTTTGGTAGAATTTTGACATGTTGATTATTTTAAATAATGATAATAAAATAATAATCTATTGATTATTAATAAAATGCATTATCGATAATTTAAATCTCCAATAATAAAACAAGAATATTCTCAAAAAAGATAATTCTTAAAAGAGATTGTCATCAATGTTTATAGAAATGCATTTGTTTATAGAAATGCATTTGAATGAATTTAAATCTTTCTATCTCTAAAAATAAAACTTCATCAATTTTACTGGCATAATTTCATAAACCTAAATCAGCCATATAATATTGATAACCAATACAAATGATAAAAAAGTGACAAATTTTGAAAAAATAGTTATACCTAAACTTTAGGTACAATAATACTTTTAAGTTCAGATTTTTTAAGTAAACATATAACGATTTAATCATGAAATAACCAATAGCTTATATTTTCAAAAACCAAATAAACAATTATTAACCCAAAAACAGTAAAAACATGAAAAACAGAGTTAATTTTCAACAAGTTTCAAAAGTGTCAAAACTGGTAATCATGCTTTTTGCAACAGTGCTATTGAGTTGCAATAAAGAACCAGATAACGATTACCAGTCGAAAAATGAAAGACACAAAAAAGTTAATGTTACTCCGCTATGGCGAGTAGACGCCCGCTGTTTTTATGATGGTGCCGCTGGCACTTTCGACGATTTAGCTGTTAAAGATCCATCAATTGTATTTGATGGAGGTAAGTGGCATTTATTTTATACTGGCCGAGATAAATGTAGTGGAGGACTCTGGCGAATGGGTTATGCTACTGCCTATAATATACAAAACTTGCAATATCAACCTCATTTTTACATGAGTTCGCTTAATGGAGGTGGATATTTTTGCGCGCCACAAGTTTTTTATTTTTCGGTAAAAAATAAGTGGTATTTAATTTATCAAAGCGGATTAGGCGCAACCTATTCAACCAACACAGCAGTACAAAATTATTGGAGTTGGACAGCAGGACAACCCATGGGTTTCAATGATGGAATTGACTTCTGGGTAATTTCAGATGGTACATATGTTTATTGCTTTTACTCTGCACAGGATGGTACACGAACCATTAAACGCCGAAGAACAACTGTACAAAACTTTCCTACAGGATGGTCGAGCCCTACAGTTGTTGCCACCGAAACATTTGAAGCTCCTCATGTATATAAAAACAAAGCCGACGGAAAATATTATATGATGGTTGAAGATTTATACCGATATTTCGAACTCTGGACTGCTGCTAACTTAGGCGGAACATGGACAAAACTTGCAGAGAAATGGGCATCTCGTGAAAATTTGCAATTTCTTGCCGACCGATGGACAGATCAAGTTTCGCATGGTGAAATAATCCGGTCAGGAACCAATGAGTTTATGGAAATCGATAATATTGATCGCTGTCAAATATTAATTCAAGGCGTAGTTAATGGTAATTATGGTGATTATGGATGCATACCATATGATCTGGGTTTAATACGAAATTATTAATAAAGTTCGTTTTATTTTAATATCATTCATTCATATAAAAGCTCAAGATTTGAGTAAAATCATTTCTTGAGCTTTTGTATTGATATATTTACCTTAAAGCTTTTTTATTAAATATTTAAATAATTATTATTCTAACAGATAGTAAAGATATTACAATAGTAACTAACGTTAGTTTATTTTAATGATTAATTGTTAATTGTCGTTTTTAAAGCTAAAATTATCAACTATACGTGTTAACAACTTAAACAAAAATAGTTTTGCTGCCTCAAAATTAATTTTAATATTTGTATGATGAAAAGAAAGAATAATCATTTGGAGAAAGCAACTACATTCAATGATAAAACAAGTTTTATTAAGTAATAGATCTTTAAATTATAAATTACCTATGGTCGTTAAGGAACCAGAAGTAAATTATCAAATATCTTCAAAGAAAATAGTCGATGAAAGTTGGGATTTTAGAAAAGTAAACACTAAAGAATATACCCATTGTTTTCATGCATACCCTGCAATGATGATTCCCCAAGTAGCTCGACGGATCATCGAAAATTATGGAAAAAATGCAGATTTTTTATTCGACCCGTATTGCGGAACTGGCACTTCACTGGTTGAAGCTAATTTGTTTGGAATCAATGCAATAGGTACCGATATTAATCCTCTAGCACGGCTTATTGCGACAGTGAAAACAACTAAAATTGACAAGTATAGTTTGGAATTATCCATTAAAGATTTCAATGATTATATTTTTTCACTCAATTTCAAATTGAGTAATATTAAGTCAATAATCATTCCAGAAGTTACTAATATTGATTATTGGTTTTCCAAAAATATTCAACAAAAATTGGGAATTATTCTCAGTTATATTGAAAATATTAATGATATATCTATTAAAAACTTTTTTAGAGTGGCGTTTAGTGAAACTGTTAGAGAAACTTCTTTTGTAAAGAATGGAGAATTCAAATTAGTTAAAACAAAAAGGATTGAGGATAAAGAGGACGTAGATGTATTTAGTTTGATGCTCTCAAAATTGACAAGAAATAAACATGGACTTCTTGAATTCATAAAAGCTTGTAAAAAAGAAGTACATACACATGTTTATAATTTTAACACTGTTTATTCAATTCCAGAAAATATAATTAAACCCAATAGTATTGATATAGTATTAACATCTCCTCCTTATGGTGACTCTAGAACTACTGTTGCATATGGCCAGTATTCTCGTTTAACAAATGAATGGTTAGGTTACAAGGAGGCTAATCAAATTGATAGAATGTTAATGGGTGGCGAAAAACGAAAACATGAACATAAGTTTAAAATCGACATTTTAAATGATGTTATTAATGCAATTCAAAATCAAGACAAAGAAAGAGCTAGAGATGTGATTTCATTTTATGAAGATTATGAGAAATCAATTACAAACGTTTCAACTACAATAAAAAAAGGTGGATTTGCCTGCTATGTAGTTGGAAATAGAACAGTAAAAGGTATTAATATTCCAACAGATGAAATAACTTCTCAACTATTTAAAGAAAATGGCTTTACTCATATTGAAACAATTGTAAGAAATATTCCCAATAAAAGAATGCCTCTTAAGAATAGCCCTTCAAATATTCCAGGTGACACAGCATATACAATGAGACATGAATATATAGTAATTTGTCAAAAAAATTAAAATGCAATTAAAAGAACTTAAAAAACGCCTAGAAATATTAAATAATAAGGGTTTCATTAAAACATTAAGAAGAGGCCCAACAGGAATTGGTCATCTGATTGAAAATGAACTTGGTCTTAAAGAAACAAATATTGCTATTCCTGACATTGGAGGAAGAGTAGAACTTAAAGCAACGAGAAAAAATAACAATTCATTAATTACTCTATTCACATTTAATAGAGGTGTATGGAGACTTAATCAGAAAGAACTAATAAATATTTACGGTTACAAAGATGAGCAAGGTAGACAAGCATTATATAATACTGTGAGTAATGAAATACCAAATACACAAGGTTTTTATCTGATTTCAGACCCTTCTAAACATCTTATTATTCTTAAAAACAAGAATGAAAAAGAAAATATTGCAGAATGGAGTACTTATGTTATAGCAGGGAAATTTATGACTAAGCTCGACAGATTACTACTTATTCTTGCAGACAATAAATTTGATAACGATATAGAATACTTCCATTTCAACGAAGCATATTTGCTTGAGAATCCGACACCTGAAAAGTTTATTGAAGCATTTGAGAAAAATATTCTATTCATTGACTTGAGAATGCATTTGAAAGACACAGGAGGAGTTAGAAACCATGGAACTGGTTTCAGAATTTCAGAAAAGAATTTAATGGACCTATATACAAAAAAAATAAAGTTGATATAATTCAATTAGTTTGACCCTTTGGCTTGTAGTGGTTTAACCCACTAATATTAGACAATTTAAAAAAAGTTTAGTACTTGGCTCATTGTAAATTGTCATCCAAGTTAGGTAAAAATAACTTACTATATTTTTCAGTTAATGTTGACTTAACACAACATTATGTCTTATCTTTTTAACAATTCAAAAACAAATAATATAGCATTTATCAGTTATATGATAAACTCTAACGCAATTGAAAGTTAACATGTATTTTTCTGCAAATAATTTACTGAACAATTTGAATAGATAAACGTTTTAAGGCTTAAACAAACAGTTGCCCTTATGAATTCATTACTCGACCCTGTAATATTATTCTTTATACTTGGAGCATTAGGAGGCATTGTAAAGTCGGATTTACGAATTCCACAATCATTTTATGAGACATTGAGTATATACCTTCTGCTTTCGGTTGGAATCAAAGGTGGAATTGAATTATACAAAAATAATATTACACATGTTTTACTTCCAGCTATAGGCACCATTTTATTAGGAATTTTAATAACTCTAATAGCATTTGTAATTTTGTATAAACTGGGAAAATTTAATAGAATCAATTCGGTTGCCATAGCTACTCATTATGGTTCTGTTAGTGCGGTTACATTTGCTGTTGTTTTAAGCTATCTCGATCATCGATTTATACAGTATGAAGATTATGTTACTGTTTTGTTAGTAATGCTCGAAATTCCATCAATCGGGGTAGGTATTTTTTTAGCCAGATGGGAAAATTCAAACAAAGCCTTCAATTTAAAGAAACTATTACATGAAATTTTTTTAGGCAAAACAATATTTCTTTTGGTTGGAGGATTATTTATAGGTATTGTTATTGCCTATACAGGAAATAAACAGGTGCATTTCTTTTTCTTTGATTTATTCAAAGGTTTTCTATCTATATTCATGCTTGAAATGGGAATTGTAGCTTCTCAACGATTTTCGGACTTAAAAAAAGTAGGTATCTTTTTATTAGTTTTTGCTATTGTAATGCCCATTATTTCAGCAGTACTTGGTTTATTAACAGCAAAAATTTTAGGTTTATCAGTTGGAGGTGCTACAGTTCTTGCGACCATGGCTGCAAGTTCATCGTACATTGCGGCTCCTGCTGCAATTCGAATTGCATTACCTCAAGCAAATATGACATATTGCTTAACTGCATCATTGGGCATAACCTTTCCATTTAATATTTTAATAGGTATTCCTCTTTATTTCGAATTAGCTCAATGGATATTTAGTTTTTAGGCAATATGGGTATTAATAAAGCTATTATTAATCTATCGCTCTGAAAGTATTATTTATTTTACCAACCAAAAAATATATCAACCTATTTTATTTTTAAGCAGCGAAGCATACTCGCTGGGGGTTTTTCCAAAATACTGCCTAAAGCATTTTGTAAAATAAGATGGAGATGAAAAACCAGTTTCATAAGCAATTTCGGAAAAACTGTATTTTTGCTCCTGAATAAGTTTGGCAGCTGTTTTAAGTCGTACCGATAAAATAAATTCCACAACTGATAAGCCGGTAATAGCTTTTATTTTTCGATACAACTGAATATTACTTATACATAAATGACTAGCAATAGCATCAACATTCAAGTTTTTATCAGATATGTGCATATGAATATAATCGACTACCTTATCCATAAATTGCTTATCAATTTCATTTTGCGCTATATCAGGAGGAACAATATCGGATTCCTTTACTATTTTCTTATAAATATTTTCTTTAAGCTGAATAAGCCGATCAACCTGATTTTTTAATACTTCCATATGAAATGGCTTAACTAAATACAGGTTAGCGCCAGCTTCCAGACCTTCCACTTGATTTTTATGTGATGCTTTCGCAGAGATTATAATGATAGGTATATGCGAAGTAGCTAAATTATTTCGTAATTTTTTACATAATTCAATACCATCCATATCGGGCATAACAACATCGGTAATAATTATATCAGGAACAATAGAATTGGCTGTATGATAACCATCTTTTCCATTAGTTTCGGTATATACTTTATAAATAGATTCAAATTGCGTTTTAATAAAACTCAAAATATCAACATCGTCTTCCACAATAAGAAGTTTAAAAGATTTTTGCTCATTACCCTCATTAAAGCTAACTCCATCATAACCTAATTCAAGACTGGAGTTCAACACTGTATGATTGGGCAATTCACCATCCTGAACTATGTGCTGCTTTGTTGGAAGCAGAATTTCAAATTTGGTCTCAACATTGGCTGTACTTTGTACTTTAATAAAGCCATTATGAATTTCGACAAAAGCTTTAACGAGCGACAAACCAATTCCAACACCTTGTTGGGCAGCATCGACCTGATAAAATCGATCAAAAATTTTATCGATCTTTTCGGGAGGAATTCCTTTTCCAGTATTAACTACCACAAGTCGAACAAAATTTTCGTCCTGGCTTTCAACGATAGATATTTCGACTATAATGGAACCATTCTGATTTGTATATTTAAAAGCATTTGAGAGCAAGTTAAAAACAACTTTCTCTATCATACCTTTATCAAAAGGTAATATCAATTCCTTATCGGTACTATAAAATTGATAATCGATATGCATGGTGTCGGCCATAGGTTTAAATGACAGATATACATCACGAACTGTTTCAACAAAATCATCATTTCGAAATTCAGGTTGTACTAAATCTTTGTCAATCTTCGTATAATCGGCCAATTCATTTGCCAATTTCATTAACCTATAGCTATTTTTAAGCGTAATTTCAATATTTTCCTTTATTTTATTATTATTTAAGTTGTTTTTAATAATGTTTTCAAGTGGATTGATAATAAGGCATAAAGGAGTTCGTATTTCGTGAGCCAGATTTGATATAAAGGTGGATTTAATCCGATCGAGTTCCTGTAATTTTTTGTTTTCAAAATGTTCTTGCTCAAGTTTAGTTTGCTGACGAATTTTCTGTATAATTAAATTACGATACGAAAAAAATAGTATACCAAGAATAATAGTATATATAAAATATGCCCACCATGTTTTATACCATGGAGGTAAGAATTCTAAAGTAATTGATTTGATTATATTTGAACCCATTGGGTGTTGAGCCATAATTTGTAGATTGAAAAGCCCGGAATTGTTATTGTAAAAATTTAAAATGCGCTGGTTTTTTTCTAAAGGAATCCAGTCGTTGTTATTAATCCGATATTTATATTTAATTTGCTCGGAATTTAAAAAATCAATAGCGGCAAATTCAAGTTGCATGGTTGCACCATATGGCAGTGAAATTTTCTGAACTTCGTTTATAGTTGTATTAATTGGTCGTCGAATACCTATTTTGACCAGTGGTGTTATAGTTTGATTATTTATTTTCAATTTAGTAAAATATAGCGAAATTGGAGTTTTGGGTTGATATAACGAATCGGGGTGGTAAACAATCAAATTTTTATTTGTAGAAAAAACCATGTAACCATCAGGCAACTGAGCATAAGAAGAATAAATTAAATGATTTAATTGGTTATCACCAAACTCGAAAATATAATTTTTTATATGGTAATTTTTTGGAGTAACCATTGAAATACCATATGAAGTTGATAGCCAAATATTGTTTTTATTATCGAGGAGTGTATGGTTAATATTTTCGGACGATAAACCACTGTTTTCGTTCAAAAAAACAAACACTTTTTGAGATGTGTGGTTGTATCCGGCTAACCCTACATTTGTTCCAATCCAGATGGTATCTTTTGACTGTTTGTAAAAACCACGTATATTTTCACCTCTAAGTTGCTGATTTATCTCATTTGCCAGTCGTGAAACAAATTTATTCTTTTCGATTTCGGTTACTTTAATGATTCCTTCATCACGAGTACCTACAAAAAGTTCATTTTCTCCTACTTCAAAAACAGTCTGCACAGGCGATATTGCAAATGATATATTAGAAGTATTTTCGTCACTGAAAATACAATAAGTGTTGCAGTATTGGTTTATATTTGATAAGCTTTGAGGTTTACCAAAATCAGCTTTAAATTCAAGCAAATATAAACCTCCCCAATATCCTAACCACAATCTATTCTTTGAATCTTCATAAAAGGATATAATATAACTATTTCCATTCTCGTTCGATGCTAAAGGGTTGGCATTTATAGGTTTTATATTGAAGCTCGAATTTTTGATTTTCACTAACATATGATTGGGTATAAAATATAAACCCATTTTTCGGAGTACCAACCATAGGTTACCTTTCCTATCCTCGTAAACTAATGAAATTTCATTAGTTGGCAGAAGTAAATTTCGAGAAAGAGTAGTAAAGTGTGACATTTTGTTGGTTAATACATCATAAAGAATAAGACCATTACGACTTGTACTAATCCACACACTATTTTTAAATACATTTGACACCCTGATACTTGAAATTTCGAACGACTTATCTTTTATTAATGAACTGGGTTCAATAATGTTGAAAAAATTTTTTCTTTCGTAAATTTTAGTTAAAGCAGGCTGATTCATGCTTAGCCAGAGTATATGATCTTTCTTATCGTAGTATAAATGATTTATTATATCAGATTTAATATTTGGTGTTTTTGAACTGGTAAATCTCGAACTAAAAATATGGTAGGTTTTCTGAATCAGATTAAAATAATACAATCCATCGCCATATGTGGCCAGCCATAAATTATTAAGCGAATCATAACATGCTGAAATAACACGTTTATGATTTATGATTTGATTTAACCAATTGATTATTGAATTATTTTGTATAACAGACAATGATACAGGATCGACAAGGAAGACTCCACCATCCCAGCTTCCAACAAGTAATTTATTCTCAAATGGCAATATCACGCGAACAGCATTTTGAGGATGAGAATTGATAACAGTTAATATATTGTTTCTGGTATTTAAGGCAAAAGCTCCACCATTTGTACCTATCCATATATAATTAAAACTGGTATCCTGATACAAAAAGGTAATCCTGTTTTTTTGATGAGAAGGATTATTTGGTTCGGGCAGTACAACTTTAGTATGTACAATGGTATTTTTATCAAATTGATGGGGTTTATCAAAAATAATTAAACCACTATCGGTACCCAACCAAACTTTATTATCGAATAATAAAATTTTATTCACATTATACGAGAAACGAATATCGAAAGGTATGGTAAAAATTTCTTCCAATAAAGTATTGTAATAGATAAGTCCTTTTTTTGCAGTAGCAATTAAAAAATTTTGATTTTCATCCTCAACCATGTCAAGAATTTCGCCGTTCAGTAATCCTCTTTCTGATTCGATTTTTCGAAAATTATACCCATCGTATCGATATAGTCCATTTAAACTACAGAGCCATAAAAAACCTTTTGAATCGCGATATGTTTTATTCACACTGTTTGTAGTAAGCCCATCAATATATGAGTAGTCTTTTATAACAATGTTTTCGTTTATGTTAGAACCAAGTAATTGATTGCTATCATATAAACCAGCAAAAAGAAATAGAAAAAATATCATTAGACGATAATAATGATGAAAACATTTCGCCCTATTTTTGCTAAATCTATTTATCCCAACCCACAATTGCATGATTTTCTATTCTTTTAGAATTAACATAAAATGTTTGCACCGAATTTAGTGTAAGAGTTTCATCACTTTCATTCATGCTTGTTTTTACGATTAAGTTCATTCATAAAGAAATTAACCATAAGTTTTAAATTATCGTCCACTTGAACGCCAGGGCCATGCTGTCCATCAGGAATAAGAATTAATTGAGAAGGAACATTAGCTTTTTTTAAAGCTTCATATAATACAACACTTTGACAATAAGGTACTACTCTATCATTCTTTCCATGAAATATTAGAAAAGGAGGATCGCTTGGGTCGGTATAAGTTATAGGACTTGCAAGTAAAGTTTTTTCTTTATGCTCCTGAATAGGCCCGCCAATGTATATGGAAGCAGGCGATCTGGCATCGTTATGAATAAAATCGGTTCCTCCACAGGAATCCATAATTAGCATATTAGTAGGACCAAACCAATCAACAACCGCATCGACAGAACTGCTATATGACAAAAATTGACCAACCGAACCTTCTAAATCGACAGTCTCTTTACCCAGTGAATACTGCTTCACAAACCTCGATGTGCCAGCCATGGCAGCCAGATTGCCACCCGATGAACTACCAGTAATACCAATAAACGAGGTATCTAACTGATATTTTGTTCCATTGGCTCTAATAAACCTTATCACTGCTTTTATATCATGAACCTGTGCTGGAAACTTTGCATAAATACTAGAACGATGATTGGGTGTTACCACGGCAAAACCAGCATTAAGCAAAGCATTACCTAATATAGGAAGATCGGCGCCTTTTAAATTATCGGCAAACCATGCACTTCCGTATATTGAAATTACTACAGGATATGACGGTTTGGATACTTCTGGCAGATAAATATCGAGCATATGTGCCCGTGCCGTATCACTTGCATAATTTATATCCTTCCAGCAACGTGAGTATTTTTGACCAAAGGTGGTTAATGAAATAAATAACAAAAATATAACACTCTTTTTCATAACTTATTCATATTATTTATTGACTATCAATTTAATTTGAGTGAATGAATGTGGCGAAAAATTGTATTTCAACACATTTTTATTAATTTTCACTTCATTGGTAACAGGTAAATAACTTTTTTGCTTGTCAAAACTAAAAGGTTCAGTTAATGATTCACAAGTTAAAACATATGCTTCAGCTTTATTTATCGAGATTTCAGAGTCAATCAAAATATCGGTACTAATTGACTTATCTTTATGTCGATTAACCACATTAATAAACACCGCTCTAACATCAGGATTATATACTGCAGTAACATCGAGATATGGAATTCCTTTATATTGTATGTTATTAAAAGTATCGCACTGTAGGTTCACATCAAGTGCTAAGCCTCGACAGTTGTTTGAAAACAATTTAAAAGTATAAAACAATGGTGTTTTAAAACTTCCTTTTTCACGGTCGATGGTTAATAACGAAGTCAGGAGTGTATAATTGGTCATTTTTACCACATCGGCATGACGAATAAACGAATTAAAGCATTGAGCTATTGGTAATACATTCATAAAGTCTCTGCCTATTAATCCCCATTCATCAACTGAAATATAAATGGGATGATCAAACCTTTTCATTGCTTGTGCTGCCTCAATAAGGCTGGCAGTTACTTTAATTTTCTCTTCGAAATCTATGGCACTTTGTCCCATAAAACTATAGTAGTCAGTAGAGCGTTCCCAGTATCTGTGAATAGAAATATAATCGACCATATCGCCAAGACCAGTTAATACTTTCCAGTTCCACTCCACCCATCGTCCAGTAGGTTCATAGTATGAAGATCCGGAAGCAACCAGTTTAATCGATTTATCGACCGATTTCATAGCTTTAGCAGCTTCACGAGCAAGTTTTACATAATCATCGGCATTTTTATAACCAAGCTCCCATGGTTCGCCATCTACTTCATTACCAAGATCCCAGATTTTTACATGATAAGGCTGAGGATGACCATTTCTTGCTCGAAGATTGGAGTAATAGGTTCCTTTTGGATAATTGCAATATTCTACCCAATCACAGGCATCTATGATATTGCCAAGTCCTAAATTCACGCAAACTACATTTTCGCATCCAATGGCTTTGGTCAAAGCCATCCATTCGTCGGTACCAACATGATTGGTTTCTATACCACCCCAGGCTAAATTAATTCTTGCTGGTCGTTGGTCTTTTGGACCAATTCCATCTTTCCAATTGTATCCCATAACAAAATTACCTCCTGGCCAACGAATGTTCGTAATTTGTAATTCACGCATGGCTTCGATATAATCTTTACGGAAACATATTCATTTGCCAGGGGCGAAGTAGGGTCATATAAATTCCCATATAACGTATTGAAACGAACCGTATCTGGCATACCCATCCTTTTTCCGCTAAACTCAATGGGCTCCATAAAAACGCCATAAACTTTTGGATCAATTTCTCCAATTTTTCTATTCACATCAATCTTAACTTTAGCCGTTTGAGCAATTGATGTTGAAAGACTAAAGAAAAATGCCAGGGTTACAATATTTCTCATAAATAAGTTCATTTAAAAATTTTTATTCAATATTTTCAAAAACCATTTTATCAATATTGAAATTATCACCATTGGAAACCCATTTAACCATGTGTGTTCCAGCATCAAGTTTAACAGTAATTTTTATTACTTCCCAATTCTGGAAGCCTTTGGTATCGGGCACTTTAATATTATCGGTTATTCGTTTATTATCTGCTTCAAGATGAAATTCACCACTTTGAAATGGCGAAGCTACAAATAACGAAATTTGATATTTGCCAGATTTATGAACCGTAACTGTATATGATAAAAATTCGCCTTTGCTTATCCAGCCTACATTAAAGCCACCGGCTGAACATTTTTCAATATCGACCCCTTCGTAAAGCCTGTATTGCCCTCCTTCATTTACATCGTTTTTATCGTAATATGCATCACCAGCACAACCCATGTCGAAATCTTCAGCTTCAATAATTCCGGGGATTGTGTGTTGCTTATAAGGCAATTGTGGTTTTTCACATACCTCAACTACATTCCATCCACATAATTTTTTATTATCAAATTCGTTTAAATCAATTTTTTGTGCTTCTTCAACTTTAGTATTGATAGTTAAAACCCTATCAAAAAATTTTTTATTTCTGATTATTAATGACTCATTGTATGAATGCTGAATGGTCCACAACTGATAATCTTCGCCAGTATATGATGAAAGAACAAGCTGTTTGCCATCCGAACTACTTTGCAATACTTTATCAGTATTTCCACGATTTATAATTTTATATAAACCTTTACCTAAGTATTCAAACTTCCATTGATTTGAAATTTCTTTTCTATTGGTCGATAAATCAAAATTTGCACTTAAAACTAAAGTGCCGGGATTTCCCTGAGGAACGATGTAATAAAAAGGATTACAATCGAGTTTAACGAATTTATCTAGTGCAGGAATTTGCCCATCAAAGCTAAGTTTTATGACATAAGCCAATTCACTAAACCAGTTTTCGGGTAATTGAATGATAAGATAATCGTTTGTCTGATTATATTTTAAAGGAATATTTTTTTGAGATGTACCATTGAGCAACTCAACCGACTTCAAGCTGGAAAGATTGATTCGGTCTGCCCCCAATAAGCTTAAGTTAATTTGTTTCTGTTCTTTATCCCAACCCAACATAATTGCATAAAGGGTTGTATTGTCTTTTGAGCGGGTATAACGAACATCTTGCGGTGTTCCCTCAGCAGGCGCAATGAATACTCCGTGAGCAGCTCCCATTTTCGTTGGTCCTTCGCCATACATTTCCCATGCTCGAGTTGAATATATAGCTTCGCCAAATTTTTTTAACCAGCTACCTATAGTTAAAAGCATATCTTTTTGTTCCTGGGGGATAGTTCCATCGGCTTTTGGCGAAATATTTAGTATTAAATTTCCGTTTTTACTCACCTTATCAATAAGCGAATGAAGTAATTGCTTTGATGAATAATAGGTTAATCCCTCGGTATAACACCAGCTGGAAGCGCTTATGGCATCGTCGGAAAGCCAATAATAATCAGTTAAATCAGTTGGTCCACCACGTTCATAATCAAGTACTGCACATTTTTTATTTAAACCATCTTTGAAGGTAGCCACTACTTGCTTATTCCATTCATTGGCCCGATTATAATAATATGACAAAAATCCTAACAGAACTGGCTGAGAAATAAGATGCAAGTTAAAATCCTGGTATATGATATCGGGTTGATAAAAATCGATAATCTCTTTATGCTTAGCAAGCCATAGTTCTTCATTTTTTTCTTTTCCTTGCTGTCCGTATAGTATTTGTAATTTTGGGTCGTTGGTTTTTGGCACATGTTCAAAATATCCTGTAATATTATATGCATGATGCATTGAAAGGAAAAGCTTCATATTTCTTTTACGTATAGCTTCAGTAAACAAACCAACCAGATCGAGTTTAGGACCTAACTCTTTGGCATTCCATGGGTTTACCTTGCTTGCCCACATTGAGAATCCATCGTGATGTTCGGCTACAGGTCCAGCAAATTTAGCTCCTGCATCAGCAAACAGTTGCGCCCATTCATCGGGATCAAAATTTCCACCTGCTGATTTTAATTTTGGAGCAAATTGTACAAAATTGCCCTGTTTATCATTTGCACCTAAAATAAAATTATGATAAGGCCATTCAGATGGATCACCATATACTTGTTTATGATGTTTATTTTCGTTAGACCCTTCAACATGCATATTTCTGGGATACCATTCATTTGCATAAGCAGGAACTGAGTATACACCCCAATGAAAATAAATACCAAATTTGGCATCCTTAAACCATTCTGGAACAGGATTTATCTTTTCAAGCGATTCAAATGTGGGCTGAAATTTGGTTTGTTCTGTCTGTGAATAGATTTGACTAATGATACCAGACAAAACCAAAAATCCGACAATTAATTTAGTTTTCATGTTACTCATAGGAATTGTTTTTATTAAGTTGGTTGTTATGTATTAAATTTTGTTCTTTCATTCAAACATTATCCAGTCCAATTCAATTTCACAATTTTTATCGTTCATTACTATGATATCGTATGAAAGGGATTTTACTCCACTAATTTTTGTTTTTATAACTTGCCAATCATCACCAGCCGGTATAACCACATTTGAAATAATATTGTCATTTAAATGCTGTAACTTCAGCTTTAATTCGCCACCTTGTTGTGAACGAACACGCAGAATGACTTTCTTAAATTTACCTTT
>FQKF010105956.1_pt1 | contig 27651 bp, 19 predicted proteins | sample 1504521 | NCBI WGS metagenome assembly FQKF01 (sample SAMEA4475357, study PRJEB15587) | soil metagenome | biome: Soil; feature: Field | place: India | collected 2015-03-11 | depth 0 m
GGGGAAGAGGGGCGTAGCCCCTGACCCAAATAGGGAAAGAAAACCCCAGTGCAGGGGTCTCATTTTCTAAACAGAGAAGAAAAATTTTTTCTAACCTCTTGCAGAAAATAAAATTTTCCTTATGATATATACAAAAGCAAATACAATGAATGGAGGCTCTATGCGGGGCACATTGTCTCATGAGGCTTTGAACAAGCTTCTTCATTTTGATCACCATGATCCATTTGAGGTTCTTGGCTTTCACAAGATTCACTGGGGGGAAAAGAACATTTCGGTTATTCGGGTGTTGAATCCATCAGCAAAATCTATTCAGGTTGTCGATCTTTCCGCAAAGGGGAAGAAGGAAACGGTGTATGAGATGCAGCCTGTTCATTACAATGGTATGTTTGAATGTGTGTTTGAAGATGGAAGGGATTTTTTCCCCTACCTTTTGCGAATTGAATATCACAATGGGGTAATCCACGAAACAGAAGATCCGTATGTTTTTCCTCCTGTGTTGACGGACTTTGATCTCCACCTTTTCAATGAAGGGAATCACCAGCAGATTTATGAAAAGCTTGGGGCTCATATCATGGAGGTCAATGGGGTGAAGGGCGTGCTGTTTGCCGTGTGGGCGCCGAATGCCCGTGCGGTGGCGGTGGTGGGGGATTTTAACGCCTGGGACAATCGCCGTCATCAGATGAGGGTGAGAGGAAGCTCGGGGGTATGGGAGATTTTTGTTCCCCGTATTGGAGAAGGGGAGAATTACAAGTTTCAGATAAAGACCAAGCACCATCATATTCTGGATAAATCTGATCCTTATGGGTTCTATGCGGAGGTGAGACCAAAAACGGCTTCGCGGGTGTGGGATATCAACAAGTACACATGGCATGATGAGGCCTGGCTCAAGAAAAGAGCCCAGTCCCAGAATCTCCACAAACCGATGAGTATTTATGAGGTACACCTTGGCTCCTGGATGCGTGTGCCTGAAACCAATGGGTTCTTGACCTACAGGGATTTGGCGGTCAAGCTCGCTGAGTATGTGAAAGAGATGGGTTATACTCATGTGGAACTGTTGCCCGTGGCTGAACACCCCTTTGATGGGTCGTGGGGGTACCAGGTCACAGGATATTACGCTCCAACCAGTCGTTTTGGGACCCCTGAGGATTTTATGTATTTTGTGGACTATATGCATCAGAACAATATTGGGGTTATTCTGGATTGGGTACCAGGACATTTTCCCAAGGACGCACATGGGCTTGCCCGATTTGATGGAACAGCCCTTTATGAACATGAAGATCCCCGCAAAGGTGAACACATGGATTGGGGGACCTATATCTTTAACTATGGCCGAAATGAGGTGAGAAATTTCTTGATCGCCAATGCTCTCTTCTGGCTTGAGAAGTATCATATTGACGGACTTCGGGTAGATGCCGTGGCATCCATGCTGTATCTTGATTATTCTCGAAAGGAAGGAGAATGGGTACCCAATATCTATGGGGGAAGAGAAAATCTTGAGGCCATTGATTTTATGAAACGGATGAACGAACTGGTCTTCAGTAAGTTTCCAGGAACAACAACCATTGCCGAAGAATCAACGGCTTTTGGGGGAGTATCAAGGCCTACCTATGTGGGGGGATTGGGGTTTGAATTCAAGTGGAACATGGGCTGGATGAATGATACCCTCGTGTATTTTTCCAAGGAACCCATCTATAGAAAGTATCATCAGGGGACGCTTACCTTTTCCATGGTGTATGCGTATAGTGAGAATTTTATTTTAGTCCTTTCTCACGATGAGGTGGTGCATGGAAAACGTTCGATTTTGAACAAAATGCCTGGGGATGTATGGCAGAAGTTTGCCAATGTGAGGCTTCTCTATACCTATATGTGGACACATCCCGGGAAAAAGCTTTTGTTTATGGGACAGGATTTTGGACAGTGGGATGAATGGAGTGAAGCCAAAAGTATCGACTGGCATCTCACTCAGTATGAACCTCATGCGAAACTTCAGAGACTAGTCAGAGACCTCAACCACCTTTATGTGCAGGAACCGGCCTTGTATGAACTGGATACTGATCCTTATGGTTTTGAGTGGATTGATTTTTATGATTCGGATAATTCTATTATCAGCTATCTCAGACGGGATAGAAAGGGTGATTTTGTCGTTGTGGTTCTCAATATGACACCAGTACCCCGTTATCAGTACCGTATTGGAACTATTGCGCGTGGTTTTTACAGAGAGATTTTTAATTCAGATTCAGAAATCTATGGAGGTGCCAATATTGGGAATGCTGGTGGGGTGTGGTCTGATGATATAGCCTGGCAGGGGAAACCCTATTCTCTCTCCCTTACCCTTCCTCCTCTGGCAGGAATTATCCTCAAACTCAAGAAGGAGGATGAGTCTTCATGAAAAAGTTCAGAAAATTCCTGAAATATGTGGTTGTTTTGGGCTTTGGAACGTTTGTTGTTCTCTTTTCGAGTATTCTGTACTATGGAGAGGGATCGGGAGGAATCTTGCGGTCTTTTCTCCGTGGATTTGAGGATAGAACCCTTAACTGGCGTTTTCGCGTACGGTACTATTTAGAATCCTGGTTTCAGAAGAAGCCGGAATCCTCTCTTTTAGACAGAATGGTAATTGTGGCTATTGATGACAAAGCCATCGCCAAGTTTGGAGGGAGTTTCCCTTTTGATAGGCAGGTATGGGCGGATTATCTCAATCATTTCGCCCGTTTACCAGAGGAGAAACAACCCGATCTTATCTTTTTTGATATTGTGTTCTCTGATCCTTCTCGAAACCCTCAAAGTGATACCAATCTTTTTTTGGCGTTTCACAATTACAAAAAGCCTCTAGCGATAGACTTTATCTTGGAGCTTTCTCAGGCGGCGGTGAATCTCAGAGCAGAAGACCCTTATTTTCATAAACTTGTGCAAAGGGATGCGATGGAATATAGTCATCCTTCTGTGCAGAGTTTACGGCGTTTTGAATATGATAGGCCTATTCCTTATGAGGAAGTTTCGCATTACACAAAACAGGTGCTTATTCTTTCTCCTTTGATGGATAGAGTAGATGCTACCGGAGCGGCGAATTTCTTTAGTGATGAAAGTGGGGTCTACCGTTATTTTCCTGGAATGGTGTCGGTGTTCTATAGACAGAAAGGACAGGATATCACCAATGAGGGTATTACCAATGTGTACTACTCTTCTATCCAGATGGGGATTCTTCTTCAACTCTTGAAGGCAAATTTCTCTCAGTTGGTTTGGAAACCAGAGGGGCTTTTGATTACCAATGCTGAGTACAAAGGAGAAAGAGAGGATTTTTTTGTACCGCATATTCCTGGAAGGCGTGGGTATGTGGGAATCAATTATTTGGCTCCTCCTGGATCAGGTCGTGTGAGAGTGGTGTCACTCGCGGATATCACCAAGGTAGAACTGCCCAAGGGAGCCATTCTTCTGACAGGTATGTACTCAAAAAGTGGAACACATGATATCTGGCGTTCTCCCTTTGGTGAGATGTTTGGTATTGAACATATTGCCTATTCACTTTATACGCTGTATGAAAAGCGCTTTTTGAAGTTTCCTCTTCCCTGGGTGGAGGTGTTGTATACTTTTCTTCTGGTGATGCTTGTTGCCCTTCTTGCGGTGAGGGGTGGTATGGGTTGGCTTTCTCTTGGAGCTTCGGTGTCTTTTGTGCCCTTTGTGGTGGGGGTAGCTGGATTTTTGAGGGACTGGCATATTATTACCTTTGTTCCGTTTCTTGATGCCATTCTTGTTCTGGTTTTTGCCCAGGTCTATGTTTTGATTACTGAAAGTCGGGAGAAGAGTTTCATTCGTCAAACCTTCTCAAGCTATCTGAATCCAAAGCTCGTTGATCTTCTCATTGAAAATCCCGATGTCTTGCAATTGGGTGGAAGTGAAAAGGAGATTACTATCTTTTTCTCTTCTATCAAAAACTTTCACGAAGTAACCGAAGGTTTTACGGCGCGGGAGATTGTGGACTTCCTCAATCGATATTTTGGTTTTATGGGAGATATGATTATTGAGGCAAATGGGACACTTGATAAGTATATGGGAGAAATGATCATGGCCTTTTGGGGTGCTCCTATTGAGGATCCTCAGCATGCCTATTTGGCCTGTAAAACAGCAGTGGAGATGCTGAAGCGGGTGGAACTTTTCAACCAGGAGCAGAAGAGGCTCGGCTTGAAGCCTGTGTTGGTCAATATTGGGTTGAATACAGGTAGGGCGGTGGTTGGGAATGTGGGTTCGGATAGACAGAAGAATTACACCGCTATTGGAGATTCGGTTAACCTGGCTTCTCGTATTAAAGGCCTCAATAAGTTTTATCACACTCAGATTATTATCTCTGAGTTTACCTACGCTCAGGTAAAGGATAGGGTGGTGGTTCGTGAACTTGATCTCACACGTGTGAAAGGGAAAAAAGAGCCGGTGAGGGTCTATGAACTGTGGGATATCAAATAAAAGGGGTCGTCTATGAAGAAGCCTGGATCAGCCAAAAAAACAGTTATTTTGACGATTATCAATCTTTTGATCTTGTTCTTCTTCGTGGTTATATATTATCTTCCTGAAGGGATTTCCTTCTTTGGATGGAGAGATTTTTTGCATCAGATAGAAAGAGTATCGCTCAATCTTCGCTATGCGGCTTTTGCCGCTCGGGGTGGGAGTTTGACGGGAGAGGGAATGGCCCAGCGGCAATCGGCTCAGTCGGAGTTTTATCGTTATATCTATATTGTTTCTGTTGATGAAGAATCTATCAAGTACTATAAGAGCTATCCCCTGCCCGGGGCTGTGTGGGCTTCTGTATTGGAGCATTTTCTTTCGATGGAGCCGTCCAAACGACCGGCAACGCTTTTTTTCAATATTCCTTTCTATGGGGGAGCGGAGAAAGAACTTCTTACAAAGCTTGAGGGGTATCCTCTTCCTGTGGGTATGGATTTTCGTCTTGAAGAGAAAGGGGAACCTCTGGATTATGAGTCTGATGAAGCCAAAGCTATGCGACCCTTTGAGGTGGCTTTTTCTGATCCCTCGCTTCTGAGTGGGTATGCCTCATATACGGCTCCCGCTGTTGAGTATCTTCAGCGTGTAGGATATATGGGGTATCTCAATCTTGAAGGTGAAGAGGAAATTATGTATAAGGTGCCTCTCTTTGCTGTAGTTTCTTATAAAAGAAATGGTTCCCTGACCAATGTGGTGTATCCTTCAGCGGTATTGATGATGACGCTTATGTACACGGGAGTAAAACTTGAGGATCTTCGTATTATGCCGGAAAAGATTGTGCTTCCCAAAGCAAAGCTGAGAGACAAAATTGTGGATATTGTTATTCCCGTGGACAAACACTATCGGATGAGAGTTCATTACAAAAGCCAGGGACAATATCAATACCTGAGAACCATTTCTCTCAAGGATATTTTCAGAGCGGGTATTCCAAAACAGAGTATCCTTCTTTTTGGGGTTCGTTCAGAGGGAACAGCAGCGAATAAGTTTTCTTCTCCGTTGGGGTCTCTTTTCAGTGTGGATCATTTGGCCTATGGGGTGGGAACAATTTTGAACCGTGAGTTTTTAGCGGATGTACCCTGGTGGGGAGAATTGGTTTTTCTTGTTCTCTGGCTTTTTGTTTTGCAGGGGCTTCTCTCTCGAGGACTGAAAACCACGATTGCAGCTCTTTTTCTTGCTCTTTTTATGCCCATTGGGGTAGGGCTTCTCTCTTTCAAGATGGGGTGGGTAGTGGTGACGTTTCTACCACTTGTTGCCGGAGTGCTGTATCTTGTTTTGGGAGAAGTGTATATTCTCTTGACTGAAGAAAGGGAGAAACGTCTCATAAAATCCACTTTTTCCCGTTATGTGAGTCCGGATCTGGTGAATATTCTTGTTGAGGATCCTTCTCTGGTGGAATTAGGGGGAGTAGAGAGAGAAGTGACCATGCTTTTTTCTGATATTCGTGGCTTTACCACGCTCTCTGAGGGAATGAAACCAACAGAGTTGATTGAATTCTTGAATCAGTATCTTTCTCAGATGACAGATATTGTACTTGAAACAAAAGGGTCCTTGGATAAATATATTGGGGATGCTATTGTGGCTTTTTGGGGAGCACCCCTTCCCCTGGAAGATCATGCCTTTCAGGCCTGTCTTGCCTCTGTTCGGATGGTGGAAAAACTCAAGGAGTTCAATGCGAATCTTATTCGTGAGGGCAAAGAGCCTATCAATATTGGTATTGGACTCAATACAGGGGTGATTACCATTGGAAATATCGGATCTCAGAAAAAGAAAAACTACACGGGTATAGGGGAACCTATGATTCTCACTGAAGAGCTGCAGGATGAAAACAAAACCTATAAAACAAACATCATTATCAGTGAGTTTACCTATCAGAAGGTGAAGGATAGGGTCATTGTGAGGGAACTCGATTTCTATCCTTACCAGGATGGGCGAATTCGTATCTATGAACTCTTGGGGGTGTTATAATCAGGGCCAGTAGTTTTTTGCCCGCAGGGTAAGAACGGCGTTGGAAATATCCTTAAAGGCTCTTTTTTCCTCAAGTTCAAATTGACTATTCCAGGGGATATTGGTAAACGCTACCAAAACATTGGTGGCAGCGGTGTACTGTTTATTTCTTGTGAGCATATCCACATAGATGCCTACTACGGTTCTTTCAGCAGGAGTTTTTCGAGAAAGGACAAGAGCCTTTTCAATGTTCTCAAAGGCTTTTTTCTTGTCTCCGAACCAGGGCCAGCCAGGAACAAGGTCATAGACCAGGGCTCTCATGGCCCAGGGAACACCGTCGAAATAGTTGGGCTGAAGTTCAATACACCTATTGAGAGCCTCAAGAACATCATCGGCATAAAAGAGGCTATCAAGTATGCCGTTTTCTTTGGACCAGAGGGCATATCCTACCGCTAACCAGTAGTATCCCTCTGCTCCATGAGGGTTGATCTGAGTGGCTAAAAGAGCATAGTCTTTGGCCTTGAGAAAGGCGGCTTTTCGGCTTTCTTTTGTGGTTTTATAAAACTCTCCCTGGTAATAATAAGCCGCAGCGGTAATCCAGAGGCGCTGGTAATTCGTTTTTCCTGAGGCCAAGAGCACTTCCTGTTCATGGATATAGTCATTTATCGTTTTGAGGCTGAGACGTTTGGGAAAAACTTCGTCGGGAAAGCCATACACATCTCCCCAGAGTCGTGTCAAAGAAACAAAGGACAAGAGAAGAGCAAGATGATGATGTTTCATTCTTCTTCCTCCTGGTGTGCCGATGATTCTTCTGAAAGGGCAAACTGAAGAAGTTTGCCTTCAAGGTAGTCTTTCGTCAATTCTAAAAGTTTATTCTTCTGATTGTAATCAGGGTGTTCTAACACCACCTCTAAAAGATAGTTCAGGATTTGACCGATAAGAGGGGATGGTTTGAGGTCAAAGTTTTGCATGATATCATACCCATTGATGTCCAAATCCGTTACTTTGAGAGCACTGTCCTGTTCCAGGACACGCTGGATATGCTTTTTGAAATCTTCGAGAATATCGGCTGTCCTTTGCTTGGTGCCACTGGCAAGTCTATCTGCTTCACGGAGAATAAACAAATCTTCTAAGAAGGCTGTATCCCCATCAAAGCGACGAAGAAACCTTCTCACCGCTCCATCTGTCCATTCATGGGTGTAATAAAACATATGAAGACGAACTAACTTACATACCCATTCAATTTCCTGATTGCTGGCTTTGAGACGTTTGAGAATTCTTCTGGCGATTCTCTCTCCCATGACTTCATGGTTGTAGAAGACGTTTCCATGCCCGCCCTGTTCAGCAAACTTTTTTGCTCTTGGTTTGGCAATATCATGAAGAAGGGCGGCAAATCTCACAAGGGGTTTATGGGGAGGAACAAAATCACAGGCATAGAGATTGTGGTAGTACACATCATACCTGTGAAACTCATTCTGGTCTACCCCAATCCCTTCTAACAGTTCCGGCATAAGGTATTCGAGAAGTCCTGATTTTCTCATAGCCTCTATACCAAGAGAGGGTTTTTCTGTTTTCAGAAGTTTCATAAACTCATCATGGAAACGTTCCATGGCCACTTTCTTTATGCTTTCCATGGACTTGGGGATAGCCGAGAAGGTGGCTTCTTCAATCTCAAATTGAAGCTTGGCACTCAATCGGCAGGCTCTCATCGGGCGAAGGCCATCTTCCAAAAATCGCACCAGAGGATCGCCCACACACCGGATAAGTCGTCTGCGGATATCCTCTTCGCCACCAAAGGGGTCAATGAGTTCTCCTTTGAGCGGATGGTAAGCCATGGCATTAATGGTAAAGTCTCTTCTTGCAAGATCTTCATGAAGGGAACGTACAAAAATAACACTCTCAGGCCTGCGTCCGTCTTTGTATTCTTCATCAATACGATAGGTGGTAATCTCAAAACTTTCTACAGGTTCCCTGATGATAAGCGTTACCGTGCCATGTTTGATGCCTGTAGGAACAATGAAATGCTCTTTGTTTTCTGGATGCTTGGTATGGGAAAAAAGACGCATAATTTCCTGTGGGGTAGCGCTTGTCGCAAAGTCGAAATCAAAATCTTTCTTGCTTTTCTCATAACCACCAGCAAGAAGCATATCTCTCACAGCTCCCCCCACCATACTAATTTCATAGCCCGCTTTTTCTACGGTTTCTATGATCCATCGGATAGAAAGAGGAATTTTTTCAAAAAGCCAGAGGGTTCGTTTCATCGTGAGGGTGCTCCTGAGAGGGCTTTTTTGACAAGCGAGGCACTGAATTCATACACCGAAGAAAGCTCTTCAAGAGAAAGACCTGCTCCTAAACCAACGGCTTTCCAGAGCTCGGGGGTGAGAAAATCCCCAATATCGTGGGCGTCTGAATTGATCACAAGGGGTGCCTTGTACTTCTTGGCAAGCTCTACAACTCGACCATTCCCAAGACAATTTCCCTTTCGATAGCTGATTTCAAGGGCAACCCCTTTCTGTGCCGCAAGTTTTACCTCTTCTTCTGCAATAAGGCCTGGATGGGCGAGGATATCCACTTCAGCTAAAATAGCGGCACGATTGGTTCCCGGTCTTACGGGTTCCACAATGGTTTCTCCATGAACCACAACAAGATGGATGCCTTTTCCACGGGCATAGAGGGTGAGTTCCTTGATATCCTCGGGAAGAACATGAGTCAGTTCAATCCCCGCAAGAACGGTTATCTCATTTTGTTTTTCGTTCATGGAACGGGCAAAAGGAACTATTTCTTTGCAGAGGATTTCAATATTGGTGGCATCTGCATGATCCGTGATGGCAATTACCTCGTATCCTTTCACAATAGCCCGACGGATATGTTCAGAGGGAATGAGAGTGCCATCACTCCAGAGAGTATGAGAATGAAGATCAATGACGTTCATGCCTATCCTCCGCTATGTTCTGAAGAAAATCAAATGCTTCCTTGAGAGAGGCTTCGTCAAAAGGGTGGCTATAACGGTCTTGAAAAGGCTTTACCCGGCCAATTTTTTCAATAAGAACGACATACACGGTATCGCGTTGATTTTTTTTGTCGTGAAGAAGGGGAAGACGGACATCCTCCCAGGAAAGTTTGGTGATTATTTCTGGAGACACAAGAAGCCCTTGGTGTTGAAAATCCCGAATAAGACGCTGAAGCTCGTCCTCAGAAAGAAGCTTTTTTTTCATGGAAAGAAAAGCCTCTCCTATGATACCCCAGGCAACAGCAAAACCATGAAGAAGAGAATACCCCGCGGCATGTTCAAGCGCATGTCCTAAAGTATGCCCGAAGTTGAGGATTTGCCGGAGATTTTGTTCTTTTGGGTCTTTTTGAACAACCCTTGCCTTGATCTCACAGCTTCTCAAAAGAAGAGATGGCCACTCTTCTTCAGAAAAAGGCCTCATCAGTCTTTCATAATAGGTCCCATCGATGATAAGGGCGTGTTTGACCATTTCTACAAAACCATTTTTTATCTGTTCTTCGGGCAAGGTCTGAAGAAACAGGGTATCAGCAATCACAAGCGAAGGAAAGTGAAAACTCCCCACTAAATTCTTTCCATAAGGGGTATCTACCCCTGTTTTTCCCCCTAGAGAGCTATCGACAATGGAAAGCACCGTGGTGGGTATCTGCACGTAGGGGATACCTCGCATGTAGATGGAAGCTATAAAGCCGCAGAGATCTCCGACCACCCCGCCTCCTATAGCCACGAGGAGGCTTTTCCTATCATACCCTTTTGAGGTGAGTGCGCCAGTGATCTCAATCGCCTTGTTGATGTTTTTTGAGATTTCTCCAGAAGGGATGAGAAGAATATCAGAAGCCCCAAAGCTTTCTATCTCTTTGTTCCATGCAGCAAATACCTTCTCATCAACAAGAAATCCCACCTTTGAGAACGTTTTTTTTTCTAAGAAAGCGCGGAGATGCTTTTGCCAGTGATTTTTTCCAAAGATGACAGGATAGGTGAACACTCCTGAGGAGGGAACTTTCACACGAAGGTTAATTTCTTTCATTGAGGCTTTGCTCCGATTTTATCCTCGCGATAACATCGGCGGTGATATCCACCGTTCTATCGTAGAAAAGCAGTCCAGCTGTTTCTTTGGTCAGAATAAGGGTGTATCGTTTTTCATTGCCAATTTTCTGAACGACAACAAGAATCTTATTGTAGATGGTACGGGTGAGTTCGTTACGAAGGGCATCAAGACTCTTGTTGGCTTCAATCGTAAATTCAGCCAATTCTTGTTTTTTGCTGTCAATTTCAATCTCACGTCGGGTTCTTTCTTCTGCCGAGAGAGAGGTATAGAGCCTTTTGTATTCTTCTTCAAGGGCAGCAATAGCCTTTTTTCTTTCCTGTATCTGGGCATCATATTCCTGCCGTTTTTTGGAGAGTTCCTGTCGAATATCTTCATAACCAGGATAGGACTGGAGAACACGATCAAAGTCCACGACAGCCACCTTGACTAATTTAAGAGCAGCGGCACTCTGCGACCAGAGCGTTATGGTATTCCCCATAAGAAGCATGGCCACCATATACCAGAACCATTTTTTCATCTCTAACCTCCTTAAAACATTCCTTGAATAGAAAGAACAAACTGCCAATCACTGAAGAGGTCATCTGTTCTCTCAAGTCTAAAACGGCTTTCTACAGGATCATAGTATCCCCGTCGCACTAAATAAAAGCGAAGAGGAAATCCCGGGATATTAAAGCGAATACCTGGACCAAAACTGAACATGGTCCCTTCAGGGTTCAAAGGAGCTATTCCATTGTATGTCGGCCAGAGATTACCAACATCAAGAATAAACGCTCCCCAGATCCATATCTGATAAATCTGATAACGAAGTTCAAAACTCTGATAAAGTTTTGACTCTCCTCCACGAACAAGTCCCATCCAACCGCGAAGTTCCCAGATACCATCATACCGCAGGATCTCTGAAGAGGAGTACTCGGTTTTTCCATTCATGATTTGAGGAAGCAAAAACTCGGTGGAAATGTTGTAGGCAAGCACAATCTTCCATATAGGGTTGAAATAGGTACTGAAGAATGTTTTGGTCTTGATAAAATGACTTTCTCCCCCAAGCCATCCTCCATATGAAGTGAATGTTGCCTGGAAGACACTCCCACGAGTGGGTTCAAAGGGATTGTCTGTAGAATTTCTGGTAGCGGTGATGCCAAAATAGTTTTTGAAACGCCATCCTTTGTTGAGATCATCTAAAAGTCCTGTATTATTGGTCCAGACATTACCATATATTAGAGGATTCTGGAAATTGGCGCCAGTGTCTTGATAAAATGAAGTTCCCAAAGAAATACTTCCATTCCAGTAGATCCCGAATCGTCTCCCGACGTTCACCCCTATATTGAAGCTGTCTCTATAGTAGTATTTGTCATTGGTGAGTGTAGTAAAGCTATTACTGGGATTGTCTCGATAGTTGAAATCGGAACCGTCAATGATGCCATCATTGTTGTCATCGGTAGGAATATTCTTGAACCAGTTTCGACTATAACCCACACTAAATCCTGCTGAAATTGGCTGATCAAAGAGATAAGGTTCCTGAAACCCAAAGGTAATGGACTGACTATTCTGGGCCCATTCACCGCGGGCAGTTACCGTACGGCCAGTACCCAAGAAATTCTTTTCAGAGACCTGAAGATAGGCGGAAAAACCAGACTCAAACCCATAGGTGACACCTATGGTGAAAAGCCCTGTTCTTGTTTCTTCCACATCAACGTTGAGATTTACCAACCCCTCGGCTGAGCCAGGATAGGTGATAACCTGCACATCAGAGAAGTATTCCAATTGCATGAGCCTGTTTTTCGTCTGTTCGACCTTTCGGTTAATATACATTTCTCCTTCCTGGAAGATAATCTCTCGTTGAATCACCTTTGTTTTTGTTCTGGTATTGCCTGTGATGAGAATCTTTTCAATATGGGCTCGTTTTCCTTCATAAAGAAGGAGACGGCTATCAATCACATTGGTATTGGAACGCTTTTCGGGAATGAGGACGACATTTGCATAGAGGTACCCATTATCAGCGTACTTTGAGTAGATCGCGTATCTCCCCATCTCCATCTGGATGTAGTCGTACACATTTCCTTCCTTGAGGGTAATCAGCGAACGAAGTTCCTCTGTTTTGTAGATGGTATTATTTTCAATAGAGATGGTACCCGTATAATACTTTTCTCCTTCCTTGATATCAATTTCTACATAGATGGCCGGATGGTTGTCCTTACCAACATTGGTGATATACCATGTATGTTTGGTGATTTCGACATCAAAGTATCCCTTTTTCTTGTAAAGATACTGGATAAGCTGTTTATCCTGTTCGAATTCATCTTCTTTGAGAACACCGGAGATGATAAACCAGAATTTTTCCTTGGTTTTCATAGTATTTTTGATTTCACTGGTTTTGATGGCCGAATTTCCTGTAATGAGGATTTTTTCCACCACAACCTTCTTTTTTGTATCCACCACAAAGGTAATATCATAGGCATTGGTTTTTTTGGCATCGTAAGACTCCTTTTTTGCCTCTATCGAGACATCCCGGAATCCTTCTTCGATATATTTCTGTTTCAAAATAGCTACAGACTCTGTAATCATAGATTCTGTGAAATATCCCTCTTCTTTGAGTGGGATAGCGCTTTTGAGGTCTTCGACACTCAGGCTTCCTGCATTTTTGAAGCGTATCCAGCGAAGATAGGGGTTTTCTTTCACTTTGAAAATGAGACGATACCCATTGGTAAGTCTTTCCCTTTCCACACGAATATCCTGAATCTTCCCTGTTTGATAGAGAATCTTGATACTTTCATTCACTTTCTCGCTCGAAAAGGTATCCCCATTTTTCACAGGAAGAAGACTTCGCAGTTCTCTTGCCTGTATATTCTGGAGTCCCTGAAAGGTAATATCCTGAATAGTAGCAATTTCCTGACCAAAAACAAAGCCCACACACAAGAAACTGGTGAAAATGAAAAACTGCAAGAAAGGTTTACGATGCATGGCCTACTCCTAAAATCGTCTTTTATAGTTGATTTCGATTTTTTGTTCGTACTGGAGGGGTTGGGGAAGGAGAGGTTCTGTAAGTGGTTCATACGACCATCCCACTTCAAATCCCTCAAAGGAATAACTTACTCCCACACTGTATACTGGTCTAAGCCTCACGGTGTTGCTTTCCTCCATACCTTTGAGAGAAATATCTGCCTCAAGAAAGATATTGGGGAATATATATTTTCCCAAGGAGACCGAAGATCCTTCTAACAAGGTATTCCAGGAGAGATTGGAAACACTGCCCGTGAGATACTTCGCATAATTCTGGGCCAAGGCACTTCGGATCACAAACATATCAAGGCCCAGCTGTTGCCGGAGTCGTGCCGAAAGGGGAGAAAGCACAAGAACATCTTCTGCAAGGCCAGCTCCTGTCGAGAGAAGAGCCTGGGCTGTTTTTGGGGCTATATTGGTGTTGGTAGCCACCTGAGGTAAACCAAGATAGGCGATAATCTCCTCCTGTCGTCTCTCTGGAATAGAATAAAAATTTACCAGATTTATTTTAGGGAGTTTTCCTCTAAAGGTCAAATAAATATCAATATTTTCCTGAAAATCCCGGTATTTGTATTTTGATTGCAATTCTACGGTAGGAAAAAAATCATTCTCAAAGGTAATACTTCCTTCTACAATTTGAAAGTTCTGTGTGAGGTATCGGAGATTTCCAGAAGCCACCAAGAGTTTCCCTGTGAGAAGTGGGTTACCGATATTTCCTTTTACTTTGAGAGAGGCTCCTGGTTCAAAGACGAAATCAAAAAGCTCACTCTGAACATTCACTTTCTGGTCAAAGGAAAGGGTAAGGGTGAGCTGAACCGGCAAAGGAAAATCTTCTTTTTCCCTTTGCCATATATCCTGAAGACTTATCCAGAGACGTGATTGACGAAGACGGAGGTTTCCACTGAGAGAGAGGCCATTTTGATTTCCTGTGAGGTTAAGTATTTCAGGTTGCACACTTCCTGTGAAAAGGGCACTTTGAAAACGAAACACATCAGTAGAACGCTGGCTTCCTAAAAGAAGAGAGAAGAAACCCTCCTGAAAGGGCTTGAAACCACCTTGAATCCAGAAAATTCCAGTGGAAGTAGTGAGCTTTTGTCTGGGGAGAACAATCTCCTCACCAGAGAAGGTCAGAGAAAGATACTGATTGGTTATTTTTGTGACAAGCCCGGGAAAAGAAAGAAAAAGGTCTTGAAGCTGAATATTTCCATCTAAAGAGGGAGAGGTTGGATTACCAGCAAGATCGATTTTTGCAAAAAAGGCACCAGAAAGGCGTATCTGTTGCCATTTATCCAGAAAAGAAAGGGTGCCTCGATGTTGACTTCGGAGATTGATGTTTTTTTCAGAGACTTCTCCCGAAATATTGCCGCTTAAGAAGGGCAAAAGATATTCTATCAAAAGGTTCTTGGTAGAGAGGTCATAAAAACCGTTGATACCATACAACTGTTTCTTGCTAAAGGTAATGAGAGAGTTCTTTATTATTACTTCACCACTCAGCGCGGGTTGTTTCTTTTGGGTGAGAAGCCACTCGGGAATACGATAGGTGACCAAATAGGCATCATCTTTTCTCTCCAAGGAACCGATGAGTGAGAGCTGGAATAAATGTTTTTCCTTTGAAGCAAGAAGAAAACTCCATCCCGCATTGGTAGTACTCAGGTCAACAAACCCATCACCCGTGATCTCCCATCCTCTCCCGTCAACAAAAATCTCTTTAGCTTCAATGCGTTTTCCCTCTTTCCGAAGGTTTCTTACCAGAAATATCGTGTTCTCGTCACTTATTTTTATCTGTCCCTCTCCATCAAAGGACAATCCTTCTCCTGTGAGTTTTCCTATTCCTTCTACAAAGAAAACACGCTTATCAGGAAGTCGAATGCCCGCTTTTTTGAGGTCTATAATGCTTTCCCATCGTTCTTTATCCCACCGAATGAGAAAACCTCCTCCACGAATGAAGCCTATACGTAGTTCTCCCCCTTCTGGTTTTGGAGAAAATTGCCCCTGGCCTATGAGGGTGTCTGCCTGAAGCCCAAGCCAGAAATTGTCAATAAAGAAGTTAGCCTCTTTTGTTCTGCCCTCCATACGAAGTTCGTAAGGCATACCTTCAATCAGCAAAAGAGAGGAGGTTTTGAGAAAAGAGATGGTATTTTTGTTCCAGGTAAGTATCCCCGAGCTTTGTAATACTGGTCTTTTGGATATTTTGAGAGGAAGAAGCGAAAGAGAAAGGTTTGAAATCTTCCATTCAAGTTCACCGTCAGTGAGATGATGAGAAAAGACAAGTTGAATATTCTGACGAAGATTCAGTGATCCCTCTCCCTTTTCAGCAAGGGCATCCCAGGTATAGGACAACTGAATGGGAGATTGGCCTATGAACGGAAAACGGCCATCTCCGGCAAGGGAAACATATGTCCATCTCCGATTTGGATACGATGTTTCTATCGTGATATTTCCTCGAATATTTTCCTTGGAAAATGAGAGATTAGAGAGTTTTGTAATGGTATTGGTTGGAGATAACACCTCAATAGAATAGTCAGCCAAGGCTCGACAACTTCCTCCTGTGAGAAGCCGAAAACCCTCTATTTTTCCATTGATTGAAATTTTGCCTTTTTCATCCATGAAAAAACGCCCTTTTGTAGCCAGGGTCATCTTGGCTAAATCAAAACCATCAAACCATATGGTGGTGGTAAGGGCTGTTCCTTCGATATTTCTTCCCTCAAAATTGACGGTAATATCCCTTCCAATAAATCCATCAAAACCTAAATTGCCACTTTCCTTTACAAAAGAAATACCGTTGGTTTCTTTTTGAAAGCGAATCACCGTATTTCCAGCCCTTCCTCTGTTTACTCGAAGGTCTTCAATCTGAAGAAAACCGCCTCGGGAAGATGCCTGAAGAGAGGTCTTGCCACTCAGATAAAGAAAATTGGGGATGACCATCAATGATGTGCCATTTCCTTTGAGAGAAAAGCCTTGAGAAGAACATTGCCAGGTAAACGAAGCCTTTCCTCCTTTTTTGGCTGACATGGCTAACGTTCCACCTTCAGGGTTACAGAAGAGAGAAAGAAATTGTTGTTCTGGACCCTGAAGATGAAAAGAAAGGGAAGACTGAGCCTTTTTCCACGACGTTTCTAAGGTATATCTCCCTGGAGAGAAATAGTACTCAAAGATACCTTTTTCCTGAAGTTTTCCGTAGTTGAGAAAAAGCTGTTGAGAGTAGGCAAGACTTTTTTCCGCAAAGTTTACGATGAGACTTTCTCGGGTATTGGTTTGCGAAAGATGATGTTTACGGTAGAGAGAGAGGTCGGCAGAAAAATTCGTAAAAAGAGAAATGGGGATACCACCAACAGAAAGAGAGAGTTTTGTTTGAACGAGTGTTTCCCACCAGTGAGTTCCATACAGGTAAAGTTTGAGAGAACCCTTTCCATGGAGATATTCCATGGAATAAACGTCATTTACCTGAAACTCTCCATCATAGGCAGCTTCCCAGCCGATGGGGTGGGGACGAAACATGGCCTCGGAAAGAGAAAAGGTGGCAAAAAAGGTTTGCCAGAAAGAAAAGAGAAATTTACTCTTTTGAATAACAATTTTTGGGGACATTTTCTTAGAGGAAATATTTTGAGAAAAAGATTCCACATAGGCCAGTAATTCATTGGGGGCTATTGTACCATCGGCTTCTTGAATAGTGATCTGATAAATAGCCTCCATCCCATCCCAGAGAACATTGGGCAGGTAAAAAAATCTTACCTGTTTTATCGATACGCTATTATGATTCCCAAAAGAGATGACGACATCCTTGGCTCCAAGAAATCCAAAGGGAAGGTTATACAGCCTTCCAATAGAAAGGGTGACACCGGGAAATTCTTTTTCAAAAGCCTTTTCTATGGTGCTTTTTTGACGATGAAGAAAAACATCTCCTCCTACCATCAGGAGCACATAAAAAAGGAGAAAAAGGAGCACAGCTATAATGGATCGTTTCAGTGAAAACATAAACTTTTTTGGTTACCCCTTTGATAGGAGAACTTATTTCTTCTTTGTGGCCTGTTCATCAAGGAAGGATACTAAAGCCCCAATGGCATTTTTGATACCATTCTGGAGAGCTTGTTCTTCATTCAGGCCTGCTCCCTTTCCCTGGAGGGGTTTTCCTTCTTCTACCTTGTTGGCTACCAGATCAATCCAGCTATAAGAAAGATTTACCTCACTGACATAGAGACCACTGAGGGCATCCATCTTCACAATATCTCCCGCATTTCCTAACACGTTGCCGCTCATGAGGACATAGAGAAGACGACGAATCTCTGGATAACGGGAACGAATATGATTGATGAGCGTTTCTTTGAGTTTCTTCTCGCTGGTAAAATCAAGGTCTGGCATTTCGATTTCTATGACGTTAAACCCTTTACTGGCCAATTGAGAAGAGAGGCTGTCATTGGCAGCCTGATCAAAGAGATAAGACTCACTCTTTGTTCCCTGCTTTGTGGTGCGCAAAAGAACCACAGCGGTGGGTTGAGCTTTGGTGCGAGGAGCTACTTTGAGTGAAAGTTCAATACGATTCTTTTTCTTCAGATTCAGGATCTGTTCTTCTAACTCTTTATCAGCCGCAATGATGTTACTGTAGGCTGAGAAGGAGAAGGAAATAGTGATAGGAAGCGGATTCTTATTTCCAGGTTGAGAGACTTCGTAGGTGATGTTTCCTTCGTTATCGGTGGTTGTTCCCTTCTTGGCTACCAAGGTTCCCCCATCAGAGATGGCTTCAATCGGAATGCCAGAGAGAGGGACTTTTTTTTCTGTGTCCTGGACTTTCACAACAATAAGATCACTACCCCCTTCGCTATAGGCATAGTTAGGACTGGAAGTTAACTGAAGGGAAAGCCTTTGATAAACACTCAAAAGCTGGGTACGAATTTCCTCATAGACATCCTCGTTTTCAGCGGCTTTGCCACTGATGAGAAGACCCTGCCAGAGGGCTTCAAGAGCCGGTTGATAATAGCGCTGAGCTATGAGCGCTTGAGCATCAGAGAGATATTTTTTTGAAATAGTTCTTTGCTGTTCTACCAGTTTTCGTTGGCGTTCTCTTTCGGCTTCCACCCATTTTTTAGGGAGTTTAATCAGGGTATACATGGTGTATGTGCCATTGTCGTATTTCTCATAGTAGATTTCTGAGACCTCAATACTGACATTGGCATTCCCTTTCCCTTCTATACTTTCTTCAATCTGCTGGGTGAGAGAAGAAACATTGTCTCCTTCTGTCCCTGTTGCTTTGTAGGAGATTTTTCGGGTTACCCGAATCCCAATATAATCAACCAACTGCCGTGTAGCATCGGCAACAGCGGCTTTTTTGGCGGTTTGAAGTGAGGATTGATTTTCTGCCCCTCCAACGAAATACACAAAGGTATTATCAGGTTTTGGAGGGGTGAGAATCCAGGTGGGGGTTTGAGGGGCGGATTTCTCTACCAGCCGTGGGATAGAAGATGGTTTTGTCGTTGATCCACACCCCAGAACACAAAGAAAAAGACAACCCATCGAAAGGAAAATAAGGATATGTTTATATCTCTTCATGGCATCCTCCAGGAAATATTCTCTTTATATTGTATACCCTTTTTCACAAAATATCAACTGAACAGGGGAAATTTTTTTCATCAGTTTTCTTGGTATGATTCCCCTTTTGAGAGAGCATTTTTTTGTAAGGGGTTGTATTTTTTTTCTTTTTGTGGTATAATATGCCAAGTGTTTTTTGGTTTCTACCATGGGAGGAAGCATGAGTAAAGAATATACGTCTGCCTCGATTAGTGTTCTTCAGTTTCCAGAAAATATCCGTACCCGTCCCGATATGTACATTGGTGATAGGGAGATAGATGGTTATCATCATCTTGCTTTTGAAGTGATTGATAATTCTGTTGATGAGCACTTGGCTGGTCATGCAAAACACATCACGGTTCGTCTTCTTGCCCAGAATACAGTAGAGATTATCGACGATGGAAGGGGTATTCCTGTTGACCCTCATCCACAGAAAAAAATACCGGCTATTGAACTTATTCTCACAGAACTTCACTCTGGTGGAAAATTTAACCGGCAGGTGTATGGGGTTTCGGGTGGACTTCATGGGGTTGGTCTTACGGCGGTCAATGCCCTTTCTTCTTTTCTGGAGATTGAAGTATCCCGTGGGGGAAAACGGTATGCCATTCGCTACGAGAAGGGTATCAAAAAACAACCTCTCAAGGTGGTAGGAGAGGCTTCTTCTACGGGAACGGTGGTACGTTTCCAGCCAGATGATTCTATCTTTCAGGTTCATAGTTTCAGCCAGGCTATTCTGAGAGCCAGGCTTCGTGAAGTGGCCTTTCTGAATCCTGGTCTTGAGGTTACCTTTGAAGATCATACGGTGAGCGGTGAACCAACAAAAGAGGTTTTTTGTTTTCCCAATGGGATTGTGGACTTTCTCAAGAATGAACTCAACAAAGATGAGGAGCTTCTCTTTGCTGATCCCATTGTTATCTCCGGGGAAAAAGAAATCGAAGGGGGAACCCTTCGTCTTCAGATAGCCTTCCAGTACCGAAATACCGGTGATGATCCGGAAATCTATAGTTATACCAACTCTATTCATACCAAATCTCATGGTATTCATGTGGATGGTTTCTGGATGGCCTATGAAAAGATTATGCAGGACTTTGCAGAGAGACTCAATCTTGGACGTAAAGACGAGAAAATTGATAGAAAAACCCTTTCCTTTGGATTTACCTGTGTGATTAATACCCTGATTCCCAATGCGGAGTTCAAAGGCCAGACAAAAGATAAACTCACAGAACCCCTTGCCGCCAGAACGGTCATCAAGGATATTGTTGAAGGAGCTTTGTTTGTCTTTTTTGAGAAGAATCTGGACTTGGCCGAGAAAATCATTCAAAAAAGCCTTCTCGAACAACGGGCCCTTGAAGAGGCAGAGAAAGCCAGGCAGGGAGTGCGAAACAATGTTGGTCGAAACAAACGAGAGACAGCGACTATCGTCGCCGGGAAGTTGGCTGATTGTACCTCCCGAAAGCGAGAACTTCGGGAACTCTTCATTGTAGAGGGAGATTCAGCTGGTGGATCGGCTAAGCAAGGCAGAAACCGTGAATTCCAGGCTATTTTGCCTCTCCGGGGAAAGATTCTCAATGTCGAGAAAAAGATTGAACGGCAAAATCTCAATACCATTTTGGCCAATGAAGAGATCAAGACCATGATTGCTGTTATAGGCACAGGGTATCACAGCTATTTTGACATTGAGAAACTCAACTACAACAAAATTATCATCATGACCGATGCCGATGTAGATGGTTCTCATATTCGTACCCTTCTTTTAACTTTCTTTTACCGATTTATGCGTCCTCTCATTGAAGAGGGGCATGTCTATATTGCTCAACCGCCACTTTATAAGATTACGGCGGGCAAGAAGACCGAATATGCCTATAGTGACCAGGAAAAGGATGAACTTCTTGAAAAGGTGTTCAAAAACACCAAATATGAGATACAACGTTACAAAGGTCTTGGAGAGATGAATCCCGAACAGCTCTGGGAGACTACCATGAACCCTGAGACAAGAAAGCTTTTGCGGGTGAGTATTACAGACTTTGAGGAAGCCAATAATATGGTGAAGGTGCTGATGGGCGAGGATGTCTCAGGTCAGAGAAAGGAGTTCATTCTCAAAAACGTGAGTTTTGTCACCAATGTTGATGATATTGCATAGAGAAGGGGAGTAGATATGGCAGCCTACGACTTCACAGCTATCGAAAAGAAATGGAAAGAATACTGGGACAAACACAAAACCTTTCGAGTAACCGAAGATCCTTCTTACCCTGAGGAGAAGCGCTTGTATGTTCTGGATATGTTTCCGTATCCTTCTGGGTCAGGGCTTCATGTGGGACATCCAGAGGGGTATACCGCTACCGATATCTATACCCGCTACAAACGGATGAATGGCTTCAATGTGCTTCATCCCATGGGCTTTGATGCCTTTGGTTTGCCTGCAGAAAACTATGCTATTCAGACCGGCACTCATCCCGCTGATACCACCTACAAAAATATCAATCGTTTTCGCGAACAGATCAAGTCTATCGGTTTTTGTTATGACTGGGATAGGGAAGTGAGCACCTGTGATCCGGATTATTATAAGTGGACTCAGTGGATATTCCTGCAGATGTTCAAAAAAGGTTTGGCTTATGAGGCTGAGATGCCTATCAACTGGTGTCCGAGTTGTGGGACTGGTCTTGCCAACGAAGAGGTCCAGGACGGAAAATGTGACCGCTGTGGTACGCCTATTGAAAGGAAACGTATTCGTCAATGGGTGCTGAAGATTACCGCCTATGCCGAAAGGCTTCTCAAGGATCTTGATCTCTTAGACTGGAGTGAATCGATTAAGCTGATGCAGAGAAACTGGATTGGGCGTTCTGAGGGTGCTGAAGTGAAATTTCCTGTTGATGGAACAAATGAAGTCATCACGGTTTTCACTACCAGGCCTGATACCCTTTTTGGGGCAACTTATATGGTCCTTGCCCCTGAACATCCCTTAGTGGACAAAATCACCACCGCAGAACAAAGAGAAGCCGTCAAAGCCTATCAGGCAGAGGCCAATCGCAAGACCGACCTTCAACGAACAGATCTCAACAAAGAGAAGACAGGGGTTTTCACAGGGGCCTACGCTATCAATCCTCTCAATGGCAACAAGATTCCCATCTGGATCTCCGACTATGTGCTGATGGGTTATGGAACAGGGGCCATCATGGCTGTTCCTGCACACGATAGTCGAGATTTTGAGTTTGCTAGGAAGTTCAATCTTCCTATCATTCAGGTGGTCAGCAAAGACGGGACTCTTTATGAACTCACAGAGGCTGAAGAAGAGGATGGTATTGCGGTGAACTCCGGTCCTTTCAATGGAATGAAAACCAAGGAGATGAAAGAGGCCATCATTCGCTACTTAGAGGAAAAGGGGATTGGAAAAAGAACGGTGAACTATAAACTGCGAGACTGGATATTTTCCCGTCAGAGGTACTGGGGAGAACCTATTCCTGTGGTACACTGTGAGAAGTGTGGTATTGTTCCCCTTGATGAAAAGGATCTTCCTTTGACACTTCCCAATGTCAAGAGCTATAAACCAACAGGAACGGGGGAATCTCCCTTGGCCGCTATTACCGAATGGGTGAATACCACATGTCCCAAATGTGGTGGTCCTGCCAAACGGGAGACCAATACCATGCCCCAATGGGCGGGAAGTTGCTGGTATTACCTTCGTTATATTGACCCCAAAAATGACAAAGCCCTTGCCGATCCAGAAAAGATCAAATACTGGGGACCTGTGGATCTCTATGTGGGTGGAGCCGAGCATGCGGTTTTGCATCTTCTCTATGCCCGTTTCTGGCACAAGTTTTTGTATGATATTGGGGTGGTGGATTATCCTGAGCCATTCATGGCACTCCGTAACCAGGGGATGATTCTTGGGGAAAACGGGGAGAAGATGTCCAAATCCCGTGGAAATGTGATCAATCCTGATGATGTGATTGCCGAATACGGGGCGGATACCCTGCGACTTTATGAGATGTTTATGGGACCATTGGCCGCTGATAAACCCTGGAATACCAAGGGCATCATGGGAGTAAAGCGTTTCCTTGACAAGGTATGGAAGACGTTTGACGAGAAACCCATTGTGGACAAAAAACCATCAGAAGAAATCAATCGGCTCAGACACAAAAGCATCCAGTTTATTTCTGAGAGGATTGAAAATCTGGAATTCAATACCGCTATCAGTCAGCTCATGGTGTTTATCAACGCCCTGAGTCGTGAAGAAGAACTTTCCCGCGAGGTTGCTGAGGATTTTGTGAAGCTTCTACATCCCTTTGCGCCATTTATCACAGAAGAACTGTGGGAAAAGTTAGGACACAAACCTTCGATTCTTTTTGAAAAGTGGCCTACGTATGATCCCGCCTATCTTGTTGAAGATACCATTACCGTGGTGTTACAGGTGAATGGAAAGGTGAGGGATAACATCCAGGTGAGCCGTGGCCTTTCTCAGGAAGAAATGGAAAAGAAGGCTTTTGCCAGCGAGAAGATAAAACCCTGGATAGAAGGCAAAACCGTGGTGAAAGTGATTGTGGTACCCGATAAGTTAGTCAACATCGTGGTGAAATAATCCAAAGGGGGAGGGTATGACCTTAGAGGATCTCCACCTCTCACCAGTGGGGAAACGGCTTCTGAAAGAGGCTTTGAACTATGTGAAATCGGAATACAAAAAGTATCAGCGTATTCGAACCCGTTTCTACCACCCACAAGGGGAGGATAGTGTTGGGTTTATTGAACTGCGGAGTTTTATTGACGAGATTATCAAAACCCACAACCTTGCTTTTCCTTTTAACGATAGGGATTCGGATTATGCCATTCTGGTGAATGAGAAGTTTTTTCAGGTTATCATGATGCAGATTCACCGGTTATATCCCAAGTCCTACCTGTTAGTGACACAAAGGGATCCGCTTACCGTTATTTTTGTGATACGGGATGCTACCGAATACCAGACAGAAAACATCAAACTTGTCTGGAACCCCGAACATCCATCGCTTCCTGAAGTGTCCACTATTGCCATGCATTTTACCCTGCGAGATTTAGCGTAAGAGACTCATAAAATCAGAGAAAAAAGGAGGTCTTGTATGAGTTTTTTTGTATGGACGGAAAGTATGAGTGTTGGAGTAGAAGAATTTAATAATCATCATAAAAAACTTATTGAACTTATTAACAAGCTTTTTGATGCCATGAGTGAAGGTCAGGGGAAAACAGTCATAGGGGATATTCTTCAGGAGCTTCTCAAATACACCGAGTACCACTTCAGTGCCGAAGAAGCCAAAATGAAGGAACTTGGCTATCCTGCTTATCCCGGCCATCAGGCTGAACATCAGAAGTTTGTTGAAGAGGTCACCAAACTCTACCGAAAGTATCAGGGTGGGGATCTCTTTCTCTCTGTGGATACCCTCAATTTTTTGAAGGATTGGCTCAATAAACATATCCTGCAAACAGATATGGCTTACAAGCCATTTTTCACCAATAAAGGGATAAAATAAAGTCGGGAGGGGCGTATGAGGGTAGCCCTTATCTTGGGCAAAAATTTTGAGGAGATTGAAGCTATTACCCCTATTGATATCCTTCGTCGGGCTCAAATCGAGGTAGTCACCTACGGGGTAGGCACAAAAGAAGTGACGGGCAGTCACCAGATAACAGTACAGGCTGATGAACTCTTTGAAAAAACAGAGGATATTGATATTGAGGATTTTGATGGTCTTCTTCTTCCTGGTGGGCCTGGAGTGCAGGAACTGGTCAAAAACGAGGCCCTTCTTGAACTTATTCGCCGGTTTGTGAAGGCAGAAAAATGGGTTTACGCTGTGTGTGCGGCTCCCCTTCTTTTAGAGAGAGCAGGGGTTTTGAAAAACAAAAACTTTACCTGCTATCCCGGGACGGTTTCTTCTATCACTTCTGGTCATCACAAAAACGAACCTGTGGTGGTGGATGGCAAAATAGTGACATCGCAAGGGGTTGGAACGTCTTTGTTAGCTTCTCTGAAACTGGTGGAACTCTGGGTATCAGACGAAGAGGCAAGACAGTTAGCTGAGAGGGTGGTGTTTCAGGGGAAGTAGTACTCAGTACTCCTTCCCATTTCTTTTTTCTGTTGAGGGGATGGAAGCAAACTCACCAAAAAAGATGGTAATCTCTCTTTTGGCGCTTTCCCGCGAATCTGAGCCGTGAATGGCGTTGGCGGGCATTTCTGTTCCATAGGTATGTCGAATGGTTCCTTTGGCGGCCTTCTTGGGATCGGTAGCGCCCATGAGTTTTCGAAGATCTTCAATGGCGTTTTCTTTCTCCAGGACCATAGCCACAACTTTGCCCGAGAGGGTAAACTCTAAAAGTGAAGGGAAAAAAGGCTTCTCCACATGTTCGGCATAGAAGAGGCGCACCGATTTTTCTGTGAGTTTGAACATTTGAAGGTGGATAATTTTGAATCCATTTTTTTCAAGAATGCTGATAATTTCCCCAATGTGCCCCGCTTGACAGGCATCTGGCTTGATCATGGCAAAGGTTCTCTCTAACGCCATACCAGGCTCCTCATCGTATTCCTATTTATTTTCGGAAGAAAAAGGGATTTTCTTGAAAATATGAGGGATATTTCGCTGGATTTTTCTTGTGAGAGAAGAGATTACTTTAAAAAAATTTGGAGGTGAGATGGAGGGTAAGGTATTTGCATTTTTCTCAGGAAAGGAATATAATAAACCCATACCAAAAAAGCGAGGCAAATATGGCATCTCCTGTTTATTTTATTGATTTTCGTTCAAGAGGAAAAAGTATACTGGAAAAACTTGAAAAACTTATTCTCAAAGCGGGTCTTGAAGAGATCCCGATGGAGAAGAAGTTTGTGGCTATCAAGGTGCATTTTGGAGAGCCTGGGAATGTGGCCTATATTCGGCCAAACTATACCCGTCGTGTGGTTGAAGTTGTCAAGAGGTTAGGGGGGCTTCCTTTTCTCACCGATTGTAATACGCTCTACAAGGGACGGCGCTCCAATGCCGTGGATCATCTTCAATCAGCTCATGAGAATGGTTTTACTCCAGAAACCGTAGGGTGTGATATTATTATTGCGGACGGACTTCGGGGAACAGATTATCGGGAGATAGAGATTAATCTCAAGCATGTCAAAAAAGCCAAAATCGGAACGGCTATTGCTGAGGCGGATGTATTTATTTCTATTAACCATTTCAAGGGGCATGAGATGACCGGTTTTGGAGGAGCGCTGAAAAATATTGGAATGGGATGCGGAGCTGTCCCCGGAAAACTGGAGATGCATTCGAACTCTAAACCGAAGGTGAAAGAAGAAAAATGTATTGGTTGCAAGGCCTGTGAGATCAACTGTAATTATGGGGCTATCAAAATAAACGCGAATAGAAAAGCGGCGATTAACTATGATCTCTGTGTGGGATGTGGCCAGTGTGTGGCGGTATGTCGCTATGATGCGGCACAGGTTGTCTGGAACGAAGGGGGAAACAGTGCCTGGGAAAAGATTGATGAGTACACCTTCGCGGTGTTGAAAGACAAGCCCCATTTTCATATCAATTTTCTTATGGATATCTCACCGGATTGTGATTGCTGGAGTAGTCATGATGCTCCTATTGTCCCGGATATTGGGATTCTTGCTTCTCGTGATCCTGTGGCTTTAGACCAGGCCAGTGCTGACCTTGTCAATCAGGCTCCTGTGCTTGGTGGGTGTAAGATTACCGACAACCATCCGCATTATGATCCGGCAAGTGATCGTTTCTTTCTCATTCACCCTCATACCAACTGGCGAGAGGGGCTTGCGTATGCCGAAGCCATTGGGTTAGGGACAAGACAATACGATCTCATTCGCTTGGAATAATGAAAATCCTTGTTTTCTCAGACTGGCACCTTGATGCCGGGGATCCATTAGGCTGGTTTGGCTGGGACGAACAGAGATTTATTGAGAGACTTGAAAAGACCATTGCCTATTACCAGCCTGATAAGATTATTCTCAATGGAGATATTTTTGAACTCTACAGGTACCGAAAGGCCGAGATTGCTCGTATGTATCAAAACTTACTACGCTTTCTTCAGCGATATTCGGTGGTTTTTATTCGGGGGAATCATGATAGTATCAGCCATAGTGGATTAGATTACTATGAGATTTCCTATGAAGGAAAGCGTGTACTGGTCCTTCATGGTCACCAGGCCGATTTTTTGAATGGAAACAGCCTGATGAGATTTCTTGTCAGGATGGGAATGAAGATTCTCCGTCTTTTTTCTCATATCACCTTTATCAGGGAATGGTATATTCGTGTGTACAAACTCTTGGACACCAAGCCCTTAGATTCGAGAAGGGAAAACGACTTCAAATATCTTGCCTACGCTATTCGTCTTTTGGATAGAAAATATGATGCGGTGATTTTGGGACACACGCATCAACAAGAGGATCTAGTTTTGTATCAAAGAGGAAGGAAAAAATATTATCTCAACTCTGGAACCTGTTCCCGGGGTCGTTTTCAGGGGATCTTTTTTGATATTGAGAGATGGACATATACCTTGGTCAATGAGGGAGAAAACTAGCCTGAAAAAGGGAAGGGGAAGAGTTTTTCAAAAGGAGACCTTTGCACATTCGTGCAAAGGTCTC
>FQKF010028852.1_pt1 | contig 27649 bp, 25 predicted proteins | sample 1504521 | NCBI WGS metagenome assembly FQKF01 (sample SAMEA4475357, study PRJEB15587) | soil metagenome | biome: Soil; feature: Field | place: India | collected 2015-03-11 | depth 0 m
TGCGGGATGCTGGGTGCTTTAGTAGGCGCGTGGATAGGGGGACGCTATTCGTGGCAATTTACCTATCAGCTGGGCGGTTTGATGGGCTTCGCGCTGCTCTTCTTGCGCTTAGGCGTGCTCGAAAGTGGCCTGTTTGAGGCCATGAAAAAAACACAGCAGGCCTCCATGCGAGGCAATCTGGCTGTCCTCTTTGGTAATCCTTACCACCGACGGCGCTATTCGGCCGTTATTTTGATGGGCTTTCCAGGTTGGTTTGTCAATGGTATCGTGATGACGTTCACGCCTGAAATTGCTCGAAGCATGGGCATGAGCTCCATCCCATCGGTAGCTACGGTGTTCACCATGTTTTTTCTGGGCTTCACTTTCGGCGATTTCTCCTGTGGTCTGGTGAGCCAATGGCTGCAGAGCCGCAAACGGGCTATCTTGCTTTATTTATCTTCGTTTTCGTTATTGACAGTGGCTTATTTTGCCATAGGCCGGCTTTCGTTACAGGTTTATTACGGGCTTTTTTTGTTGATGGGTATAAGCGTAGGCTATACGATTGTATTGCTGACAAATGCCGCTGAAATGTTTGGCACTAACATTCGTTCGACGGTAACCACCTCAGCGCTCAATTTGCTGCGAGCCTCGGTCATTCCACAGTCATTGCTGTTTAGCGCACTCACCCCCGTGACGGGTGCGGCCGCAGCTGCAGCCATTACGGGCGTATGCTCGCTAGGGCTGGCCTTTTGGGGTTTTACCCAGCTGGAGGAGACCTTTCATAAAAGCCTGGATTTCACAGACTAAGCACCTTTTATGCCATGAAACGACGTGCTTTTTTGAAGCAAACCTCGTTGGCCTGTGGGTCGCTCCTTTTGGGCCGGTTTGCCTTTGTTGACGAGGCCACAACCGACGTGCTGGTAGTGGGTGCCGGTATTTCAGGACTTTATACAGCCTATATGCTTCAGGAGCGTGGCCTGACGGTGCGCGTACTGGAAGCCTCGCAGCGCATAGGTGGGCGGCTGCATACGTTAGACCATTTACCCTGGAAGCCCGAGACCGGGGGCACGGAAATTGGCGATGGCTATCGGCTGCTGTTGGAAATGGCTGAAAAGGTCGGCATCCGTGCCGTGGAACCTACGGGCGAGGACCCGCGCCGGACTCCAACGCTCTACGTGGTGCGCGGTCAAAAAGTATTGGATAAAGAATGGCCTGCCTCGCCACACAACCAACTACTCGAGTCAGAAAAGAGGCATGTGCCTGCTGCTTTAGAGGCGGCTTTGCTTGGCCCTATCAATCCGCTTCAGGCGATGGAAGACTGGTACGACCAACGCTTTTCGGAATTCGATGTGGCAGTGTCGGATTTGCTGCGGCGGCGGGGTGTTTCGGAGGAGGCGATACGCCTCATGGGGGCGAACGCCAACACGAACGATCTGGCGACCACCTCAGCCCTGTACCTATTTCGGGCGCTCACATTTCGCCAAAAAGGCGGCAGCCGGAAAGTATTGCGCATACAGGGTGGTAGCCAACGCCTGCCGGAAGCGGTGGCAGCGCAGCTGCGTGGGCGCATAGAGCTGGGCAAGCAGGTAGTGCGCATCCACGACCGCGGGCAGCGTGTCAGTGTGCGCTGTGCTGACGGTGCTGAATACTGGGCCCGTCATGTCGTCGTAACGGTGCCGATGTCGGTCATGAGCGGCATCCGGTTTACCCGCGGTCTGACGCCTATACACCAGCAGGCTGCCCAACAGCTGCCTTACACGCGCATCACGCAGCTGCATGTGGCTTTCCGTCAACCTTTTTGGGAAGACGACGGCCTGCCGGTGAACATGTGGACCGACGGCCCGTTTGGACGCATTTTCCTCAACCACGGCCAAAACAGCCAGCAGGGCCTCATTTGCTGGGTCAATGGCAGCCAGGCAGCAGCCTTAGACCAACGCACGGACAGGGAAATATCCAGCGCTTTCTTGCGCGAAATGAAGAGCCTGCGCCCCGCCTCTGAAAACCAGCTAGAAGTGCTTCATATCCACTCCTGGGGGAATAATCCCTGGGCCCGAGGTGCTTATTTCCACCTGGCGCCCGGGCAGGTTTATCGCTTTTTCCCGGCGCTCTGCCGCCCTGTGGGTCGCATTTATTTCGCTGGAGAGCATTTAGGGCTGAAAAACAACGGCGTCGAGGCAGCCTGCGAAAGCGCCGCCGCTGTTGTAGAACAAATAGCGCTTCAATAAAAATTTCTTGAGAAAAAGAAAATGGCAGATAAACATGAGCAACATCCTACGCGGACGCGCCCACGTGTATGGCGACAACATTGATACCGACCGCATCATTCCGGGCAAATACACCAAAACGCTCGATAGCCAGTCGCTGGCCGAACACGTACTGGAAGACTTGGACCCGGACTTTCGCCACCGCATGTTACGCGGCGACTTTGTGGTGGCGGGCAACAATTTCGGCTGTGGCTCTTCGCGCGAGCAAGCACCCATAGCCCTGCAAACGGCCGGAGTGTCGGCTGTCATCGCACGCTATTTCGCCCGTATTTTTTTCCGAAATGCCATCAACATTGGCCTACCGGTGCTCGAGATTCCGGAGCACGACATTGCGCAGGGCGATGAATTGGAGGTGGACTTAGCCAGCGGTATAGTGTACAACTGCTCTACTGGCAAAGTGTATCAGGCGAAACCGCTGCCCGAAGTGATGCTCCATATCTTGCAAGCCGGCGGATTAGTGAACTATCTACGAGAACACAAAACCTTCTAAATCTGGGCTATGGGAGGAATGACGACCGCTGAAAAAGTACTGTTTAAGAAAACGGGCCAGCGCGTACGGCCAGGTGATATTGTCATTGCTCCGGTGGACGGGCTGATGGCCACCGATACTACGGCTCCTGGCGCCATTAAGGCGTTTGAAAAGATGGGGGGGCAGCACGTATGGGCACCCGAAAAGTGCGCCCTAGTCATTGACCACGCGGCTCCGGCTCCCAGTGAGCGCATCGCTAACTTACACCGCCTTATGCGTGAATTTGCTCGGCAGCAAGGGGTCCGCCTGTTTGAAATTGGCGAAGGCATCTGCCACCAAGTTATGGTGGAGCAGGGCTACGTTCGCCCAGGCTACCTCTTTACGGGCGCCGATAGCCACACGCCTACTTATGGAGCGCTCAATGCTTTCGCCTGTGGCGTAGGGGCTACCGACCTGGCCGCTGTAATGCTGACAGGCAAAATCTGGCTTAAAACACCGGCCACGCTCCGCATTCGCTGCCACGGCCAGCTGCGCCCTGATGCCAGCGCCAAAGACCTCATCCTGTTTCTCACCGGAAAAGTGGGTATCTCTGGAGCTACTTACATGTCTGTGGAGTTTGAAGGCGAGGTGTTTGAGCACATGACGTTGGCCAGTCGAATGTGTGTGGCCAATATGACCGCCGAAATGGGCGCCAAGGCGGGGTTTGTGCACCCAAGAGGCCTGAAGTTGCCTTATCCCTTCGAGGCTATAGAGCCTGACCCTTCTGCTGAATACGCACAAACGATAGAAGTGGACATCGGTGAGCTCCCGCCGCAGATAGCTGCGCCGGAGTCGCCCGATAATGTGCATCCGATTGACCGCTATGTAGGTACGCCGGTGCATTATGGCTTCATCGGCACTTGCGGCAATGGTCGCTTAGAGGATTTGCAAGCGGCAGCGCGCATCCTGCGCGGCAAGCGACTGTCCGAGGGGGTGCGCTTGGTGGTTGCTCCGGCCTCGCGTTCGGTGTTGCTTGATGCTATGCTTGATGGCACCGCTCACGCTCTAGTAGAGGCTGGCGCTACCCTCATTACTCCAGGCTGCGGCCCTTGTGTAGGTAGCCATGAGGGCGTACCTGCCGACGGTGAAACGGTCATCTCTGCTGCCAATCGTAACTTCCGCGGGCGCATGGGAAACCCCCGGGCACAAATTTTTCTGGCCTCACCCGCCACAGTGGCTGCCTCGGTATTGGCAGGATATATCTCACCGCCCCCAAGCGTCGAACAGGGTGTCTGACCTGTTGACCAAACGGAGGCAAACCGACGTTCTCATCATGAAAAAAACTTTTTGGGGCTGGTACTTGCTCGCCTCCCTAACGCTGGCCTACACCGTTACAAACGGCCTGGTGCTCAATTCACTACCCATCTTCTATCCGGAGCTCGTACGCGAATTTGGCTGGAATCAGAGCGAAGTAACGCGCCCAGCACAACTGCTTTTTCTACTGGTGGCTATGCTATCACCTTTTGTAGGCATTCTCTTAGACCGATTTAGCACGCGCCACGCGGTGTTGACTGGAGCAGTGCTGATGACGCTGGGCATTTTTGCCTTCGCACACGTCCAGACGCTGACGGCCATGAGTGCCATCTACCTGCTGTTTTCGGTTAGCTTGGTGCTGTGTGGCATTATTTCGAGCATGTACCTCCTCACACGTTGGTTCGTGCGCTATCGGGGCGTGGCTGTGGGTATCTTTCTGCTGGGGTCCAGCTTGGGCGGCGCTATTTTTAACCCATTAGCGGAGGTGTTTATCCGGAACATGGGCTGGCGCTCGGCAGCTACCGCTTTAGCGACTGTTGCGCTGGTGGTGTTGGTAGCTCCTTTGTTTTTCTTCGTGCGCAACACCCCTCAAGAAATGGGTCTGCAGCCGGATGGCGCCACTTCGCTCGAACCACTTCCCGATACTCCCGCTGTTCAAAAGTCTATTCCCTCCTGGAGTGGCCCTACTTTGCCTCAAATCGTACGCACGCCCACTTTTTACCTCATTCTGGTGGCTACGGCAGCCATGTGGTTCACCATATTGGCGGTCGTGCAGCACCAAGCTCTGTACCTAAAAGACCTTGGTGGCTATTTGCCTGCCGGCTCTATCCTGGGTGTGTTTTTCACTTGCAGTCTTATCGGCAAAGTTTTCTTCGGCTGGCTCAGCGACCGCTTCGAAAAGAAATATATCATGCAATTGGCCACCCTTAACATGGTGGTAGGCTCTCTGCTGCTGTATCTGTCCGACCGAAACCCTCAGATACTTACGTGGGCCTATGCCATCGTTTTTGGTATCGGCTTCAGCGGTACGTTTACCATCATTCAGGTGCTCATCGCAGATTACTACAGCGGCCCTCATTACGGCAAAATACTGGGGCTGTATACGATGATAGACACGCTGGCAGGGGTCAGCGGCATCAGTTTTTTGGGTTTTGTGCGTTCCAGCAGCGGCTCATACCAGACGGGTTTTCTGGTAATGCTGATTTTGTGCACTTTAGCGGCGATTTGCATTCCGTTTATCCGCAAAACGCATTTCGCTGCTGATGAATATCGAAAAACGACTTGAAGAGTCACTTATCGTCCGACTCATTGCCGTGGGAGAAGCGCTCAAACGCCGCCGCGATAAAATTTGCCAGGAACTTGGCATTTCTGCCCAGCAGTGGCTCATTTTACTGCATTTAGCCAAAGACCCTAATCTGGCCTTTTTTACAAAAGAAAAGCACCGGAAGCCTATGCTGGCTTCTGAAATTGCACGCAGCTTAGACGTGTCGCGGCCTAATGTAACCAAGTTGCTCAACGTCTTGCTCGAAAAAGGCCTTATCGAGCAGGTCAAGGACCGCAACGACCATCGCCGCAAACGCATCGAACTATCGGATACAGGACGTTCCTTGGTAGAGTCGTTGCAGCCTATGCGCCTTCAGCTGAATGAGCAGTTGTTTGAGGGCTTTGACCGCCAGGAAATGCAGGCTGCCCTGCGCTTTTTGGACAACTGCTTAGCTCGAATGAACGAATTTTAATGCTCAAATTACTTCAATCTATGCGATACCTTCTTTTCCTTACGGTCTTTTTCTTTGGGCTGTATTCGGTTACTGCCCAGTCTGCTTTGGGCGGCGAGGGTAAAATTTTGAACACAGGAGGCACCTATCTCTACTATGAGGTAGGAGGTAAAAGAAGGGGAGTTCCGATTGTGTTCGTGCACGGTTTCACGCTCGATGCCCGTATGTGGGAGCCTCAATGGAAAGCCTTTGGCAAGCGTTTCCGTACGGTGCGTTACGATGTGCGCGGCTTTGGGCGATCAGCCGAAGCAAAGGAACCACACGACCCTGCCGCTGACCTGCTGGCGTTGCTCGACCATTTGAAGATAGAGCGGGCGCATTTAGTAGGCCTTTCCATGGGCGCTAACATTGCTCTCAATTTTGCCGTGCGCTATCCTCAGCGGGTACTCAAGGTGGTGGCCGCCGCTCCCAATCTCGACGGATTTACCGACTATACTCCGGAACTTTTCGCTGCCTTCGGCCAGGTCTTCGGAGCCGTGGCACAAAGCGGTTGGAACGAAACCACACAAAATCTCTGGCTCAAGGTACCGCTGCTGCAATTGCAGGTGCCCCACGTTTCGCGTCAGGCGCTGGTTGAACAAATGGTGCGCTCCTACCTCGGCACGCAATTTATCAACCCGGCCGCCGCACCTCAATACGGCCAACCGCCCACCATAGAACGCTTAGGGGAGCTGAAGGGCCCTGTACTAGTCCTCGTAGGAGAAAGAGACGAGGAAAGCATTCAGCGCATCGGCAACATTATCGCTCAAAAAGCCCTCAATGCTCAGCGACTCCTCTTGGCCGAGGCCGGCCACCTGAACAACCTGGACCAACCCGAACGCTTCAACATAGCCGTGCTGCGCTTTTTAGAGAAAAAACCGTGAGCATAAACCCTATGCGCTACAAGGCCCTTGCTTTACAGACTACGTGCTTCGCTGTCAACACCGCTGCTACACCACGGGAGGCCCGTGAGCGCATGCTCCGCACCGCCGAGCGCATAGAACGGCAAATTCAAGCTTCCAAACGCTTCATCGGCCCGGATGTACGGCTGGTTGTCTTACCCGAGTACTTCCTCACCGGCTTTCCCATGGGCGAGACCATCGCCGAATGGCAACAAAAGGCCTGCCTGAGCTCTAATGACCCCATATGGACGGTACTGGGTCAGATTGCTCAACGCCAGCAAGTCTTCCTGTCGGGCAACGCTTACGAATTGGATGAACATTTTCCTACCCTGTACTTCCAAAGCAGCTTCATCTTTTCTCCTACCGGCGAACGCATCCTCAACTACCGGCGGCTGAACAGCATGTTTGCGCCAACGCCCCACGACGTGTGGGACAGATACTTAGAGGTCTATGGATTAGAAGCCGTCTTCCCTGTAGCTAATACAGAGCTTGGCCGTTTAGCTTGCATCGCCAGCGAAGAAATCCTCTACCCTGAAATCGCTCGGTGCCTCCTGATGCGCGGGGCCGAAGTATTCCTCCACTCTACTTCTGAAATAGGTAGCCCACAACTAACTCCTAAAAATATAGCCAAACTGGCCCGCGCCATTGAGAATATCGCTTATGTCGTTTCGGCCAACTCCGCCGGCATCGCCGATATAGACATTCCTTTTGCTAGTGCCGACGGAGGCTCAAAAATCGTCCACTACGAAGGACACGTACTCGGCGAAGCTGGCTTCGGTGAAAGTATGGTGGCTCATGCCACGCTCGACATTGACGCCTTGCGCGCTTACCGAGCACGCCCTGGCATGACCAACTACATAGCCCGCCAACGCTTCGAACTCTTCGCCGACAGCTATGCGCGTTACAGCTTTTATCCGCCCAACACCTTCTTGCGCAAAAAACCAGAGCGAGCCGATTTTTTAGAGAACATCCGGCGGGCGGCCAGCCGATGGAATGAATAGGGCACCCATCGCATCAGACTTCCTCCGGCAAGGTCCCGCTCTGCCAAGGCTCCCGCCCCGCCAAAATCTATTCCCAGGGCTGTGCCCGCAAACCCACCCATCCCCGACCTTTGCCTAAAAAATCGTCGCCATGCTTACCCTGACCCAACCTTCGCTCCTGCGCACGCAGGCTTACATCGGCGGCCGCTGGGAAGATGCTCTTTCGGGCCGCACTTTTCCCGTGTACAATCCTGCCGTTGGCGAGGTGCTGGCCGAAGTGGCCGACTGCGGCCCGGCCGATACCGAGCACGCCATTGCCGCGGCAGAGGCGGCTTTTCCCGCTTGGCGGGCCAAAACGGCGGCTCAGCGGGCCAACCTGCTGTGGCGTTGGTATGAGCTTATCCTGGAGCACGCCGAAGACCTGGCGCTGCTGATGACCCTCGAACAGGGCAAGCCATTGGCCGAAGCGCGTGGAGAAGTGCGCTATGGCGCTTCCTTCGTCGAGTGGTTTGCCGAAGAGGCGCGCCGGGCTTACGGCGACATCATTCCGCCACATGGCCCGCGCATGCGGCTGCTGGTGTTCAAGGAACCCGTGGGTGTGGTGGCCGCCATCACGCCGTGGAATTTCCCTAACGCTATGATTACGCGCAAGGTAGCGCCCGCCCTGGCGGCGGGCTGCACGGTGGTCGTCAAGCCCTCAGAGGAGACACCCCTGTCGGCACTGGCCTTGGCCGAGCTGGCCGAACGGGCAGGCTTTCCTGCGGGCGTGTTCAACGTCGTTACAGGCATGGATGCCGACGCTATCGGGCAGGCGCTAACGCAAAGCCCGGTGGTGCGCAAGCTGTCATTCACGGGCAGCACAGCCGTAGGCAAGCTGCTCATGCGTCGCTGTGCTGATACGGTCAAGAAAATCTCGCTCGAATTGGGCGGCAACGCTCCGTTCATTGTCTTCGACGACGCTGACGTGGACGCCGCTGTGGAGGGAGCTATGGCCTCCAAGTTTCGCAACACGGGCCAGACGTGCATCTGTGCCAATCGGCTGTTCGTGCAGCGTGCAGTTTATGAGCCTTTTGTCGAAAAATTTGCCCAGGCTGTGCGCAGCCAGAAAGTCGGCTCCGGCCTGGAGGCAGGCGTAACCGTAGGGCCGCTCATCAACCAGCGCGCCGTGGAGAAAGTCGAGCGCTTGCTGAGCGACGCCGTGGTGAAGGGCGCCTGCATACTCACCGGCGGTGCGCGGCGCGAGGGCACGTTCTTCGAGCCGACTGTTGTCAGCGACGTGCGCCCGGGCATGGCCCTGTTGGAAGAGGAAATTTTCGGCCCCGTAGCGCCCGTTATTGCCTTCGATACGGAAGAGGAAGTCATCCGCATGGCCAACAACACCATTTACGGCCTGGCGGCCTACTTCTACGGGCGTGATGTGGGCCGCATCTTTCGCATGGCCGACGCGCTCGAATACGGCATGGTGGGCGTCAACACCGGCATTTTGGGCGCGGCAGTAGCGCCTTTCGGTGGCATGAAACAAAGCGGCATTGGCCGCGAAGGTTCGCGGTATGGGCTGGAAGAGTTTCTGGAAATCAAATACGTGTGCTTAGCCGGCTTGTAGTCTTTAGCGCTTGAGCAGCCGGCGTGCGCAGTGGAAGCCACCCTGTTGCACAACGAGCGTATAGACTCCGGAAGGCAATTCCTCGGTTAAGAGTGTTTCGGTCTCCAGCCCGCTCGGGCGCGTCAGGACGACGCGGCCCAGCGCATCGAAAAGGGTGAGCTGCCATGGCCCGGCTGAGCTCATGCGCACATGAAAGCGGTCGGTGAAAGGATTGGGAAAGACCTGCAGGGCGTCTTCCAGGGCGTGTACCGCTAAGGCGGGTGAGTACTGCAGGCTGCCGTCGTAGTCCTCTATACGCAGGCGATAGTGCAGGCGTTCGGCAAAAGGCGGCGCGGGGTCAGTAAAAGTATAGCGCTGCACCTGGCGGCTGTGGCCCTGAGCGGGTACCTGACCGATGTCGTCCCAGTGTTGCAGCCCGTTGGTGCTGCGTTGCAGCACAAAGCGCGCCGTGTTGGTTTCCGTGTATGTTTTCCACTGCAGCCGCACCTCACCGGTGGGCACCCGGAAGGCCATCAGCGCATCCAGTTCGACGGGCATGGGCGGTGCAAAGGGCGACAACGTACTCCATGCTGGCCCGGGAGGATTGCCACCTACCATAAGAGTGCCGTTGGAGGGGCCACCCGAAGCGCCGGATACATCCGTCAGCGTCGTGTCCGAGCCCTCGTTGAAGTGGTACAAGCCCACCGTGCTGGTATCGGTGGTGAAGGGCGCCGAGGGTGGCGTGAAATTGCTCGTGTAGCGGATGATATTGGAGATGCGCAATTCGTCTAGCCAGCCGCTGTAATAAAGCGAGCCGGGATAGTCATGCTTTTCTGCACCCAGCACTAAGAAGGGATCGCTATTAGGGTAAGCCGTATAGCGCCCGTCGCGGTAGCTGATATTGCCCGTATTGGGTGAGGAAGCGCCTGAGGCATCCAGCACACCATTGACGAACAGCCGCACCTGGCCGTTAGAGGCGTTGCGCGTGATGGCAATGTGGCGCCAGACACCGTCGTCCACAATGGTGCTGCCGCATACGCCAGTGGTGCTGTTATTGGCCACCTGTACCCCTACCACAATGCGCCGGTTGCCTAAGGCGATGCCATAGTCGCCGTAGTCGCCGTCGCCGAAAATGTCACGGTCAATCATGATGTTAGCAAAATACCACTGGTTGGCAGCACACACGTTGGCCGTATTTTCGCCCGGCAAGGCGCGCATCCAGAACTCAATGGTAAAGTCGTGGCTGACATCCACGGGCCGGTGTGGAGCGTCAATAGGGATTTTTACCCGGTCAATGTCGTCAGGACCATGTCCGTAAAAACGCAGCGAATACTCTTGCGCTGTCAGTGTGTGCGCCCAGCCCAGCAGCGCACACATCCAAAGACGAATTGAGGCGTTACGCATAGGAAACTGTTTTTAACAACTCTGGAAAACCGGCCCTCTGCGGTTGCGTGTGCTGTTCGACTAAAGGCCGCTTACACGCTCGGCCGCGTAAGCCGCCGCTCCGATGATACCGGCATTATTAAGCAATTGCGCCGGTACGACACCGGCGCGAGGCATCAGGTATTGGGCATATTGGTCAAAGTATTTGCTTTCGCCTCCGCCCAGGATAAACAGGTCGGGTGAGAAGAGGCGCTCTAAATGATGCAGGTACTCGTTGAAGCGCTTCGCCCAGGCGGTGCGGCTGATTTTGGCGCGCTCGCGAGCAGCAGAGGAGCAGAAGGTTTCAGCGGGTTTGTTCTTCTTCCATAGGAGGTGCCCCAGTTCAGTGTTTGGCACCAGCATGCCGCGATAGAAAAGCGCCGAACCCAGGCCCGTGCCGATAGTGATGAGGATGACCAGCCCCTGCTCGTTACGCCCAGCGCCATAACGCATTTCGGCCACGCCGGCTGCATCGGCGTCATTGGTGGCATACACGGGCGCACCACAGGCCTGGCTGAAGATCCCTTCTACACTCTCGCCTATCCACCCGGCGTCAATGTTGGCTGCCGAATGGGCAATGCCGTCTTTGATAATGGCCGGAAAGCCGCACCCCACCGGACCGCGGTAGTCGAAAAAGGCGACCACCTCAGCAAAAGCAGTGCTCAACGCCTCCGACGTGGCCGGCTGTGGCGTCGGCACCCGATAGCGCTCGCCCTGGAGCCTACCGCTTTGCACATCCACTAACGCACCCTTGACGCCGGAAGCGCCGACATCTATGCCCAAAATTAAGTCCATGGAAAAATAGCGTTTGCTTGACGCGGCTAATTTAGGCGCTTTGCCGATTTCACGGCCAACCGGATGAAAAAGTTACGCACCCTGGAGCAGTGTCACTTCCCGGCTGTTTCCAAAACTACTTCACTTCTCCTATCAGGATGAGGTTGCCATTTGTCTCAATGGCGCGCGCGTGCTCAAAAACCCGGCAAAACACGCCTTGATAAAACGCCTGTGAGGCCTGGCGATTGGCGTCGCTATTATATAAGCGGTTGTACAGCAGCAGCCCGCCCGGCCACAGGCACTGGCGGCAGGCCCGGAGAAAATCGGCAGTCTCAAACGGCGCCGGAGTGTAGTCGTCCTCAAAAATATCCACGGAAATGAGGTCGAAATGTCCCTCCGTAACCCGGATGAAATGCTCAGCGTCAGCCACCACAATGTCCACGCGGCTTTTCAGGCGCGGCAAGGTGTATTTAGAGGCAAGGTGCACGATGGCCTCGTCCCACTCTACGGCAGTGTAGCGGTATTGACGGCCATAGACTCTTTCCAAGATGAACGGAACGCTGCCCAGGCCGAGGCCCAGTACCAGCACATCGGTAAAGGGGCGGCTTTCCAGGTCGAGTTGACCAAAGGCAATAGTAAAGTTGTGGTAGAGGTCGTCCCAGGAATAGATGGCATTTCCGCTGAGCAGCTGGAGGCGTCCGCGGTCGAGCACGACGGTCAGCTGCGGGTTTTTGGGCGAGGAGAGGCGCTCCAGCGTTAGCGGGTGGAGGTACGAAAGCCATTTTTTCCAGAGAGGGAGGTGCATTGAAGAAGCCTAAAGAATTAAAAAAGCGGAGAACGGAAGTTGGGCCGGGTATGGGTGCCTTTTCCTTTAGGGGCGTCTGAGGTAATAAACTTAGTATTCAAACCGGTAAATTCGTCCAGCATCGGCGGTTATCCAGCCTCTGTGTTCTAAAGCAAACACATTGGTGGCATTAGCGTTGGCGGGCAGGCCGCACAGAGGTGTCCAGGAGCGTCCGCCGTCGTCGGTGCACCAGAAGAGGCCTCCGTCGCCAACGAGGAAGCCGCGCTGTTCGGACACAAACCACAGCGCGCGGAAGGGCTGATGGCGCTGCCCTGTACTGCCGCCCTGGCGGATGGTCTGCCAGGACTGGCCGCCGTCGGTTGTTTTGAGCAGCGTGCCGTTGCGCCCACAAATGTAGCCCACTCGTGGTGAAGGAAAGTGCACCGAGCAGAACAAATCGCCCCGAGGCGATTGGCGTTGCCAGGAGCGTCCTCCGTCGTCGGTGTGGAGCACCCAGCCCAGCCCTACAGCGCAACCCGTGAGCGAGTCGGTCATCCACACATCGTACAGGCTATTGACGAAGGTATGCAAGGTATCTATGTACCACACCTCCGGCCATAGCTTGCGCACCAGCCCTACCTGAAATCCATCGCCCGACACCAGCACAGCGTGGCGATAACTCCAGAAAAAGGCGCTGCGGTGCCAGTTGTAATCCGTGCGAAACGTGTGCCAGTGTGGGTCGTCGGGCCAGCGAATGAGCGCCAGGCCGTGCAGCCCCACAGCATAGCCCACGCCAAAACTGTCGAACATGACGTGCTCCAAGCGATTGACCACCGTCGTATCCGCGCGCCAGGAGCGCCCTCCGTCCTGCGTAGAAAGCAGATGCCCCCGCACCCAGGCCGCCCCCGCCGTAGCAAACCCGTGCAAACTATCCGTGAACCACACCGACGTAATGTCTTCCGATACCGGCGCACGTACCTCCTCAAAAGCCAGCAATGGCAGCGCGTCTTTTCGGCAGCCCCCTGCTAACACCCACAGTAATAACAAAAATGCTCTCATGGCGTCCGTTTTATGGCGATAGCTCGCCCAATAATGCGCCTAAACGTTGGCTCGTTGAGGCCGATAACCCCAAATCGCATAAAAAGCCACATAAGCAAAACACACCAACGGTACCACCAATGCCATGCGCATGCCACCCCATTGCGACAGCAAGCCCGCCACCGGCGGCATCACCGCTCCACCCACAATGGCCATGATGACCAAAGACGAAGCCAGCTTTTGCTCCGATGGTCCCATCTCCTTAGTGGCCAGCGCAAACACCGTTGGGAACATGATGCTCTGGCAAAAATAAACCAGCGAAATGCAGGCAATCGCCGTCAGGCCACCCATCAGTAGTGCCAGAGCCACGAGGGCCACCGCTGCCACACTGTACCCTACCATCACGTGACGCGGAGCCGTGCGCGTCATCAGGTACGTACCCACAAAACGGCCCAGCATGAAAAGCACCAACGCAAACGAGGCGTGATAGCCCGCCATTTGCTCCAAGGTCATGTTCTCTACAGCCTTTTTGATGGCGCTGTGCCAGAACTCGGCGTACGGCACCACAGGCGCCAGATGCTTTGAGGCGGAGAAATCCATTTTAAAATCCACGAAATACCCCCACAGCGTCGCCTGCGCTCCTACATTAGCAAACTGCGCCACCACGCCCAGCGCCAGGTGGCGATAGCGGCGCAGCAACCTCCTCACACTCGTGCGCCCTTCGGCCTGCTCCGCCTCGCGGCCTACCTCCGGCATGCGCGTTAGCCAGAACAGCAGCGCCACCAGCAGTACTGCGCCTGCAATGGCGCCATACGGCCCGCGCACCGATAGTGCCTCCTCCACACGCGCTGCCTCAATCTGCTCGGGGGTCATCGCTGCCAGCACCTCAGGCGTGTACTCTTGCTGCGAAAAAATGAATAGGCTGCCAATGACCGGCCCTAAAATGATGCTGATGCCGTTGAACGACTGCGCAAAATTGATGCGCCACTCTGCCCGCTTCTCATCGCCCAGCACTGTTACGTACAGATTGGCCGCCGTCTCCAAAAAAGCCAGCCCGGAGGCGATGGTGAACAGAGCAAACAGGAAAAAGCCGTAGATTTGTACCTTTGCCGCCGGCAAAAACAGCAACCCGCCTGCCGCATAAAGCAACAGCCCGGCCAGAATGCCTCTCTTGTAGCCAAAGCGCTGCATGAAAAGACCCGCCGGTATGGCCATGACGAAATAGCCCAGATAAAATGCCGAGTCCACAATGCCCGCCTGCCAGCGCTTGAGGTCTAGCGCAAACTGGAAATGCCGAATCAGCGAGCCGTTGAGGCTGTTGGCTAAGCCCCACAAGAAGAAAAGGCTGCACACCAAGGCAAAGGGTAGCCAGTAAGCGTTGCGGTAATAATGGGTCATGTGTGTTTTGTTTTGTGGTGAGCGTTTTTGCCAGACAAGTTTGGAAGCTGCTGGGCCAAACTTGTCTGGCCGTTACTTAGCCAAACGGGTTTGGCGATTACTGAGTTTGCTGGAGGTGGCGCAGCCGAAACGCCTGATCAGGGGCGTCGAGGACGCGCTCGGTAATGAACAGCACAGTGCGGCGTTCGCCGGGCAACAGGTCAAAGTAGTTGTCGGAAAAGTGGCCGGGGGCGTCCGTGCTCAGGCGCACGTTTTTAGCCAACACAGGGCTTTCCAGTTCCAGCAGATAGCCTTCGTTAGCGGGGCTAACGCGCATGCTAACGCGAGTGTCGGGCAGGAGGAGTTTTTTGGGAGATACGAAGTAAAACAGGCGCCGGCTCAGCAGTTCGCCCGAAGACGAAAGGAGGCGGATGTCGGCCACGGCGTCTTCCTCTTTGTGGCGGTCGAGCAGGGTGCGCACAGTTGTTTGCCAGAGCATGCGCGCCGAGTCGGGGCGCAGCACCAAATTGGGCACGATGACCTCGCTGAGGCGTTTGCCTGTAAGGGTAAGGGCACGCACCTGCAGCGTAACAACCACCGAGTCGTCGGGCACGTCGGCGCTGGCGAAGACTTTCATAATGCCATCCTCCACAATGGGCAGGGCTACTACGGGTCGGAAAGCCTCGCGGGCGTAGTAATGGAAGGCCTTCCAGCGACCGTAGTAGTCTATGCTCGACCACGAGGCCACAGGCCACACGTCGTTGAGTTGCCAGTAGAGCGTGCCCATACAATAGGGTTTGTTGCGCCGATGGGCCTCCATGCCGGTGCGCATGCCTTCGGCCTGTAAGAGCTGGCTGACATAGACGAAGTCCTCGAACGTGCGCGGCACGCGAAAGTCACGCCGCAGGTACTCGGCAATGAGCGCATTGCCGCGCGGATGCTTCTGGTGATTGAGCATCACCTTGCTGTCCAGCACACGGTCTTCCGGTTGACTGAACGACTCGATGGTGGCCCAATCCGGGAAGGACTGGAAGCCAAACTCGCTCATGAAGCGCGGAACTTTTTTATTAAATACCTCAAACGGCTCCTCGTCGTGCCAGACGCCCCAGTAATGGGCGTCGCCTTCGCGCAGCGATTTGGGGTTGCCGCGGCCATACTTGGGCGAGCTCTCCCAATAGGGTATGCCGCCGCCGTAGTTGGCCACATAAATAGGCAGCAGGTCTTGAAACAGTATCTCGTAGTCGCGCCACAGTTGTTTGCGCTGGGCTTCCGTGAAGGCCATCTGCCAGCCCCAATGATGCCAGCCCTCACTGTTTTCGTTGTTACCGCACCACAAGGCAATACACGGGTGCTGACGCAGGCGTTCGATTTGCTCCAGTGCTTCGGCGGCAGCATTTTTCAGAAACCGCCCACCGCCTGGATACATGGCGCAGGCATACATAAAGTCTTGCCATACCAAAATACCGCGAGCATCGCACAGGTCGTAGAAGATGTCGTCTTCATAGATGCCGCCGCCCCAAACACGCAGCATGTTCATGTTGGCTGCCACGGCGTCGTCGAGCAGACGCTGATACTGCTGCGGCCCGACGCGGTCTTGGAAAATGTCCATTGGGATGTAATTGGCACCTCTGGCAAAGACGGGCCTGCCGTTGAGGCGGAAATAAAACGGCTGGCCTGTGCGGTCTGGCTCGGCCGCGAGTTCGATAGTGCGGATGCCCGCGCGCACGTGGCGCTGCTCAATGAGCTCGTAGCCGCGCTTGAATTCTAAAGCGAAATTGTACAGGTGCGGTTCGCCCATGCCCACACACCACCACAGACGTGGGTTGGGCACGCTGAAGGTGATGGAGTCTTCTCGAACGCCAACCTCTGCGTCGCGGGTCTCGATGCTCTTGCGCCGGCCGTCCATGATGGAGACGTCCAACCGCATCGGCACATCGGCCCGATAACGGAAGCGGGCCACCATGCGGGCTTCTTTTTCGGTGATCTCCTGGGCGGTGATGAAGACATTTTCCAGCAAAAAGTCGTTCCAGGCCAGCAGTTCGGGTTCTTTCAGAATGCCACAGCCGACGAAGCGCGGGCCCCAGTCCCAGCCGTAATGGAACTGCGCCTTACGTGTGAGGGTGCGGATGCCGCCGGGTAATTCGTAGCCCAAGGCCTGCCATTCGGGTTCCACCTTCTTGATGGGGCTTTCAAAGTAGATGTGCAGTTCGTTGCCTGTAGGCTTGAGCAAATGCCTCACATCGGCCGTCCAGGTGCGAAACATGTTTTCCGTCTCCAGGATGAGGCTGTCGTTGAGAAAGATGAGGGCATAAGTGTCTATGCCTCGGAAGACCATTTCCACGTGTTTACGCTCTAGCACGGCGGCGGGTGCGTCGAAAGTGCAGCGGAACTCCCAATCTTCGCGTTCGATCCACTGCAGTTTCTCCTCGTTGGTTCCGTAAAACGGGTCTTCTATCTGGCCGCTGGCCAGCAGGGCGGTGTGAACGCTGGCGGGCACACGGGCGGGCATCCAGTCGCCTGTGTGTGCTTTTCGGAACGACCAGGCCGCCTGCACGGGTTGGCGCAGCGGCACAGCAGTGGTTTGGGTTTCGGCCGGCATGTATGCAAGGAGCAAAAAGAGGAGCAATAAAATCAGTCGCATGCGTTCGAGTTAGGTGGCGGCCGCCGAAGCGGCACAGGTGTCGCGGGCAAAAATCCAGCATTGCGCGCAAATGGGCGGAGGGTTGTTGGCTGGAAATGCGGACAATGACGACGCAAAAGCCCCTCAAAGGCGGAATGCAAGGCGAATAAAGCCCACAGAACCTCAGCGGAGCCAAGACAGGGCAGTCGCAATGCAAGGTCGCCGTGAATAGGGTCTTGCCACAAAGGCATTAAGAGACTCAGGAGAGCATGGACAGGTCTTCAGGTTATTACGAATGAGCGAATGGCGTACGAATTATTCGCGCATTCGCAGCAACTAACTGACCTTACGAAAGGCTGCTTTGAGGCAAAAGGCTGAAAAAACTACAGAGACCGCGAAGAAACACAGAGGTGCTTTTCACGGCTGTCTTGCCTGCGTAACAGCCGTCATTTAGACGGTCTACGGCGGTACATCGGCAAATTCACGATGCCTAACCGCTGGAAGAAATGTCCCAGGGATACGCGAAGTACTCCTAGCCCATACTTGACGCTGCGGCGGAAGTTGATGCTGGAGGCCTCCTCGAAGTACTTGGTTGGGCAAGTAACCTCTGCAATGTCGAAGCCGGCATAAATGATTTGCGACAGCATCTCGTTGTCAAAGACGAAGTCGTCTGAGTTTTGTTCGTAATTGATGGTTTCCAGCACCTGTCGGCTGAAGGCGCGGTAGCCGGTGTGGTACTCCGACAGTTTGTACCGCAACAGCAGGTTTTGCACCAAGGTAAGAAAGCGGTTGGCCACGTACTTGTAGAGCGGCATGCCACCTCGGAGGGCACCCATGCCCAGAATGCGAGAGCCCAGCACCACCGGATACAGCTCTTCTCCAATGATGTTTACCATGGCCGGGATCAGCTTCGGAGTGTACTGGTAGTCGGGGTGCAGCATGATAACGATGTCGCTGCCGATTTCTAAGGCTTTGTTGTAGAGCGACTTTTGATTGCCGCCATAGCCTTTGTTGCGCTCGTGGACGATGACGTGCCGGATGCCCAGTTCGCGAGCTTTCTCGACGGTACTGTCACGGCTGTGGTCGTCGCAGAGGATGACGTCGTCCACTAAGTTGAAGGGAATTTCGCGGTAAGTTTGCTCGAGTGTCTTGGCCGCGTTGTAGGCAGGCAGTACGACGACAACTTTTTTTCCTTTGTACATGCGACGGAGGGCTGAGCGTTCAGGCGAGGGGCTCTTCGGAGGGTTTGGCGTCGGTATTCTCCGCGGCGTCGAGGGGTGCGTCGGAGTTGGCAGCTTCGGCCTTGGCTTCGCTCATCAGTTGGTCGAAGACGCCGTATTCGAGCATGTAATTAAACCAGCGGATGCACTTTTTGATGTCGGCGATGTGGACGCGGTAGTGGTCGTGTTCGGGCAACACCTGAGCAAAGTACGCGCGCAGGTCGGCACTGGGTGCGTCGGGCGCGGGCGGCGGTGTTTGTTCGCGGGCATCGAGCATGCGCTGGAACACGTCGGCCAATGGCATTGAGCCTTCATCGGTGTCAGTATAGACGGCGATGGTGGCCAGCGGCATAATCTGGTTTTGTCGCGCCGCTACAAAGCGGAGGCGTTTTTCCTTGTAGTCTTCGATGAGCACGCCGTTGGTGCGCGCCGAAATGAGTCGGTGTACGCCCGGCACACCTGAAATAACGAGGTACTTTTCTAATTTCATTGCCATTGCGGGCGCAAAGGTAAAGTGTTTTGAAGTTGCCTGCGAGGTGCGGTTGAGGCACGCACCGCTGCTGAGTGCCTGTTTGTGGAAATGTGGAAAAAAACCGTCTGCATTCTCCAGCAGCATTCTGCAAGTGCTGTCGTATGTTTGCCTGGCATTCGTTGCGCTTCGTATCGGAGGCTCCAGCCGTCCCAGCAGAGGTTCTTTTTTTTACCTCACTCCACTATTTTTTATATGAATGCAGAAGTAGCCATTACGCCTGCTGCCTCCAACGGCAAGGCGACCGAACGCCCTACGTACACCCCGGAAGAAGCCCTGGCCGCTGCTACCGAATACTTCGAAGGCGACACTTTAGCCGCCAACGTATGGCTCAATAAGTACGCCCTTAAAGACTCATATGGCCGAATTTATGAGCGCTCGCCCGATGACATGCACCACCGCATTGCCGCCGAAATCGCCCGCATCGAGCATCGCTATCCCAATCCGCTGAGCCAACCACAGGTCTATGCCTTGCTGGAGCGCTTCCGGTACTTAGTGCCTCAGGGCAGCCCTATGGCGGGCATTGGCAATCCTTTCCAGGTGGTGTCGCTGTCCAACTGCTTCGTCATCGGCGTCGAAGGCCAGGCCGACTCTTACGGCGCCATTCTGAAGATAGATGAAGAACAGGTGCAGTTGATGAAACGCCGTGGCGGCGTGGGGCACGACTTGTCGCACCTGCGCCCTACCGGCATGCCCGTGATGAACAGCGCCCTGACCAGCACCGGCATCGTGCCGTTTATGGAGCGTTACTCCAACTCCACCCGCGAGGTTGCCCAGGATGGTCGCCGAGGGGCACTCATGCTCACGCTTGCCATCCGGCACCCAGATGCACCTGCCTTTGCCGACGCCAAGCTGGACAACACCAAAATAACCGGTGCCAACATCTCCCTGCGCGTGGACGATGCCTTCATGCAGGCCGTGCGCGACGGAAAACCCTACACCCTCCGCTTCCCGGTGGACGCCGAACGCCCCCTCGTCGAACGCACCATTGACGCCCGCGAATTCTGGAAAAAAATCGTCCACAACGCCTGGAAAAGCGCTGAACCCGGCCTCATCTTTTGGGATACCGTCATCCGAGAGTCCGTGCCCGACTGCTACGCCGACCTAGGCTTCTGCACCATCTCGACCAACCCCTGCGGCGAAATTCCCCTCTGCCCTTACGACAGCTGCCGGCTGCTGGCCATCAACCTGCTCAGCTATGTGAAAAACCCGTTCACACCCCAGGCCGAGTTCGACTTTGAACTGCTGGAAAAACACGGCCAGCTGGCTCAGCGCGTCATGGACGACATCATTGACCTGGAACTGGAGAAAATCGAGCAAATCCTGCAAAAAATCGAACGCGACCCAGAACCAGACTTTGTGAAAGCCACCGAACGCGACCTGTGGCTCAAAATCCGCCACAAATGCGTGCAGGGCCGCCGCACCGGCATTGGCATCACCGCCGAAGGCGACATGCTGGCCGCGCTGGGCATCCGCTACGGCTCCGACGAGTCCATAGATTTTTGCGAGCACGTCCATCGCACACTGGCACTGGCCGTCTATCGCGGCTCGGTAGCGCTGGCTCGAGAGCGCGGCCCCTTCCCTATCTGCGACACCCGGCGCGAAGCCAACAACCCCTTCATCCAGCGCCTGCGCGAAGCCGATCCGCAACTTTACGCCGACATGGCACGCTACGGACGCCGCAACATCGCCCTACTCACTATCGCCCCCACCGGCACCACCAGCCTCATGACGCGCACCACCTCAGGCCTGGAGCCTGTCTTCCGCATCGCCTACAAACGCCGCCGCAAAGTGAACCCGCACGATAAAAACGCCCGCATCACCTTCGTGGACGAAGTCGGCGATAAGTGGGAAGACTACTACGTCGTGCACCCGACCTTCCGGCTGTGGCTCAAAGCCCAAGGCATTTCCGACGACGTCGAGCGTATGGACGACCACCAACTACGTGCCCTCATCGAGCGCTCACCCTGGTACCGCGCCACCGCTGAAGATGTGGACTGGGTGCAAAAAGTCCGCCTCCAGGGCCGCGTGCAGAAATGGGTGGACCATAGCATCAGCGTCACAGTCAATGTGCCCGAAGAGACCACTGAAGAACTCATCAGCCAGATTTACTTCACAGGCTGGGAAACCGGCTGCAAAGGCATCACCGTCTATCGCGAAGGCTCGCGCAGCGGCGTGCTCATCAGCGAAAAGAAAAAAGGCAACACCGCCGCCGACATCTTCCGAGAAACGGCTGCTCCGAAGCGCCCACAGGTACTCGACGCTGCCGTCATCACCTTTATGAACAACGACGAACCCTGGGTCGCCGTCGTCGGCCTCTACCAGGGCCGCCCTTATGAAATCTTCACCGGACGGGCCAAAGACTCCTTCTCCATTCTGACCCAGGTCAAAGAGGGCCGCGTCATCAAGGTCAAGGAAAACGGCAAAAACCGCTACGACTTTCAGTACACCGACAAAGACGGCTACAATGTCACTATCGAAGGCCTGTCGCGCACCTTTAATAAAGAGTACTGGAACTACGCCCGCCTTATTTCCGGCGTCCTGCGCCACGGCATGCCCCTGCCCTACGTAGTGGATATGGTGGAAAATCTACATTTAGAGTCCGACTCGCTCAACAGCTGGAAAAACGGCGTCGTGCGTGCTTTGCGCCGCTTCATCCCCGACGGGACGGTGCCCTCGCACAACACCTGCCCATCGTGCAAAACGGATGGGCTGGTCTATCAGGAGGGCTGCCTGCACTGCAAAAATTGCGGGTACTCAGAGTGCAACTGAAAAGGCTGTCTTGATGGCCAATTCGCCGGTCGGCGAAAAAGCATCAGCGAAAGGCCGGCCACTCCAACAGGACCTCAGCGGCAACGGTGTGCTGCTCGCCTGTGCGTTGGTCTTTGAGCACGACGGTCTGACTTTCGCGCTCGGTCTCGCCTACAATGGCGGCCCAGCCCACCTGGCGGCGGGCAGCGTACTCAAATTGCTTTTTCAGCTTGCCCGGCTCCGGGTATAACTCCGCGCTGATGCCAACGCTGCGCAGGCTACTGACCAGCCGGAATGCGTAGCGGTGCGAGTCGGCGTCCAAAGCCATGAAAAGCACCCGGATGCTTTCGGAAAGCGCATCCGGAAAAGCATTCATTTGCTCCAAAACGTCGTAGATGCGGTCGGCGCCGAACGAAATGCCCACGCCCGACAGCCCCGGCAGCCCAAAGACGCCTGTGAGGTCGGCATAGCGCCCTCCGCCGCCAATGCTGCCCATACGGACACCCTCCACATGGGCCACCACCTCAAAAATACAGCCGGTGTAATAAGTAAGGCCCCGCGCCAGCGTAAGGTCGTAGCGTACCTCGTTGTGCAGGGGCTGTCCCTCTAAATAAGCCCACACGGTCTCTAATTCGGCTAAGCCGTGCTGGCCCGTCGGGCTATTATTCAGAGCATGACGCAGTTCGGCGTGGTCGCTGATGTGCAAAATTTGCTCAATGCGACCGATAGCTTCAGACGAAAAGTCGCGCTGGGCCAGCTCCTCACGCACGCCCTCGAGACCGACTTTGTCCAATTTGTCAATGGCCACCGTCATATCCACAAAGCGGTCGGCGACGCCCGCGGCTTCGGCAACGCCGTAGAGCACCCGGCGGTGGTTGACTTTGATGACGACCGGAATGCCCAGGCGCGCAAAGGCGTCGTCGTACAGTTGGATGAGTTCGGCTTCGTAGTGCAAACTATCGGAGCCGATGACGTCGGCATCGCACTGATAAAATTCGCGGTAGCGGCCGCGCTGAGGCCGGTCGGCGCGCCATACGGGCTGTATCTGGTAGCGCTTGAACGGAAACGCCAGTGCATGGCGATTCATGACTACATAGCGAGCAAAAGGCACCGTGAGATCGTAGCGCAAGCCGCGTCGGGCAATGTGCGGCACCAGACGCGCCGAGTCCTTCGCCGCCAGCAGCACCGGGTCTACGTCCCTGAGATAGTCGCCGTTGTTGAGGATTTTGAACAGCAATTTATCGCCTTCCTCTCCGTACTTGCCCGTCAGGGTCGAGAGGTTCTCCATGGCCGGCGTTTCCAACGGCTCATAGCCAAAACGGACAAAAGCGTCGCGCAGGGTATCGAAGATGAATGCACGTCGGCGCGACTGCTCCGGCCCAAAATCACGCGTACCTTCCGGGATAGAGGGTTTTTGCATAAAAGTACTTTGCGGCAAAGGTAGGGCTACAGGCGCTTAGCATAGGCGTCCGCTTTCGGTTAGATGCCCTACCGCATGTGTGCATTTGCTTTTCTATAGCCCAGCCCACCGCGTTTCTTACGGCAAAAGCATGCCCCATCCGGTGTACATCTTGTGCATAGCAACGGGCGTAGCGACGCCTTTGCTGAAAGAACAGCTTTGACAAGCGCAATGGTGCATTAGAGATGAAGCCCAACCGCTTGAGGCTGAAATCATCAATATTCGACCAATACACCAGACTCGTAAACCAATGCATACACTGGCAATTACATTCCTTACACCACTAAAATTGTCTCTATGGTTCGTTTGATGACGTTTTTGTTTCTGAACAGCGCCGCCGTTTTCAAAACGTTGTCTATTCAGGCCCAAAACATTAAAATTACTCTGTCCGATGTGCGATTTCTGGGCAACGAGGATGAAGTACAAGTGTTTGAGGCAAAATTCAAAGTGCAGTCCGGCCAGCTGGTCGTTCCTGTATTCCACTCCATTGACCTGCCGTGGCCAAAAGCGAAAGCGTATTCATTTGTTTTGGACCCTTCTGTCATTAATTTATACCTGCTTGGATGATTTCCGTTTACTTTGAGTCTCAACCCAACCGAAACAAGAGGCAGTCCTAAAGCAAGAGAACTTTCATTATCAGCGAGTTATACACGCCTGGCCATCTGATTTTTTCGCGAGTCATTGTCCAGCGATTTAGTTGAAGACGGAGGTTACTTCTTCCGATACTTATCAATCACTGCCGCATCTACGCCTCGGCTTTCGAGGTCGTCCACGATTCGGTTGGCTTCGCTGAGGCTGTTGGTGCGTTTGACAACAACGGCGGCGTATTTGCCGCGATTGTAGTAGCCGATTTCGGCGTCGGTATAGCCCATCTTGATGATGCGCTGCATTTCGCGGCGGGCGCTTTCGAGTTTGGTGAACGAGCCAGCTACGACGCGGTAGCGGCCGTCGCGGGTGTCGTTGTCTAAGTCCATGGGCGGCTGAGCCGGAGGTGGTATTTGCGGCTTTGTCTCTGCCTGAGGTGGTGTCGCGGGCTTTTCTGTCGGTCGCGCAGATTGGGTGAGGGGCGCTGGTGCATTGTCCAATGGCTTCGCTGCAGCGGGTTCGTCTCCGATGCCTCCGTCGCTAATGACAACCGTGGAGGTGTCGCCCTCATAGAGCGTGCCCAGCGAGTCGGGGTCGGAGTAGGCTAAGCTGCGTTGCTGGTCAAATTCCTGGGCTTCTTTAACGAGCGAAGCCTGGCGGTTTTTCATCTGGTAGGCCTTGTAGCCGGCAACGAGGATGAGGCCGCCCAGCAGAGCGTACAGCAGATAGGTCAGGATTTTGGTTGTGTTCATGCGTTGTTAGTTTCTTTTCCAGGAGTTGTTAGCGCGGCTGCCGTCCGGTATGAGGCGATCGCCCAGCTCGATGCGGCTGATGCTTTTGCCCGGAGCGCCGGGCACAGAGCGCAGGCGCTCGCCGTTTTTCCAGACATCTGCCTTCAGGTGCACCGTCTCCGAAGTTTTATCGGTGTAGGTGATGTGCAAATGTATGGGGATAGGCAGGTTTCCGATGCGTTCGACGGCGATCATGTCGCGCTCGGTCTCAGCGTCGTGCTGCACGTCGCGGATGCCTATATCTGGGTAGCCCCACTCGAAGAACCAGGGGCGCCACAGCCAGTTGAGGTCTTGGCCGGAGACTTCGTTCCAGGTGAAGAAGAAGTCGTAGGGTGTAGGGTGTTTGCTTTTCCATCGGTTCATGTACTCTACCATACAGCGGTGGAAGGTTTCGTAGCCCAATTGGTCGAACAGCACCGTGTAGGCGGCCTGTGGGCGCGAGTAGGAGGCGATGCCGTAAGCCGGGCTGCGCAGGAAGCTGGAGCGCACCATGGGCGGCACGTCGAAGTCGTTGCCGGCCGAGAAGCCATAGCCGCGCAGGTTGCCCTTGCGGCCGGTGAGCGAGTCGGTCAGGAAGAAGTCGAAGAACGAGGCCCAGCCTTCGTCCATCCAGGCGTATTCCTGTTCATTGATGCCCATCATGAACGGGAAGTATGTGTGGGCAACTTCGTGTACAGTCAGGTTGGTGGGGTCTCCTGGAGCCACGCTGGCGTCGTTGACCATCATGGGGTATTCCATGCCGTCGTTGCCGTTGAAGACCGTCATAGACGGGTACGGGAAGGGATAGCCCGGCAGCCAAAAGCTCATCAGCCGAATGCCGTCGGCGGCAATACGCGCCACGCGGTAAAAGTCGGAGGAGCCGGTATTGTAGGCGGCGCTGACGAAGGTGCGGCGGCCGGTAGTGCTGTCTACCACCACAGAGGTGGCGTCCCAGTTGTAATGATCACTGGCGGCGAAGGTAAAGTCGGGCACGTTGGTGGCGCGGTAGCGGAATACATGCTGGCTGGCCCGTCGAAATACGCCGCCGCGCTTTAGTTCGTCTTCGGTAAAGATGCGTACCACCGTATCGGCGCGGTGTGCGCGCTCGAAGCGCTCCAAATAGGGCTTTTCCAGCAAGTCGGCGGCGTTTTGCCATTTGCCGGTAGCCCATACCATGAAGTTGCGAGGCAGGGTGATGGTTACGTCGTAGTCTGCAAAGTCGTGGTAAAACTCCTGCTGCCCGCTATACGGCGTGCCGGCCCAGCCGCGGATATCGTCATAGACGGCCACTTGTGGGTACCAGTAAGGCACAAAAAAGGTGGTAGGGTCGCATACGCATTCGCGTGTGGCACGTTTGTCGGAGGGCAAAGTGTAAGCCCATTGCAATTGTATACGCACGGAGTCGCCCGGCAGCAATGGTTTTTGGCGAATATTCACATCCAGAAACGTGCGGCGGCGCGTGCGCTCTTTGTCGGGCACAGGCTGACCATGGAGCATTAGCTGCTCGATGCGTACGCCTTCGCCCACATCGTCGGGGTTTACGTCGTCGTCGCGCAGGCTGCCCTTGCGGTAGCGGTCAGCGGCCAATTTGAAGCGCAGCAGCCGCAACGTGTCGGGACTCTGGTTGTAGTATATGATAGTGGCCTGCCCTTTTACTAAGCGCCTTTTGGGTTCGAGGCTGACGTTAATTTGATATATGGCCCGGTTTTGCCAGTACTTTGGTCCCGGGCGGCCATCGAAGCTGCGCGTGCCTTTCTCAAAGGCGCGCAGCACGTTGTGCGGGATAAACAAGGCGGTATCCTGAGCAGAGGTGGAAACGAGGGCTGTATTCAGCAGCAGCAATACAGTCAGAAAGCGAAGCATGTGTGTGCAGTAGTTTGGCGGCAAAGGTAACCGCCCGGCGAAGACATCGCTCAAGCAATTGGCGCTGTCTCTACGCATCAAATGCACCGACCGATACGACGCTGAGGAGCAGGCAGCCTTTTTCCGCTACTCTTACTTTGTCCTGCTGAGCAACTCCAGACCCGAGGCGCGCGAAAAATCTTTCTCGTTGAGCGTATCCGGCTCAGGCTGCAGGTCCTTGCCGTGGCACAAATGAATAAATCTGGAATATCCACTGAATGCCTCCGCCTCCACAGTTCTTGAAACACTCGTGTGGCCTGCTTAGCTACTGTTCTATCAAGGGCTAAAATGGAAATTTGGCAGAATGATAGCGAGAAACTTTAACTGATGTATCTTTTATGGCGTGATAACAGAAACTCGTTGTTGTAAACATTGCGAAAGCAGGAACATCGTCAAGAGCAGCAGGAGCTGTTCGGGCACGCAAACTTATAAATGTAGGGACTGCGGCCGTTTTTGGGTGATGGACAGCAAGCAGTCCTGCCGTCGCCTCGCCGCGGAATTAGTGAAGCGCGTCTTCTTGAAGCAAAAAATGCTCGAAGTGCCGCGCGTATCCTGGGGGGCACTCATCGAACGTTACTCAATCGGCTAAAAGTAAGGCGCAGAATTTGAATACAACACCGCATCCCTAAGGCAGGAGCCGGCAGGTTCGGCGCATGCCTTTCTCTGCCGGGCAGGAGCATACGCTTAACTTTTTGGCTAAAATTTCCACTTATTGTGGCAACTCAAGTTTGGGCAGATGAAGGCCCCTACTGCCGAACACCGTGTCTGTGCGTTTTCTTGCGGCGTGCCCAAGCTGGTAGCGTGCTCCCCCTTTTTACATATTCCTCCGATACTGCCCGCCCACCTGGAAGAGCGCGTGGGTGATCTGACCCAGCGAGCAAACTTTGACAGCTTCCATGAGTTCGGCGAACATGTTCTGGTTGCGCACGGCAGCTTGCTGCAGGCGTTGCAGGGCGGCAGGCGCTTTGTCGGCGTTGGCCTGATGCAGGCGGCGCAGGGTTTCGATTTGGGCTTCTTTCTCCGCTGCGGTGGCGCGGATGACTTCGCCCGGAATGATAGTAGGCGAGCCTTCTTTGCTCAGGAAGGTGTTGACGCCGATAATGGGCAGTTCGCCGGTGTGTTTGAGCGTTTCGTAATGGAGGCTTTCCTCCTGGATTTTGTTGCGCTGGTACATGGTTTCCATGGCGCCCAGCAC